>Ga0310696_10003329_pt1 | contig 20171 bp, 15 predicted proteins | sample AusTroGonzalo_MG_4_FD_203885 | JGI IMG/M metagenome (GOLD analysis project Ga0310696, IMG submission 203885) | Bovine rumen microbial communities from tropical cattle in Woodstock, Queensland, Australia - Gonzalo_02 (v2) (version 2) | ecosystem: Host-associated > Mammals > Digestive system >... | reverse complement strand
TGGTCAAAATCTTGGACAATGTGTTGTCCAAGGGGTTGCCTGCGTCTACCGTCCTTGAAATTTTTGTGCTGAACTTGGCTTGGATGCTTTCGCTTTCGATTCCGATGGCGGTGCTTGTCGCTAGCCTTATGACGTTTGGGCGCATGTCGGGGGACCAGGAAATTACGGCGGTCAAGGCGGCGGGGGTATCACCGCTTTCGCTTATGCGTCCTGTGCTGATTGTGGCGATGTTGCTTTCGGTCTTGATGGTCGTGTTTAACAACTGGGTGCTTCCCGAGGCTAACCACCGTTCGGTTGAACTCATGAATGCCGTTTCGCGCAAAAAACCGCATGTGTTCATTGATGCCGGACGCCTCATTACGCAATTCCCGGGGGTGCAACTTTGGGTGAACCGCATCGATCCGGTCTCGGGGACGTTGTACGGGATTCAGATTTTCGAAATGGAAAAGAAGGGCGCTCCGCGCATTGTTTACGCTGATAGCGCTTCGATGGATTATGTGGATAACGGGGCTACGCTCATGCTCCGTCTCCGCAGTGGCGAGACGCATCTTGTCGATCCGGATGACGATGACAATTACTTCCGCATCCGCTTCTTCTCGCAGGATTTGGCCATGCAGAACGTGGACGACCGCTTGGAACGCCGTAGCCGTAGCTACCGCAGTGACCGCGAGATGCCGGTCGAGATGATGTGGGATGTGGTGACGGACGCCCGCAAAAATTACGACTCGGCGGCTGTACAGGCAAAGAGCCGTCGCTTGCCAACGCTCCTTCGCATTCGTGAATTTGTCGATGGCGATAGCATTCTCCCTGCCGATGCCAATGGCGTTCCGATGAAAGATTCATTGCAGTTCGTGCAGAGCCTCCGTAAAATCCGCGTGCAGGAGACTTCCGCGCTGCGTGCGACGGAACGTGCATGGGGACGCATGGAAAGTGAACTCAAACGTGCTGCGCAGTATATGGTCGAAATCCATAAGAAGTTTAGCACCGCTTTTGCATGCTTTGTGTTTGTGCTGATTGGCGCTCCGCTTGGAATCATGGCACGCAAGGGTGGCATTGGAACAGGGATTCTTTATAGCCTTGCTTTCTTTGTCATTTACTGGATTTGCCTTATCGGTGGCGAAAATCTTGCGGACCGCTTGGTTGTCTCGCCGGAACTTGCCATGTGGGTGTCGAATGTAATCATTGGCGTGTTCGGGATTCTCCTCACGTGGGTGATGGTGCGTGACCGTTTCTCGGGTAATTCTAAAGTTCTACGTTTCTTTAAAATCGTTGGCCGGTATACGGGTATTACTCAATGTATTAGGTTTGGCGGTTGGTTGTTCGGTAAGCTCAAGAAGAGGTTCGGATGAAGTTCTCTCGATACCTTATCTGGAACTTCTTGAAGATGTTCCTCATCGTGGTTTGCGGTGCCATTCTCATCTTTGTTGTAATTGACTTTGTTGGTAATATCAAGACTTGGCTTGCTCGCGATATGAAAGCGGTCAGCGATTATTACTTGAGTTATCTTCCGTATATTTTATACTTGATTACTCCAGTCGCCTTGTTTATTGCGGTTCTTGCTTCGGTGGGCAATATGGCGCGTCACCTCGAAATGAGTGCCATGCAGAGTTCTGGACAAAGTCCTCTCAAGACGCTTTTGCCGATATTTGTCTTGGGCGTTTTGATGTCCATCGGCTCGTATGAAATGAGCGAACACTGGCTCCCGGATGCAAACCACAAGCGTTTTGAAATCATGGAGACCAATGCGCAAAAGCGTAAGAATCCGCGCATTAAGGAAAAGCAAGACTTTACGTTTATCGATAGTGAAAAGAACAGCTGGTTCTTCAAACACTATTCAGGTAAGAACAAAGTCGGGCGAGATGTGGTCCTCCTCATTCGCGATCGAGGACGCTTGGTCGAACGTTATGATGTTCGTTCTATCCGCTGGATTCAGAAAGATTCTGTCACTGGGGCCGGCTTCTGGCGGTTCGAAAACGGTTACCAACGCGTGTTCAAAAAGGATGGATCTGTGGATGTGTTCCCGGTCCGTCAAAAAAGCATGAAGGGCAAGGTAGACACGCATCCGAACGACTTGATCAACGAGCGCCAGCTGGCCGATGAAATGGATTCCAAGATGGTAAAGGCGCGAATTAATGTGCTCAGGCGTTCGGGCGAAGATACCCGAGCCATGGAAACGGCGCTCCAGTTCAAATATTCCGCGCACTGGATGAATCTGATTGTCCTTTTGATTGGGGCTGCGCTTTGCCACCGCTATAGCCGTTCTGGGGGCCTGTCCCAGAAATTCGGTGTTGGCCTGTTGCTTGTTTTTAGCTATTATATTCTTGAGAGGATTGGGCTTAAAATGGGTGAAAACGGGGCTCTGTCGCCATTCTGGGCGGCGTGGAACAGTCACTTCATTTATGCCGGTCTTGCGTTTGTCATGTTATACCGATCATTCCGCTTGTAGAGGGTTTAAATGTCCGTATCTGAAATATTGTTTGTGGTTGCTGGTGCGTTGCTGGGTTTAGCTTTTCAGGGGGGGATGTTCCTGTTCCTTATCCCCTTTGCTGTGGTTGCGTTTTCTCTTGCCTGCATGAATCGCCCGAATGTCGCGGCAAATCCGTCGGTGCTTCCGGTTATCAAGCGCGACAAGCGTTCGACGGCGCTTACGCCGGTGGTCTCTCCCGATATCCGCAATGAGTTTACGAACGACGTCAAGATGGATACGAATGAACCGAATTCTTCATTACGTGTGAACCAGATTTGGGCTCGTGCGAATTCGGATGTCGATAAGGCGTTTGGTGATATTTTGCGTAGCCTCAAGGTGTTGATGCCGCAGGCGAATACGATTACGATTTTTACGAACGGGGGCAGTGCAAACGAACTTCGTTTGAGAACGTTCCAGAGCGATATCCCGAACTGCATAGATACCGGTGCAAAGATTACCGAGAATATGGGCATCTTGAGCCAGCTCTTGCGCCCTGAAGTTTCCCGCATTTTGGAAGGCGATTTACTCGTAGGAAAACGCCTCACGTATTATATCGAAAATCGAATGATTCGTTCCTTGGTGGGTGTGCCGCTTTTGGACCGTGATGATCGCCGTCTTGGTGTTATTCTGGTGGATTCTCTGCACCCGAATGCGTTTACAGCTGCTGAGGCGCAGGCTCTTTCGTTCATTTCGCATGCGATGTACATGGTGAGCTTTAAGTGCTTTATTTCGGCGCAAAATTACATCGAACAGCAACAGTTCAGCACACTCTATCGTTACCAGCGCAAGTTCTTCCAGACGATGACGGTTAAAGATATATACAAGCAAATGTTTGAATATGTCAAGGAGAACATGCCGTTTGACCGCTTGACGATTCTTGCCCTTGATAAGGTAAATGAAGGCCTTGGCCATGTGGTTTATTGTGTTGGTGTGGATTCGGAACAGTTCTCGAATAAGAGATTTACGTTGTCTGATAAGGGCATCTTTGTGCTTGCGCTTATGAGAAACCGCCCGGTATTCCGCTCGTTTACTTCGGGATATACCGATTACGTGCCGCGCTTGAATGATTCCGAGAAACGTAATATGGAACTGCGCCAGTTGTTTGTAATGCCGGTCGCTTCGGAACCGGATGCAAAGACGGCGGAACTAGCCATTTGTCTTGAAAGTCGTTACACCAACCGCTATCAAGATCACGAAAAGAAGCTCCTCAAGGCGTTTGCCGGAGTCGCTGGATTTGCGTATGCTCGCGCTCGCCAGGTCGAAAAGGACAAGGATCTTGCTACACGCGATGGCCTCACAGGGCTAATCAATCACCGCTCCTTGCAAGAATCGCTTAGAACGGAAAAGGTCCGCGCGGATCGCAAAAAGTATAATATCGGTGTCCTCATGATGGACATTGACCATTTCAAGAGAGTGAATGATACGTATGGTCACCCGGTCGGTGACGAAGTGATTAAGGGAATTGCAACGGCTATCAGTGGCGAAATCCGCAAAGAAATTGATATCGTCGCTCGTTATGGCGGTGAAGAATTTGTCGTGGCTCTTATTGACACGACTCCGGAAGGCATGGTGGAAACTGCTGAACGCATTCGCAAGGCTGTGGGTAAGCTCGAATTCAATGTGCATCTGACGGATCCGCTCCGCGTGACGGTTAGCATTGGCGCCTTCCTTGTGAAACCGGAATTCTCGGATATGAAGAAGGCTGTGAACAATGCGGACCAGGCTCTGTACAAGGCAAAGGATGGAGGCCGTAACCAAGTCGTGCAATTTGAAAACGTCGAAACAGACGCGGTGTGATTTAGACGAAAGACGAGAGAACGCCGCTGCGCGGCTACAGACGAGAGAGGTTTCAGGTGTTGAAAGTATCACGAGCTTTGCTCGTCTTTAAATGGCAGCGAAACCGCAATTATTTTCTTTCGTCTCTCGTCTATCAGCGAAGCGGTCTATTGTCTAGCCAACCACTTCCTACTAACTCATAACCTCAAAGCCCGCTAAGGCGGGCGACCTCAAACCTCATACCTAACCACTGTTTACTAACCACTTCCTACTAACTTATGTTCACTGCTATCGATTGGATCGTTTTAGTTGCCTACTTGCTCGTGTCGCTGTTCATCGGGCTGTGGGTCTCGCGCGGAAATAAGAACCTCAAGGAATACATGTTCGGTGGCGGCTCTATGCCGTGGGTGGCTGTGGGCATTAGCCTCATTGCGACATCCGTGAGCGCTACGACGTTCTTGGGCGCACCTGCCGACGTTTACGGCGACGACATGACTTTTTTGATGTTCCAGATTGGCGCGTTGCTCAGCATTTTTGTCGTGGGTTACGTCTTTATTCCGCGATTCCGCACGTCGGGCATTTCGAGCGCTTATGAACTTTTCGAAGTGCGTTTCGGGAGCAAGTCGGTGCGCCGCTTGGCTGCAATTTTCTACTGCTTGCATTTGCTCCTCCGCACGGGCATTTTGCTTTACGGGCCATCGCTTGTGCTTGCGCAAATTTTGCACATCGATCTGAAAATTGCGATTATCGTCTCGGCGGCGGTTGCAATTTTCTACACATGGTTCGGCGGCATCAAGGCGGTTATTTGGACCGACGTGATGCAGTTTATCGTGTTCTTTGGCGGTGGCGTTCTCGTGCTTTTGCTCATTGCAAATGCAGTGGGCGGCTTTGGCGAAATGGCGACTCTCGCAAGCGAAGCGGGCAAGACGCGTTGGTGGAATCCGTCGATGGATGTTTCTGATGCGCGCACGCTCATTTCGGCAGGCTTTGCCTATGCGATTTTGGAAATTGCAATTCGCGGTTGCGACCAGCAGTTTGTACAGCGTTATTTGAGCTGCAAGGATGTGAAGGCCGCCAACCGTTCGAGCGTTCTTTCGATGGTGCTCGGTTGCGCGGTCTCGATTCTCTTTTACTGGGTGGGTGCCGCGCTTTATGTTTACTATAAAAAAGCGCAAGTAGCGGTGCTTCCCGAAAATATCGGCCAAAACGATGTGTTCCCGTACTTTATTGTAAATGCGCTTCCTGTTGGCGTGACGGGCTTGATTGTCGCAGCCATTTGCGCGGCGGCCATGAGTAGCCTCTCGGGTGCCATCAATTCGCTCAGCAATACTTCGGAACATGATTTTCTCGGCTGGGACGAATCCGCGGGAATGGGCGGGCTCAAACGCGCTAAAATCTGGACGGTTGTTTGGGGCGTGCTCGGCGTGTTCTTTGCGCTATTCGCGGCAACGCAGCAGGGGAGCCTCCTCAAGAACGCCCTCTTCTTTACAGGACTCTTTACCGGCCCGCTCCTTGGCATGTTCCTCCTCGCATTCTTTGTGAAGGGGCTAAAAAGTTGGCAAGTGATTACCGCCGTGATTTGCGGCATGATAAGCCTTGTGCTGATTCAGGGAATCCCCGCCTTTGGCGTGCCTGCCGTTTTCGAAAAGGTTTTCAGCTGGCCGTGGATGCCGTTCATCAGCATGACCACAACCATTGTGGTGGCGATTGTGTTGAAGTTTGCCGTAAAGTTTATTTCCAAAAAATAAGGCTAATAAATTAGGTTTTAAATGAAATCCGCAGGAATACCCACTTGCGGATTTTTTATACATTATCTTCTGGTATGATTAAGAATTTGTTTTTAATAGCGCTGTCGTTTCTGCTGTCATCGTGCTTTCTTTCTAATTATTATGAACATGCAAATAAGATGTATGTTTCTGGCATTTTAGATGGTGCGAATGATGTTAGAAAATCATATGATCTTGTGCATGTGTTTGATGGTGATACAGTTGCTGGTGGAAACAGTGAATGTGATGAGAATTTTAAGACGGTAAGAGATGGGCATATTATGGTGTATGGTATAGGTTTTTGTAATGTTTTGATTGGAGGTGGTGATATTTGGGGGTGTAATAATCGTTTAAGAGGGAATGTTCTTGTTGAAATTTTTTTAAAAAATAAAAATACGGGAAAAATTATTTTATTGGATAAAAGAACTATTGATATGAATGCCTATTATCAAACAACATTAAAGACTCAAGTTTTTTTTGGTTCTGACACGAGTCGATATATTGAAAGGATTGGAGCGAATTTTGATTGGAATAAAGCAAAACAACTTGTTTTAAAAGACACTAATGATACACTTTACCATTATACCGCATGGCTTTGGGATAAAACAGCTGAATGCGATGAAAATACCCCCAAGGAAAAATGTTTGGTCGAAATTCCGTAAATGTTATTAGAAATTCTAAAAAATGAAGGTGCGTATTATGAAATACAATTATATTCTTCTCGCTGCAATCTTTCTTGCTGCATGTGGTGACGATTCGTCTTCGGGGCCTGTTCCCGAAAATACTCCAAATTCTTCATCGGCTGCGCTTTCTAGCTCTGATGGTGGTAAAGCTGCGACGGTATCTAGTTCTTCCGCAACTGTAGGCGAAGAATCATCTAGCTCTGTGGAAAAGAACGCAGCAAGTAGTTCTTCGGCTGTTTCTAGTAGTTCTGCTGTAAAAGGTTCAACTCCAGTGAATTATGACGCTGCAACCAATACGGTGACTGATGAACGTGATGGCAAAAAGTACAAGACAGTTACCATTGGCTCGCAGACTTGGTTTGCTGAAAATCTTGCTTATGAATTAACTGGTGAAGCTGAAAGCATTGCTTATAAATGTCCTAATAATGAAGCCGAAAATTGTAAAACCTATGGCTATTTGTATAATCAAATCGGTTTTGCAGATTCACTAAATAGTGGCCTGTATTATCCGGCATTTCCTGAATCTGTTCGCCCGTATAAAGGTATTTGCCCGACGGGTTGGCATATTCCGAGTATTGATGAATGGCAAATTTTGTTAGATAACGTCGCTGTTTTGGATTTGTTAGCCGAATCGGCTGGTGGAACAGGAAAATCGGGCTTTAATATTCTCTTAGCTGGGGGGTATGGCTCATCAGGAAGTAAACTTTACGGAGATGTGGCTATGCTAGCCTCTGTTGATGAAAAATCTAAACAACAAATGTATTATGCTAAGTTTACTTCAACATCAGTAAGTGCTTCAACTACGGCTTCGTCTGCATATGTCTCCGTTCGTTGCTTGATGGATTAACTTACTTACGGTAATACAAGGTAGTGGGATAAAAATGTTTCGTTGAAATCCCGTAAAGTTTATTTCCAAAAAATAAGGCTAATAAATTAGGTTTTAAATGAAATCCGCAGGAATACCCACTTGCGGATTTTTTATACATTATCTTCTGGTATGATTAAGAATTTGTTTTTAATAGCGCTGTCGTTTCTGCTGTCATCGTGCTTTTATCCTTTTGTGGAAGGAATGATGTCGTATTATGAAGATGCAGAACGAATGCTTGTTTATGGAATTCTTGATGGTCCTCTTAAGTTTACTGAAAAATATGTGCTGGAATATTCGATTAATGGGAAGGAACAAGAGGATATTTCTTATAGTCAAAAGGATTCAAATTATAAAGAAACTTGGAGCGGAAATTTGAAATTTTATGCTGCAAGTTACTGCAATGTTTCTTTGCCGGGTGGGGATATTTTCCCGTGTAGGCGTCGTTTAAGTGATGTTGCTGATGTGGAAATCTATATAAAACGTAAATCGGGAGGTGGGCGACAATTGCTTGCCAAAAAGACCGTTGACATAAGGGAATTCCATCGCTCGGTTTTGCTGACGCAGGTACATTTCGGTTCCGATAAAGAACATTATAAAACCAGAAGCAGATTTAACTTTGAATGGGACAGATCGGAACCGATTATACTAGATGCGACAAATGATACGATTTATCACTATACGGTATGGTATTGGGATAAAATGCAAGAACATGAGATGAATAATCCTATTGAAGATGATTATCTCGTTGAAATTCCAAGTGGTTTTTCGTCTAAAAAATGACTATTTTAAATTCAAAACAATAAAAAAAGAGGGCTAAACGATGATATCAAAATTGCTAAACATCATCTATCTCGTTGCACTTATTGTGTGCGTGTGCTTGCTTATCCGCGTGGTGAAAAGCGAACCTGCGGTGGTCCCGGCGGTTGCCGCCGATGGAACTACGACATTCGAAGTGCCGCGCATTGAAGTTTCGGCATCCGAAACCAAGAAGTTTGCCGCTGACAAGTTCGAGATGGGCTTTAGCCTGGAAATCCGCGGCAAGGACAAGGAAGCGGTATTCAAACGCATTGCAGAACGTCGTTCCGTGATTTTTGAAAATGTCAAGCAGCTCGATATTCCGCAGTCCGATGTGGAACAGAACAGCGTCGATATTCGCAAGGAATGGTCTTATCGCAATAGCAAACGCGAACTCGTGGGCTATGTGGCCACGCAGAGCTTTGTGATTACAGTAAACCGCAAAATTGATGCCGCCGCTCTTGTGCAAGCGCTTTCTCCGGAACCGGATGTTGAAATCCATCGTACATCGGCTGGGCTCAAGGACGAAAATGCGGTGCAGTCGAAGGTTGTCAAGGCTGTTGGCGAGAAGGCCAAGGCCAAAGCTAAAGATTACGCCGATGGCGTTGGCGCAAAACTTGGCCGCGTGCTTCAAATCAATGGCGAAGGTGGTGGCGTCTACTACAGGCCGATTCGCTTGCGCACTAACGGTCTCATGATGGCCAAAAGCGTGATGATGGACGGCGCTGCAGAAAGCGCTCCTGACGAAAGTGCCATTGCCGATTCCGTCGAGGTGAGCGCTTCTGTCCGCGTGACGTTTGAATTAAAGTAATTCTAACAAACTATTTTCGTAATCCTGGGCAGCCTTTTCGAGGGCTGCCTTTGGCATATCCGGGCTGCACCCGTAGATGCCGAGTGGCTTGAACCACTTCATGCCGGCGGCGTTTGCGGTCATCTCGAACGGGATGAGCATTTCTTCGGCGGTGTAGCGGTTCAGCCCTTCGTGGGTGTAGTGTTCTGCGGCGGCGCCTGCGGTAAACACGACGCGCACGGGCATGCCTTTCAAGAAGTTATCGGCGCTGTAGACGATCGGACTCATGATTTGGTCTTGCCAGTCGCGCAAACTGGCGGGGGAGTTGTACCAATATATAGGGAATTGCCAAACAATTGCCTTGGACTCCCTCAACAATTTTTTTTCGGCTTCGAGGTCGAAGTAACCATTAACCTTGATTTTGTCAAGGTGGTGGATCACAAAATTGGGATTTTTTTTGTTGATATCCACTAAGTGTTTGTTGAACACTGAGTTAGAAATGTTAGGATGCGATAGAAGAATTGTGATTTGATTGTTCATTATTTTTTTCTGTTGATAAGTTGAGGAAATATTATAAAAAAATTACATCTTACGTGCAAAAAATCTTCCAAAATGCTCTAGTATTTATTATACTTGTAGTGAGGTTGACCTACATCTTGTGGGTGGGGTTCGACTTCGGACACAAGATATAGTAAAAATGGAGAATTTTGACTATATTTGCGGAAACGGGAATTGAAGGTTTTTTTGAGATGATCTTTACTGTCAAGAAGCGCGACGGCCGCGAAATGCCGTTCAACATCGAAAAGATTGCAGACGCTGTAATCAAGGCGTTTAGAGCCTCTGGTGAATTGGATGAACAGATTAAGGCAGCCCAAGCTCAAATGAATTTGCTTGGAAACGATGACCTTTTGACAAACGTTGCTCTTAAGGTTGCAGCCGAAGCTGTTGGTCATCTTGAAGCAGAAAACAAGACCAAGCCTGACATCGAAGAAATTCAGGATGCCGTCGAAAAGGCTTTGACTGAAGGTGGTTACGCCGATACCGCCAAGAGCTATATCTTGTATCGTGCAGAACGTACCCGCGTGCGTGAAGTCAATACGCGCCTCATGCAGACGCTCCACGACATCACGTTCAGCTCTGCCAAGGAATCGGACCTCAAGCGCGAAAACGCCAATATCGATGGCGATACCGCTATGGGTACGATGCTCAAGTACGGTTCTGAATCCGCTAAGCATTTCTACACGATGATGATGCTCAAGCCGGAACACAGCCGCGCTCACATGGATGGCGATATCCACATCCATGACCTTGACTTCTATTCTTTGACGATGACTTGCTGCCAGATCGACTTGATTAAGTTGTTCAAGAATGGCTTCAACACGGGTCATGGTCACTTGCGCGAACCGAAGGACATTCGTAGCTACGCAGCCCTTGCCGCTATTGCTATTCAGAGTAACCAGAACGATCAGCACGGTGGACAGTCCGTGCCGAACTTCGATTACGCTATGGCCGATGGCGTGCGCATCACGTACCGCAAGGCTTATCTTTCGAACATCGTAAAGGCACTTATCCTCTTTACGGGCAAGGAAGAAGAGGAAATCCTTCCGGTTGTGAAAAAGCTCCACACCGAGATGGCTGAAATGGGCATGGTGGCAACACTTGTTCCGAATGAAAAGTTTGTTGAAACGGAAGCTCGTGAACTTGCCAAGGTTTACGATGCTGACATTGTGAAAAAGTCACAGAAGTTTGGCGAAAAGATGGCTTACGAAGAAACCGATAAGGCTACTTTCCAGGCCATGGAAGCGTTTGTCCATAACTTGAACTCCATGCACAGCCGCGCCGGTGCCCAGACTCCGTTCTCCAGCATCAACTATGGTATGTGCACGGAACCCGAAGCTCGCATGGTCATGAAGAACTTGCTCCTCACGACCGAAGAAGGCCTCGGCGGTGGTGAAACGGCAATCTTCCCGATCCAGATTTTCCGTGTCAAGGACGGCATCAACCTCAATCCGGGTGAACCGAACTACGATTTGTTCAAGCTCGCTTGCCGCGTGAGTGCAAAGCGCTTGTTCCCGAACTTCAGCTTCCAGGACGCTCCGTACAACTTGCAGTACTACAAGCCGGGGCACCCCGAAACCGAAATTTCGTACATGGGTTGCCGTACCCGCGTGATTGGCAACCACTACGATCCGAGTCGCGAAATCTCTTACGGTCGTGGCAACTTGAGCTTTACCTCGATAAACCTCCCGCGTATCGCTATCAAGATGAAGTCTGTGGACTTGTTCTTCAAGGAACTCGATCGAATGCTTCAACTTGTGAGCGACCAGCTCATGGAACGCTTTGCTGTGCAGAGCCGTCGCAAGGTCAAAAACTTCCCGTTCCTCATGGGACAGGGCGTGTGGATCGATTCCGACAAACTCGGCTGGGAAGATACCGTGGGCGAAGTCATCAAGCATGGTACGCTCTCGATTGGCTTTATCGGCCTTGCCGAAACGTTGGTGATGCTCACGGGCAAGCACCATGGCGAATCCGATGCTTCTCAGGAACTTGGCCTCAAGATTATCGGCCACATGCGCGAATTCTGCGACAAGGAATCCGAACGCTTGGGCCTCAACTTCAGCTTGCTTGCAACGCCTGCTGAAGGCCTCTCGGGCCGCTTTGTTCGCATGGACAAGAAGAAGTTCGGCATTATCCCGGGCGTTACCGACCGCGATTACTACACGAACTCTTTCCACGTGCCGGTTTACTACAGAATTTCGGCTTTCAAGAAGCTCTCGCTCGAAGCTCCGTACCATGCGCTCACGAACGCTGGCCACATCAGCTACATCGAACTCGATGGCGACCCGACGCAGAACTTGGAAGCCTTCGAAAAGATTGTGCAGCACATGGCAAAGGTGGGCATCGGTTATGGTTCCATCAACCACCCGGTGGACCGCGACCCGGTTTGCGGATTCGTGGGCGTGATTGGCGACGTTTGTCCGCGTTGCGGACGTAGCGAAGGCCATGCCATTTCGTGCGAAAAACTCGAAGAACTTAGAAAGAAATTCCCTGGAATGCCCGCATTCAGAGGGATTAGGTAATTGAATTTAGAACTTAGAGCTTAGAACTTAGACTAAGTTCTGCCAACTAAGTTCTGCCAACTGCGGCGAAGCCGCAATCAAGGAGTGCAAAAAAATGTCAGAAAAAGAAATGTCTCAGTATGGTGAAGGTGTCGGTTTCGAACGCATCCGCCGCATTACGGGTTACCTCGTTGGTACGGTGGACCGTTTCAACAACGCCAAGCGTGCCGAAGTGAATGACCGCGTCAAGCACGGAGTGTAATCGGCATTTACCATGTCCGAATATCCTCCTTTAAAAATTGCAGGAATTGAGCCGGAATCGTTTGTTGACGGTCCCGGTATCCGCTTGACGGTATTTACGCAGGGCTGCCACCATAATTGCCCGGGCTGTCAAAATCCGCAGACGCACGATTTTGAAGGCGGGCATTATATTGAGCGCGAAGCCATCATCACGATGATCAAGGAAAATCCGCTGTTGGACGGTGTTACGTTTAGCGGTGGCGATCCGATGGATCAGGCGGCTGCGCTTGTTCCGCTGGCTCGCGAAATCAAGGAGCGCGGACTCAATCTCGTGATTTTTACGGGTTACACCTACGAACAGCTGATGAAGCTGACACCTGAGAAACCGGAACTCTTCGAGCTTTTGTCGTTCGCCGATATTCTGATTGATGGCCCGTTTGTCATGGCGAAAAAATCGCTGGATATCAAGTTCCGTGGTTCTTGGAACCAGCGCATTATCGATGTGCAAAAGAGCCTCGTCGAGGGTCATGTGGTGATTCACCAGATCCAGCTCGACGAAATGGCTGCAAATCCGGATCGCGAATACAATACGTAGTATTCAGCAACGAGCGCGGAGTTGTAAGCCGTGAGAAGGGTGCCTTGGGCATCCTTTTTTACATACCTAATGGAGCTTTTATTTGTTTTAGTATGTAATTTGGAATTTTGAATTTTTCACCTTACATACTAAAATTAGATTTTGGGGGGTGTTAGTATGTAATTTTATGCCGAAAAATGCTGATATAAGCATTTTTTTTGTGAATTTTATGCTTTGATGGGCGATATCTTTTGTTTTTGTCCATTTTGGTTGCCTATTTTACATACTATTTTTTGAATTTTGACTTTTAGTATGTATACAAATAAATTAAACATACTGAATGGCTGGAAAAATGTGTGTAAATGGTCGTTTTTTGTCATGTAGACTCTCGCAGAGGGGGCGTCCAGTGACTTTTTCTTTTGCATTGTATATATTTACTTCATGGTTATGAGAAAGTTTGGATTTTTGGCGGGTTCGGCTATGATTTCCGCGACGGTTGCCACGGTGATGGCGGTGTCTGCGTTTACGACATCAGCGTTTGCGGCGGGCAAGGTGGCCTGCGTCGGCAATAGCATCACTTACGGTTATGGCATTGAGTCTTGGCCCGACCAGACGAGTTACCCGCATCATTTGCAAGGCTTGTTGCGCGAAAATGCGCCTTCGGATACGGTCGAGAATTTTGGCGTGTCTGGGCTTACGGTTCGCAAGGACGATCAGGCTTCTTACTGGAAAGGTTACCGCTTTGCGCCTGCGATTGAATTTGCTGCCGATACTGTAATTATTGAGTTGGGCACGAACGATTCCAAGGCTTATACCGAGTGGAATAACGCGGCGCAGAATGCGGCCGTCGATTCGGCGATTACGGCTGATTTTGAAGCGTTGATTGACACGTTCCAAGTGAAGTCTAAACCGCATATTTTTATTTGCTTGGCTCCTTATGTAAATAACGTAGATTGGAACATTATTGATACGACGGTCGCGAATCGCGTGAATCCTGCAATTTTGCGGGCGGGGCTCGAAAAAGGCGTGAACGTGATTGACTTGCATTCGCGTTTTAGCGCACTTGAAAATCCAAGCTGGTATTTGTCGGATATGGTGCACCCGTCTGTCGAAGGCGCGAAGCACTTGGCAAAGATTGTCTACAGTCATTTGCAAATGGATACATTGCGCGTGACGCAAAATGGTTCGAAGCTTGTGGCGCCGAAAGGCTTTGGTTTCCAGTGGTACAAGGACGGGCGCCTTTTGGAAGGCGATACGCTTGAAACGCTTGCCATTTCGAGTGTGGGCAAGTACAAGGTTTCTGTGAAGATTGATGAAAAAAGCTTGTCGCGGATAGTGACGGCGCCGATTGATGTGCAGGTAACGACTGGGCTGAATCCGCATGTTCGCGCAGGTCACGATAATGGTGCTCTTGAGGGGGCGCCAGCGCTTTATCGCATAGAACGGCATTTTGACGTCCGTGGCCGTGCTTTGCAAAAACAACGCAAATATCAGAAAATTTATTCTAAGTAGTTTTCCCTATTCCCCGGCTCGGAGACCGGGGCTAAAGGCGATTATAGACTTCATGACACAAAGTCGCTTCAGGGTCAACCACACTCGCCTTTCTTCTAATCACTAACTATTTCCTACTGTCGACTGTGGCGAAGCCGCTAGTCTAGTTTTTCTGTCAGTCGCGTGTAACGCCTTGTGCTGCGATTGTTGCGGACTGCTTGGTAGAACGCTCCCGGTGCAGACAAAATCCACACATGGCCTTTTGCACGCGTAATCGCGGTGTAGATAAGGTTCCGCTGCAACATAATGCTGTGGCTGGAATCTAGCACGACAATCACGGCGGGGTATTCGCTACCTTGGCTCTTGTGGATGGTGCAGGCGTAGGCGAGGATAAGCTCATCAACTTCATCAGGTTCGTAATCGACAGTTTTGTCATCGTAAAAGACCGTGATTTTTTTCGTTTCTTTTCCGATTTTGTAGATGATGCCGACGTCGCCGTTAAACACGTTCTTGTCGTAGTTGTTGCGGATTTGCATCACGCGGTCGCCTGTGCTCCAACTGCCGCTTGCAATTTTGATGCGTTCTTTGCCGGGGTTCAGCAAATCTTGCAAATAAGCGTTCAGTTCGTAAATGCCGAGCGGTCCTTTGCGCATCGGCGTGAGCAGTTGCATTTCTTGCGTGTCGATGTCGAGCTTTTCTTTAATGCCGAATGTGACGAGGCGCGCGATGATGTCTTTCGCTTCGTCGGCAGTCTCGTAAGGTAAAAAGTGGAAGTTCGTGCCTTCGATGGGCGATGGGCAAACGCCTTGGTTGATTTTGGCTGCTTTGTCGGCGATGTCGTTTCCGCCGGCCTGGCGGAAAATGTGCTGAAGGCGCGTGCTCGGAATCTTGGGGCAGCGCAACAAGTCGTTCAGCACATTGCCAGCTCCCACGCTGGGGAGCTGGTCGGCATCGCCCACGAGTACAATGCGGGCGTTGAGCGGAGTTGCTTCGAGGAGCGATGCGGCAAGCCACGTATCGACCATACTGAATTCATCGACAACGAGCAAATTGCACTGGAGCTTGTTGTTTTCGTCGTGATGGAACTTCCCAGAAATTGGGTCCATTTCGAGCAGGCGGTGGATAGTGCGTGCTTTTTCACCGCAGCATTCTCCCATGCGCTTTGCGGCGCGGCCCGTGGGCGCCGTGAGGCTTACGCATTCTTCCATTTGGCGCGCGAGGTAGAGGATTCCCTTGAGAATTGTCGTTTTACCGGTGCCGGGGCCGCCTGTGATAATCGAAATCTTTCGCGAAAGCGCCATTTGTATGGCGCGCCTTTGAATCGGATCAAAGCAGAATTTATGTTCGCGTTCCCACTGCGCCAGGTCGTTTTCGAAATTGTCTATCGGCAATTCGTTGTAACGCAAACGGAGCTTGATGTTGTCTGCAATTCGCTGCTCGGCGTTGTAGAGCGGCGGAAAATAGCAGTCATCGCCTTCGCGCTTGATTCGCCCAATCTCACTGGCTTTTTCGAATTCATCGAGGAGCGTATTGATGGAGTCTTCATCGTCCATTTGCAAACGCAAATTCTTGATGGTGCGTTCCAGAAGAACGTTCTTGGGCAAAAATACATGCCCATCGCTGACCGAGGCTTCTTGCAATGTGTAAAGCAACGCGGCTTGGAATCGCTCGGGGCTATCTTTCGGGAATCCGACTTTCTGCGCGATTTCATCAGCCTTCAAGAATCCGATGCCCCATACTTCTTCGCAGAGCATGTACGGGTTCTGCGTGATGCGCTCGATGGTCGCTTGACCGAATTTGTTCCAAAGGCGTTTTGCGACACTGCCGACGATTTCGTGCTTGTACAAGAACAGCATTGTTTCGCGGCTATGGCGAGCTTCTTGCCAACGCGCGAGGAATGTTTCCACTTTGCGGGCCGGAAATCCCTTGATTTTTGTTTCGCGGAACTTGTCCGGATCGTTATCGAGGATGTCTGCGGTTTTATCGCCAAAAACTTCGACAATGCGTTCGGCAATCTTTTGACCGACGCCCGGGAATTGACCGCTCGCCAAATAATCGACAATGTCGTTGTCTTCAGTGGCGAGGTATTCAAAAGAAGTCGCCTGGAACTGCTTGCCGTATTTGGGGTGGCTCCCCCAATTGCCTTCGATGGCGATGGATTCGCCAGGCTGTAAAGCAGGGAACGTGCCTGTTACGACAACAACTTTCTTGCTTTCGATGTCGTTAAGGCGCATCACGGTAAAGCCATTTTGCAGGCTATGGAACGTGATGCTTTTTATCGAACCTTTAACTTGCACGGGCTGTTATTGAGCCTTGGGGAGCTTCCCTTCGTCCAACTCCGAATTCCAACGGTCGGCATTGTAGCCTTCCATCTTCGAAAGTGTCTTGCCTCGCATGCAAAGGAAGAATCCGAGAATGGCGGCGTCATGGAGGGCAATCACGAGAGCGGTCTTGTAATCAAGTCCAAAGCCGAGCGGAGCGCCCTTGAGGTTTTCCGGGCTCACCCAGAGGATGTAATCTGCCGTAATGAACGTCATGAACATGCACGGGATAAGTGCAATCCAGAAGTTCTTCTTTTTACTGCGGAGGTAAACTGTGGCAACGCACAAACTGCAAACGGCCATGAGCTGGTTGCTCCAGCTGAAGTAGTTCCACAAGATATTGAATCCTTCGGGGTTCAAGTTGCTCCAGAAAATAATCACGGCGCAAAGAGCAAACATTGGAACGGTGAGGATCAAGCGGTTCCTGATGGAAGTCTGTTCGAGTCCAGTGAGTTCCGCAATCGTGAGGCGCAAACTTCTGAGGCTGGTATCACCGCTTGTGATTGCAAGGATGATTACGCCCACGACCACAAGAATCGAAATCGGAGCCCACGGAATCACGGTCGAAACGAGGATGCTCAAGACCTTCACGCCCGAAGCGCCCGTCAAAAGTTCCGGCATCTGGTGATAAATGAACATGCCACCGGCGGCCCAAATCATACCAATCAAACCTTCGATAATCATCATGCCGTAGAACGTTTGGCGGCCAGTCTTTTCAGTCACTTCGGTACGTGCAACGAGCGGGCTTTGTGTGCTGTGGAAACCGCTGATGATACCGCAAGCAATCGTTACAAAAAGCATCGGGATAATCGGCTGACCTGCCGGATGCTTGTGGAAGTTGCTCATGATATCGTTAAAGCAGAATTCGTCGAGTACGTTCAGGTTCGGGATGATTCCTACGAAAATGGCGAGCGAAGCAAGAATCAAAAGGGCACCGAAAATCGGATAAATGCGACCGATAATTTTATCGATGGGGAAGAAGGTGCTCACAAAGTAGTAGGCAAAAATAACTGCAACCGCGACCCAGAAGAGTGTGGGTGAAACGTGGCTACCGGCAAGAATCGGTGTATTCACGAGTGCAGCCGGCGTGTTGGTGAACACTGCACCGACGAGGATGAGCGCCACGGAAATGAGCGCCATCACGAGCTTTGCAGGCCCCTTGCCCAAGAACTTGCGTGAAAGCGCCGGGACGTTGTAGCCGTTGTTGCGCATGCTAATCATGCCGCTGAAGTAGTCGTGCACCGCACCGCCGAGGACATTTCCGAGCGGGAGCAAGATAAACACGATGGCGCCGAACTTGATTCCAAGTATAACGCCAATTACAGGTCCAATGCCTGCAATATTTAAAAGCTGAATGAGAACATTTTTCCAATGCGGCATGGGGACGCGGTCAACGCCGTCCGGGTTCGCAAGTGCTGGGGTCTTGCGGTCGTCAGGGCCGAATACACGTTCAACGAACTTGCCGTAGGTGAAATATCCAATGATGAGGATTGCAACACCAATTAGGAATGTTATCATTTTTTGTGCCTTCTTTAGTTAATTAAAACTGGACCATGGCTCCGATGGAAACGGCAATGTAGGTTTGCCAGAAGTAACTGACGTCTATGTCGTGGAATTCAACGGTTTCGCTATTCTTTGTATGGACGGACTTATACCAGTTCTCGTAAATGCGTAAAGACGAGAATAGGCCTAAGTTATCGGTAATGTAATAGCGGATGTTGGTAACCAGTGCTACGGCAGAGCCGTTCAATTCGGAGTTGTAATATCCACCCTTGGTGCTGGCAACGTTGTCTTCCAAAGTCATTTTGGTAAATGAATAGCCGAGACCAAGACCCACCTGGAAAAAGTCGGGATAGAAAAAGTTGTAGGTTGCTTCAAGCCCAAATCTCCAGTAACGCATGTCTTTTTCATTCATGTTTTCGGGCAGAGTCGGGAAAGAACCAATCATGGACCAATATTGGAAAGTGCCTGCGAAGGAAAATTCGCGAATGTTTACACCAATAGTATAGTCAGGAGATACAAGAACTTTGCTGTTAGGCATGTGGACGGTTTCTGTTGCACCGTCTTTGTCTGTTATTTTGAGGACTCGGTCAAAAAGGTCGCCGCGGTTGGCGATGACATTGAATCCGATGCTTGCAAAGTATGAACGTGGCCAAATGCCAAAATCGCTATCGCTGGGTTGCGCAAAAACGGCAGAACACAACAAAGTTATTGCCAATAAAAATTTCTTCATCTTTATTCCTCCAAGAAGATTTTGACATCCCATAAATAGAGCCGTCGCAAAGATAGAATTTTTATGGCAACTTGTCGTGAACCGTTGCTAGATTAGGGCTATTCAGCGTATTTGAACATCGCGTCGATGCACTTCTTGGCTTTGACGCGTACGTCCTCGTCGAGCGAGATGTGTTCTGCCTTTTCGGGGTGGCGGAGCGCTTCCAGGATGTTTTCGAGGGAGTTCGATTTCATGTACTTGCACATGCAGCAGCTACCGATAAAGTTCATGTCGGGATGCTCGTAGTGCATGCGAGCGTTGAGGCCGCATTCCGTGAGGAGCAAAATGCAGCTATCCTTGGGCTGTTGGTTGATGTAGCTGACCATCTGGCCCGTGCTTCCGACATAGTCGCTGAGCATGGCAACGGACGGATTGCATTCTGGGTGGCTAATCACCTTGAGATTCGGGTTTTGGCTGCGGAAGAACTGGATTAAATCCGGGTCGTAGTTTTCGTGAACGTAGCAGCAGCCGTTATAGAGCTTGATGTCTTTCTTGACGCCGCGACGCTTCATTTCGTCGATGATGTTCTGGCCCATGAGGGCGTCCGGAACAAAGAAAATCTTGTCGGACGGAATCGTTTCGACGATGTGCATCACGTTACCGCTCGTGACGCAGACATCGCAGGCGGCTTTCACGTCGGCGGTCGTGTTGATGTAGCAAACGAACGTGTAATCCGGATTTTGCTTGCGGAGTTCTTCGACGTCCTTGCCGGTAATGGAATCGGCGAGGCTGCAACCCGTGAGCGGGCCTGGAATAATCACGTCTTTCTGCGGGTTCAAAATCTTGGCGGTTTCACCCATGAAACGCACTGCAGAGAAGAGAATCGTCTTTTGCTGGACGGTTGTGGCGTCCTTGCTGAGCTTGAAGCTGTCGCCTGTGAAGTCGGCAACTCCCAAAAGAATTTCAGGAGCGCAATAGCTGTGGGCGAGGATAACCGTGTCCTGCTGCTTCTTGAGCTCGTTGATTTCGTTGATGAGCGGGAGCATCTTTTCCACCTTTTCCATGGTGTAGGTGCAAAGTGCTGCGCCCGGCTTGACGGACTTGAGACGATTGTAAAGTTCTTCTGCGG
>Ga0310696_10003328_pt1 | contig 20172 bp, 19 predicted proteins | sample AusTroGonzalo_MG_4_FD_203885 | JGI IMG/M metagenome (GOLD analysis project Ga0310696, IMG submission 203885) | Bovine rumen microbial communities from tropical cattle in Woodstock, Queensland, Australia - Gonzalo_02 (v2) (version 2) | ecosystem: Host-associated > Mammals > Digestive system >... | reverse complement strand
CTATGATTAAGGTGTGCTGATACTGTTTACCATAGGGGTCTTGCTTTATGCCCTCGGCGTGCGGGTGGCGGCATGGTTCGGCAATGCCAAGGCCAAGCAATGGGTCGAAGGGCGCAAAAAGCAAGGGCCCTTGAGCCCTGAGCCTGTCGAAGGGTCGAAGGGCCTGATACCAAGATTAAAGACGTCGTTTCGACAGGCTCAACGACCCAAGGCCCCTGAGATGGTTCCTGAGCTTGTCGAAGGAGTCGAAGGGCCGACCACCCCGACCGAGCAATGGATTTGGTTCCACGCTGCCTCGCTCGGAGAGTTTGAGCAGGGGAGGCCAGTGATTGAGGCCATCAAGCAACGCCATCCCCAGTTCAAGGTCTCGTTGACGTTTTTCTCGCCCTCGGGCTACGAGATTCGGAAGAACTATCCCTTGGCCGACGAAGTCATGTATCTCCCCATCGACACGCCTCGCAACGCGGCCGAATGGGTGCAACGCCATCATTTTATGGCGGCTTTTTTCATCAAGTACGAGTTTTGGTTCAACTATATGCGGGCGTTGGATAAGGCTGGCATCCCCTTGTTCTACATCTCCCTCATCCTGAAACCCGATTCGTATTTCTTCCGCACGTATGGCTCATGGTTCCGCAATCAGCTGAAAACGGTGCGCCATTTCTTTGTGCAGGACGAAACCACGGCCGAGTTGCTGAAGCAATACGGCATGGAAAACGTCACAGTGTGCGGCGACACGCGCTTCGACCGTGTGGCAACCATTGCAAAGCAGGCCAGGCCTTTCCCTGAAATCGAACGCTTCATCGGGGGACGGAAGTGTATCATCGCGGGCAGCACCTGGCCACCCGACGAAAAGCTCTTGCTCAGCTTCTATCCCCAACTGCCCGATGAGTATTGCCTCATCATCGCTCCGCACGACATCTCCGAGACCCACGTGGCGCAAATCAAGTCGATGTTCCCCGAAAGCCAATGTTACACAGAGTTAGATAAGGACCTGCCGTTAAGGTCGTTGAGCCTGTCGAAATGCGGAGCATTCAACGAAGTTAAACGCCGACCGTCGAGAATAATGATTATTAATACTATAGGTATCCTTTCCCAACTTTATCAGTATGCGAGGTTTGTTTACATCGGTGGCGGTTTTGGCGTGAATATCCATAACATTCAGGAACCGGTCACCTTTGGATGCCCTGTCGTGTTTGGGCCCAAGTACGAGAGCTTCAAGGAGGCGGTGGATTTGGTGGCCTTGCAGGGCGCGTTTTCTGTGAAGGATGCGGCGGAATTGGAGACCATTTTTACCCGCCTGCTCACGGATGAAAAGTTTTATGATTCAGCCTCAGCGACATGCTTGAAGTACCTGAAAAGTCAGTTGGGCGCAACGGAAATCATCGTAAAAGGCTTCGAAAAAGCACTTTTTTTGTAAAAAATCACGATTTTTTTTGGTTTGTTGAAATTAATGACTACTTTTGAAGTCTGATTTTCCGTTGAAATTCAGCTTGGTAAAACTTTTGGTTATGCAAGACACTCCTCTTATCTCCTCAGCCATGCGCATCGGATTAAGCCATGGCGACCTCAATGGTATCGGTTATGAAATCATTTTGAAGGCCTTTGCCGATGCAAGAATGCTCGAATCGATTACGCCTGTCTTGTATGGACAATCAAAAGCGTATTCCTACTACAAGAAGAATTTCGGCATGGAATCGTCCAACTATTCCTTGATTCGCGACGTGCGTCAGGCGTTTCCCAAGAAGTTCAACATTATCAACATCGTAGACAACGAGTTGAAGATTGAGCCGGGCCAGGCTACGGAAGTCTCGATGGGCATGTCGGTGCTGTCGATGAAAAAGGCGGTTGAGGATTTGCAGAACAAGTACATCGAGGCCTTGGTGATGGCCCCCGACAGCCGTGTGGTGGCGAAGAGCAACCGCGATTTCCTTTTGTCGTTCTATAAGGAGGCCGACCCTTTGCGCGTGTTGGTGAGCGATACGATGCGTGTGGGCTTGGCTACCGACGATGTGCCGCTTGCCGAAGCTTTGGCCCAAATCGACATCCGTTTCCTTGTCGGCAAGCTGATCACTTTGTCGCAGGCCTTGAAGACCGACTTTGGCATCACTGCGCCGAAGATTGCCGTGATGGGCATCAATCCGCATTCAGGCTCCACACCTATCGGTGACGACGAAAAAGTGGTCAAGGCCATCGGTGACGCGCAGAAGAAAGGGCTTTATGCCTTCGGGCCGTTCTCTGCTTCACAGTTGTTTGTCACAGGCTTGTGGAAGAAATACGATGCCGTTTTGGCCATGCATTATGAGCAGGGTGTGCTTCCCTACCGGATGATGTCCTACGACGGCTGGACGAGCTATTGGGCAGGGCTGCCTGTGGTCTGCACCGAGCCTTTGCATGGGCCCGCATTCGAAATCGCCAACATGAATCAAGCCGTGCCCGACTCTTATAGAAAAGCGGTCTTCCTCGCCGAGGATGTGGCGAATCATCGCAAAAAAGAAAAGAGGGCAACCTGACTTTTTGGTCACCCTCTGCTTTCACAGCATTAAGCAAGAGGGGTGGATAATCCTTCACAACCTCCTCCACAAGACCCATGAACTCCTGGAGAAATTGAATTCGGGGTACCAAATTTTTCACTCAACGAATGAAGGTTGTTCATCACCGAACTGTTCAAATAATTTGTACTCATACAATTTGTATATGGATATGCGGGCGGGCACAACAAATGTCTTTGGCCAACTGTGTGGCTGTAACACCATGTTGCCGCATTACTTCCTTGATATGTTACCCGATGTGCATAAAAAAGCGTGGAATTTGATTAACTTGCCGAGCATCGGGTTTCCACGCCCACTTCAACAACAAGTTATTCCACGCCAATAAAGGCGTTTCGTAACGTTTTCTTGTTGAAGTATCTCTGTTGAGATGTTGTGGAAATTAATGCTCAAGAATTCGTTTTGAAATGCTATTCTAAATGTTTATTATTCTAGTTGCTGTTTTTCGATAGTTGTTTTTATGGGTTTATGGGTGCAAAAATACGCTTTTCCGTGGAAAATGGAAACATATATCATTTCATTTCAAGAAAAAAACTTAATTTTGAAGCCCAAATCTAAACCATCATGAAATTCAAACCCTACAACCATAGCGAAGAGGCGCTGAACGAGCGCATCAGACTCATTATCAACGAAGAGAAGAAAAAAGGCAACGAAAAGGAAGCCTTGCGTACCATCTTCCAGAGCATCGACTTCACTACCTTGGAAGCCTTCGACAACGAAGCCAAGATCAAGGACTTCTGCGAAAAGGCCTTAGATTTTCCGAAACAAAAGCCACACCTCAGCGTGCCCGCCATCTGCATCTACAGTCCTTTCGTCCGTCAGGCCAAACAATTGTTGGAGGGCAGCGGCATCCGCGTGGCCACGGTAGCCTGCGCTTTCCCTTCAGGCATGATGCCTTTCGACTTGAAAGTCAAGGAGGTGGAATACTGTGTCAACGAGGGTGCCGATGAGGTGGATATGGTCATTTCGCGCGGCACATTCCTCGCTGGATGTTACGACGAGGTCTTTAACGAAATCAAGACTATCAAGGCAACCTGCGGCGACAAGGCGCATCTGAAAGTCATCCTTGAAACAGGCGAACTGAAGACCGTGCAGAACATCCGCAAGGCCAGTGAACTTGCTATCCTCGCCGGTGCTGACTTCATCAAAACCTCGACAGGCAAGGTGCCGGTGGCCGCCACACCTTTGGCCGCCATCGTCATGATTGACACCATCAAGGAATATTACGAGGCCACTGGCAAGAAGGTCGGCTTCAAACCTGCGGGCGGCATGAAGGTGCCGGATGATGCCCTCACCTATTATTATTTAGTGAAAAATATCCTCGGCGAGCCATGGCTTAACCCGAACCTCTTCCGTGTGGGCACGAGCCGACTTGCTGGGCTAATTTTGGAACAAATTAATCATGGTATCGGCTAACGCCGAGAAATCTTTCAAAAATCAATTAAAAAATCATCCAAAATACAAATTACTGATTTTGACAGATTTTAAAAAAGATTTTGATAGATTTCTTGCGAAGCAATCCAATAAAACAAAAAAATATGACAATAAAAGGAACCTACAAAGGCAATCTCCGTAACGAGATGACCCATGTGCAGTCGGGCAACACCATCCTGACCGACGCACCCACCGACAACCACGGCAAAGGTGAAGCCTTCTCGCCCACCGACCTCGCCTGCGCGGCCCTCGCTGGCTGCATGATGACCATCATGGGCATCAGCGCGCAAGGCCACAAATTCGACATCGACGGCACCACCTACACGGTGAAAAAGACCATGAACGCCGACCCGCGCCGCATCGGGCAGATCGACATCGTGTTCAACTTCCCCGCCAAGGAATACACCGAGAAGCAGAAGTCCCTGCTCTGGGCCGCCGCCGAAAGCTGCCCTGTGGGCCGTTCGCTGCATCCCGATGTCATCGTCAACATCACCATGAATTTCCAAGGCTGATGGAATACGACATGCTCAAAGGGCTCCGCAATACAGTGCAACTTGTGGTGGAGCATAAGGACACCGCCGCCGTCTACGGATCGGGCGCATTGGAGGTGTTTGCCACCCCAGCCATGATTGCCTTGATGGAGAAGACCTGCTTAGAAACCGTTGCCGACAAAATCGGAGAAAGCAACACCACCGTGGGCATTGCGGTCAACATCAAGCACCTGAAAGCCAGTCCCGTGGGCTCCACCATCCGCTGCGAGGCTGAAATCGTTGAAGTGGACCGCCGCCGTTTGGTCTTCTCGGTGAAATGCTTCGAAGGTGAGACATTGGTCGGCGAAGGCATCCATGAACGCTTTGTCGTTGACAGCCAAAAGTTCATGTCCAAATTTTAGAATATGAAACAAACTACGAATTACACGAATTCAACGAATATAGATACGTGAATTTTGCAGCCAAGGCTGCGAATTATACAAATTACCCATACGACTGGTCATTCGTACCCATTCGCAACAAAGTTGCAAAATTTCGTCTGTGACAATTCGTTTCATTCGTAAAATTCGTAGTTAAATACTGAAATCCAATGAGATACACTTACAGAACCCAAGGCACTTGCAGTCAAGCCATTGAGTTTGAAATCGAGGACGGCATTTTGAAGAATGTGCAGTTCTACGGCGGCTGCAACGGCAATACGCAAGGCGTCGCCACCCTCGTGGAAGGCATGAAAGCTGAAGACGTTATCTCTAAATTGGAAGGCATCCGTTGCGGCTTCAAAGGCACTTCTTGTCCCGACCAATTGGCCAAGGCCATACGGAAAGTGTTGGAGAGCCGAGAATAATCCGTCGAAACATGGTTTTGGCATAAGAATTGTAGTAAATTTGCTCTGCTTTCACAATTTTAGACACAAACTTTCGTTATACAGATTCGAAAACAACTTAAAATAATTGAATATGAAGAAACACCTCATCGCCGTGGCAACCTTGACCCTTGCCGTCATGCTTACCACATTCACCAGTTGCAGAAAACCCCAGGCTGAAGACAACACACCAGCCAAAGAAGGCCTCTATCTCGGCATCGTCGGGTTCAATTCCGACCTTTACACCATGCCCCTTGGCCTGCTCAACCAAGACACGAAAAACTCATTCACGAGTTTCGTCGACGGATTAGCCATGCAGAATGGCACCATTCTCTATCACGCCGTCAACACAGGCCTCAACAGCTTGGCCAAGGCCAAAATTCCGGAGAACCTCATCAACGTCTCCATCGTGACCTTCACCGACGGCCTCGACCAAGGCTCGTACAAGCTTTCCGACACCTACAACTCAGGTAGCGAATACTTGTCCGCCGTCAATGGAAGAATCAACAATGAACTTATCGGAGGCACCAACATCTCGGCTTATTCCATAGGTGTGCGTGGCTCGGACGTGGCCGATGTGGAAAGCTTCCGCAACAACCTCAACAAACTTTCGAGCGACCCCGAACATAATGTCTTTGAGGTCAACAACATGAACGAAGCTTCTGAGAAGTTTGCCGAAATTGCTCAACAGCTTTACAACCAAAGCACCTTCTACAATGTCACGCTGAAGCTGCCGGCACAAGAGCCCAACACCAAAATCCGCTTCACTTTCGACAATGTGAGTGATGCCGAAGACTCGCAATGCTACATCGAAGGCATCTATATCAACAATAACAACAAAGGCCAGTTGACCGAGATCCAATACGTGGGTTTGGAAAGCACATCAGGAATCGCTGTCACGGCCGCATCGGAAGGCATCTTCGACCTGTTCTCTTTCCAGAACCTCATGGATTTGGATGGCAACCAGATAGGTACCGATTATGTGAAGCAATGGAATTGGATTGAATCGGTCGGCCAATGGCAAGCCAACAGCGAATTCACGCCTTCGGGCAACACCGAGGTCGTCAACGAGTACAAGAGCGCGATGATCATGCTCGTCCTCGACTGTTCCAGCTCTTTAGGCAACGACTTCACCAACATGCAGACCGCTGCCAATAGTTTCATCGGAACCTTGAGCGGGAATTACAACGGAAGAAAATAATCTTCTTTGTTGGGCTGTCCTATTAGGGCAGCCGCATATAACAAAAAAAACGGTGCCTGAGGGATTCGGGCACCGTTTTCGTTTTGTTTATTCCTCCTTTCGTTTCCGATTGATAAGGTAAGCCGCGCCAAGGCCCATCAGCACGGCGATGCCGCTGCCCAAGGGAGCATTGGCGTCGTCGGTTGCGCCATGTTCGGTAGGCAGCACAAGACCACCATTTCTGGTATTGCCGAAGAGCGTGCCACCACCCATGCCGAAGAAGCCGTTGTCCACATAGTTTTGCGGCTGGTTGCCGTAGGCCACGTACTCCTCGTCATAGTCGTAGTACTCAGAGAACAAAAAGAGTTCTTCGCTATTGGTAAAGAAACTTGTGCCCAAGTTGAAGAGACCACATTCGGCGACTCCGTCGACACCAGTGAAGGCTTCTTGTGCGAAGGTGGTCATGCCCACGCTTAGGACGATTGCGATTGTTGTTATTACGTTTTTCATTGTATTTTGTTGTTTATTTGTTTGTTTTTATCTTTTGTTTTAGCGCAGGGACTCACGTCGCCTGCTTATTGGCTGTCGCCCCTTCGGGGCTGGCCTGCCGGGGTCTGACCTACCGGGGCGCTGCCCGAAGCTGCGCTGCACGTCTACCTATTCAATTACGATCTTTTGTGTTTTCACGTTCTCACCATTAATCAACCGCAGAACATACACGCCCGGAACCATTCCGCCTGTAGAGACGCGATTTATCGCGTCTCCCCGATAAACCACACGCCCCATCAAATCAATCACCTGTATGGACGCATCGCACACGTCCGCCATGATAATGATTTCCCCATCAGCGTAATACGCAAAGGTCTCATTGGTCGCTGAGCCTGTCGAAGCACCATTGGCACTGAACACCAGACGGAACCGTGATTCATAATCCGTCACCTTGGCGGTGAAAGTGTAGGAGGCTGACCCTTCGACAGGCTCAGGGGCCAGCAGGTCAATATCTGCGCCAGTGATATTATCAATAAGGTGCAGATAATTCATCTCCACATTCTCAGGATTGACACTGATGGTGTATTGGCCGTTTTCCTTGGCCTTGAAATTCAGCGGCATCTCGCCTTGGGCTTCGGCGCTGACAATGGCAAATTCCTCAATGCCTTGCGGGAAATAGATATTGGCACTGTTGTGGCCGAAGTAGAACTTGCCTAATTGGTCGCCTTCGTTGAAACTCAAAACAGCCTTATCCTCAATAAGGTTGCTGCGCATACTGGTATTAGCCACTGCGATTTGCAACAGGCCGTTGTTGCTTGTTGTTTGTCGCGAAACCTTGCTGAAGGTGACTGTCGGATTCGTTTCTGTTGATTCCGCCTTTACAACAATGCCAGTGCAAGCGTCGATGGTTCCGCCAGCCGAGACCGCTTCAGGATTAATGCCTGTGCCCGCTTCATTCATTACATAATAACTTCTGCCTGTTACAGTTGTCGAATATGGAAAGGGGTTGCCAACCAGATTCCAGCCGACAAGACGCATGCCTTCTGTGTAAGCCAATTCGACATCCATGGAAGTGCCTTCGTTGAAATCGCCTTTGAAGATGAGGTTGACATCTTCCTTGTTGGCGTAGAGGTAGCCTTGGCCATTGACCAATGTAGTGAAGTCAGGGTGAAGGGGTTGGTCGTTTCCGTCTTTTGCCTTATAGTTTTCCCATTCCTTTCCATAGGTGGGGTTTTGGTTGAAGCGATAAAGGTCGTATTCATTGGCAATTTCTGCAATCATTCCGTCTATTGTTGTGGGTGCAGTGTTTTCCGTGATTGGTGAGGCGATGAAAATCCATTTGTCGCTGACAGTGCTTGTGCCGTAGCCTATGATGCTCTTTTGCAGCCAAGGATAGATTCTGCTTTCATACTCACTCCAGTTGGCTTTATAATCATCAAGCGATTCATAAGGTACATAGATTGGGAAATCTGTGGCTTCAAAAACATAGTCTTCAATTGTTGGCGGATTCGTACCTAATGTAATTGCTTCTGTGAAATAACTAACATAAAACATATAAGCTGGCATCGTTTCCACATTGTCACCTATGATAAGTCTACCACCACAACCCAAAAAAGGAGGAGCGGAATAATAATATGAACCTTCACAAGTGGCAGTATTGTAATGCACCTCTGCAAAATCGATGCCACCTGCGAAAGCGTACCCTTCTATTGTTGTCACGGAATTTGGAATTGTCAGAATGCCATCTGTAAAACCATAGCATTCATAAAAAGCACCATAACCTATCGTGGTCACGGAATTTGGAATATTCAAGTCGCCAGAAAAACCATAACAACTACTAAAAGTGCCATCATCTATCGTGGTCAAAGAATTAGAAATAGTCAAATTGCCTGTGAAACTACTGCAATCACTGAAAGCATATTTTCCTATTGCAGTAACGGAATTTGGAATGACCAAATCGCCCGAGAAGCCAGTGCAACCTTCAAAAGCCGATTCTCCTATCGAAGTCACGGTATTTGGTATGGTCAATGACCCTGTCAAATCAGAGCAACCATAGAAAGCTTTACTACCAATACATGTAACCGTATAAGTAACTCCATCGTTCTGAACGCTTTCAGGTAAGATAATGTTACCTGTGGGTAGGGTAAACCCTGACCAACAATTGTAATCATCCGTTCCTGGAAAAGTCAATTCCACATGATGGTTAGAAGCATCAAGAATATTGTAGTACAAAGTTTGCCCTGTTTCGCAAACCGCGCTGAAATCGTAAGCATACATTTTCGTCATTCCCGCCACACCAAGCAGCAGGCCAATCAAGACGGCTCGTGCCGCCCATTTCACTAGTAAATTTCTAATTTTCATTTATTAAACTTTTTCCTTTGCCCCGAAGCCCCAAGAGCACTTATTTCAATTTCGGCAAAGAAGCGGAGCCTCCCAAACTTATCCTTATTTCCGTTGATTGGGTCTGGACTCCCATAAGATGTAAAATAAAGGAACGGGGTACGCTCCACTGTTTATGTTGTAATGATAGTTACAAACATAACAATGAAGGCAACCTTTTACCTTTATTCCTACATCTTAAGTGAATTGTCCAGATTCATCAACGAGGAATAAAGCGAAGAATGCGCTTTCTCTGACCGCTCCGATTTCTCCCGGAATGGCAGGGGCAAAAATAGGGAAATCTTTTGATTCGACGATACGAAGTGAGTCAATTTTTCTTTTGGGTTGGGAAAAAGAGACAATTCTTTCAAAAAACTTTGCGGAAAAAGCCCTTATCGGGATATAATTGTTACTTTTGCGGCGAGAAACAAAAATTGCTTGGGTTATGACGACATTTGCATTGAACAATCTATGGACCTACCTGCAAGGACTGATGCTCTCGCAAAGCGAGCGCGAATGGTTAGCGGGAAAACTCTCTGAGCCTGTGGAAAAGGTCTCTGCTATGGCAAAAGAAGACATGGCAAAAAAAATCTACAAGGTGATTCCTGTATCGCCAGAAATCGAAAAATGGAGTGGTTGTGCCTCTTTCACGGAAGAAGAAATAGAAAGCGACCCTCGTCTTAAAGCGTTACTAAGCCGATGAAGAAAGTATTTCTTGACACAAACATCCTCGTCGACTATGCTTTGGGTCGAAAACTGGTCAACGATGCCGTGCAACTGTTACAGCGTGGTTATGAGGGAGAATTTTGCTTACAAGCCTCGTACCTCACTTTTGCCAATATGGCTTACATCCTAAAGACGAAAGTCGATATCTACGCGCTGTTCCATGATTTGTGCCGCTACATTACCGTACTTCCAACCGACAACACGCAATTGCAAGCCGCTATGGGGAAACAGGTGCGCGATTTTGAGGACGCTTTGCAATACCAATGCGCCAAAGCCAACAACTGCGATGTCATCATAACGAACAACGGAAAGGACTACGCCGAGTTTTGCGACCTGCCTTTCATGACTGCCGCCGAGTTTCTGAATGGCTTGAAATAACTATACCTCACCAAAACCTTGAAATCAGCGCGGCAAGTCGAGATGGAAACGCTCACGGCAAACCGCCACTTTCTCCATAAAATTAGCCAAACGCGAACCAGCAGGCGACAACACATCAGGCAAGCCGTTTTCAATAGCCCATTCACCCGCATTGCCACCTCTCCAATAACGCTCAGAGAAGGCCATCAGGGCTTCCAAATCACTCGTTTCCAAGCCTTTCAAAAAGAGCCATCCACCGTTTTTCGAAGCGGTACGCAAGAAAATCTGGTTTGATGCCGAAACCTGCGCATTGTTTTCCACATCAATGAAATCGACATCGGGAATTGTCGGAATACCACCTTTAATCATAGTAATACCCAAATCGCGCGCGTATTCCTTTATTATATTGACTTCCTCCTCGGAACAAGCACCCGCCTCGTTCCATTGCAGGTAATTCAGCTTACAAAACACCATCCAATCCAATAGCCGATTCAAATCATCGAATGTCAATTCTTTATCACACTTATCCAAACTAACACCACGATAGGGACATGCTGGCTTGTCGTGGACTTCGAGATTCGCAATCTTACAATTTTCATCCACCAACTGTGCCAAAGTGCTCTCCGCCCAAAGCCGATTGCCCGAAACGGTTGCCTTGCCGCATTTCACCACTATACAGTACTCATCGGGATTGTCGAAATGGGTCTTCTCGTTATAGACCACTTTTTTGAACTTTTTCTTCTTGGTTTTAAGTTGCTGATAATCTTTCGGTTCAGGAATCACATCCGTCTTGGTATCTATCTCGTAATAACGCACATAATCTATTCGTAACTCCACAGGCAACTTAGTCGTATCAATATAGGGCGAACGGTCGCGACCCAATTGCGCGTCAAGAATCAGGTAAAAGTCATGCTGGCTGAAAGGAAACTGTCCATCGACACCCTTGCGGAAACGCGGATAATTGAATGTCCGTTCCCCATTGAGGAAAAACACGAGGCTGTCCCGAAAGCGTTCCACGCCGTAGGTGTTGTATTCGCCTGCATTATAAAAAGGATAGGCTACTTGCGAAGGACGGTTGCGCTTGCCGAGGTTAACCGTATAATGACTGTGAACAGTATGATTCACGTATGGATTGTCCCTGAAATGTTCCATGATGTCGATTTCGCCGCCATGAGGCCATTTTATGCCATGGTTAGCATCGGGCAACATCCAAATGGCTGGCCAAAAACCCTGAGCTATATCGAATTTGGCCCTTATTTCAAGGCGACCGAAACCGAAAGACTTCCTGTATCTGCTCCACACACCTCCAGTGAGGAAAGCGGCAGTGTCGTTGGGCAGAAAGTCATTGACCATGCCGCGAAGCACGAGGTCACTGCCATCGAGGTCGTAAAGCGCAGCGTTGGAAGACATGTGAACGGCCCAGTCAGCCCTACTGCGCCAAATCTTCCCCCATACTTTGTTATCCAAAACCTCGGAATTGAATTCATCATGCCAGATTAAAGCATAACGACGGTGTTCCTGAGCATGGGAAATATGGATAAAGCCTATGAGTATCAGTAAAATACAAGATAATCTTTTCATATTATTCTCTGTTTTATGGCGTAAAATTACAGTTTTTGTGGATTTGTTCGCTCTTTTTCGGCTTTGTTTCTTACTTTTGCCCAAAATTCTACAATATGGAAAAGAAAGAACTACGTGCCCAAATCAAGGCCCTGAAAAAACAGCACACCAAGGAACAGCTGCTTGAACAATCCGAGAAAATTTTGGCCAAACTGGAACAGCATCCCGACTTCATCAAAGCCGAAAAGGTTATGCTTTACAGTGCCTTGCCCGACGAGGTGCAGACCAAAGCCTTCCTTGAGAAGTGGCACCTAAAAAAGAAAATCATTCTGCCCACCGTGGTCGGCGACGACATCATCCCTGTGGAATACGCAAAGGATACCAACTTTGCCGTGGGCGACTTCAATATCCTTGAGCCGCAAAATGAGCCCTATCACGGTGATTTTGACCTGATTATCGTCCCAGGCGTGGCCTTCGACCGCAAGGGCAACCGCATTGGAAGAGGCCGCGGCTACTACGACCGTTTCCTCTGCCAACACCTCGATGTGAAGCGCATCGGCATCTGTTTCGACTTCCAATTGGTCGATGAAGTGCCCACCGAGCCCTTCGACATCCTCATGGATGAAGTGATTTCACTCTAAACATGAGATTTCTTTTCCAAATCGGTGGAGCGTTTCAATTATTTTCCTACTTTTGAAGCCTTTATTAAACATCATCAAACTATGAAAAAACATCTTTTGACCCTTTTCGCCCTACTTTTGGGTCTCAACTATCTGAATGCCAACCCCGTAGATTGGGAAAAGGCGAAGACTATCGGGCAGCAATTTGCCTGCGCAAAATTCGACAACAATTTATTAGAAGCCAATGACTTACAGTTAGTCTACACGGGTACTTCACAGCGTGGTGAAGCATGTTTCTATGTCTTCAATGTAGGTGAAACAGGTTTCGTTATCGTGTCCGCTGACGACCGTTTCCGTCCCATCGTAGGCTATTCCGATGAGGGCACTTTTGCCACCGAGAACATGTCGCCCGAGCTTGCCTTCTATCTCGAAAAGATTATTGAGGCACGTACGAGCCGCAATGCCGTCCTCTTCGACAACACCGCCGAAGAATGGCAAAGCGTGGCCACGACAGGCAAACTGCTCTCACGCAATGGCGGTCGCGCTGTCGATTACATCTGCACCACCAAATGGAACCAAGACTCACCTTATAATCTATACGCCCCTGAAGCCAGCAGCGGTCCAGGAGGCCGATGCTATGCGGGCTGCGTGGCCACCGCCATGAGTCAGGTGATGAAACGATGGGACCATCCTGCACAAGGTTCGGGAAGCCATTCTTATTACTGCTACGGCTATGGTATGCAATCGGCCAACTTCGGAAACACGACCTACGATTGGGAACACATGCCCGACCGCCTCGGTGGAGCCACACAGGAGGAAATCGAAGCGGTGGCTACATTAATGTATCACTGCGGTGTGTCCGTCGACATGCAATTCTCACCTTCCGGTAGCGGTGCCAACTCATGGGACGTGCCTTACGCCATTAAGCACTATTTCTCCTACTCAAACGATGCCTATCTCAAGGGACGTGACGAATGCTCGCTCCTCGTTTGGCAGAACTTGCTCAAAGAGCAGTTCGATTTGGGCTGGCCTGTTTATTATTCAGGTTTCAGCGACAGCGGCGGCCATGCCTTTGTGTGCGACGGCTACGATGATGACGACCTCTTCCACTTCAACTGGGGTTGGGGCGGCAGCAGCGACGGCTGGTTTGTCATCGACGAAATCGACTATGCCGGCTGGGCGCAAGCCATTTTCAACTATGTGCCTGCTGATGTTTATGACTACATGCCCATGCAGCCCGAAAACCTTTCCGTGGAACCTTCCGGCGACTTCGATTATGCCGCCACCATTCAATGGACCAATCCCACGCAAAATATTCATTTCGAAAATTTTACCTCCATTGACCAGATTGTCGTCACCCGTGAAGGTGAAATTGTCTACACCGAGGATAATGTGACCCCTGGCGCCAACATGAGCTTTACGGACCATTACATGCCCACCATCGTGGAATATGGTGTTTACGCTATTGTTCACAACGCCAAAGGTGTCGTTGCAACTGAAGATAACATCCAACTTGGCCCCATTTGCAGTTGGACGGTCGAGATGACTTCTTCTGACGCCCAAGGTTGGAATGGCTCGGCACTGTCATTCATCAACTCGTCAGGCATCGAGTTTGCCCATGTCTCGTTAGAAACCGCAAGTTCGACACATACGATTCAACTGCCTTTCGGGTTTGTCAAAGTATTCTGGAACAAATCCTCGCAGGCCGTAGACCAAATCTCCTTCAAAGTCAAAGATGCCAATGGAACAAGCAAAATCGCTTTCGAAGGCAGCACTGACGACCTCGACAACGGCCTGTTTTTCATCATCAACAACAATTGCAACAGCGTCCGTGAAAACCCCGCCCAACCCGAAAATCTGACCGCTTCGGTTTCCGGAAACGATGTCTTGTTGACTTGGGAAGCCCCCGACCAAACCATCATCAACTATCAGGTTTACCGCGACAACTTGCTCTTTGCCGTCACGACGACCACAAACTTCACCGACACTAACGGTGCGGACATCTTCCATAGCTATTACGTCGCTGCCGTCACCGAATTTGGAGAATCGACACCTTCAAACACGATCAACATTCAGCCCGAAACTACCTGCCAGCCTCCTACCAATCTCCGCTATGAAATGACTTCCCCGACCAAGGCAAAACTGATGTGGGATGCGCCTCAATCCGAAGGTCTGACTGGTTACATGGTGTTCCGCAGGGCCAATGGTGAGGAATTCAAGCGCATCAAGTCGCTGACCAACACCTACTACACCGATAACCTCACTGGCCGTGAAGACAACATTTACGAATATGCTGTCAGTGCATACTATTCTGCCGACGATTGCCTGTCAGAATATGCAGCCGCTCAAGACTATCCTGAGCTGAACTTCGTGGAAGTAAACAAGACCATCATCCCGATCCACCTCGATTTCATCATCCATGAAGGCAATGTCATCTTGCAATGGCAAGAAGCCACGATGGCCGAGAGATACAACATCTATTGCGACGGTCAGCTTATTGGGCATAGTTCGGGAACCGATTTCATTGATTATGAAGCCAATTCTTCCCAGACCTACCATTACACCGTGACTGGAACGACTTCGTTCATCGAATCCAGTCCTTCCAATGAAATCTATATCGATTGGACGACAAACATTGATGAAACCGTTGAATATCAAGACATCAACATCTATCCCAATCCTACGGAAAGCCAAGTCACCATTGCAGCTGACGGCCTTCGCCAAATCAGGGTTCTCAATGTGATGGGGCAGGAAGTGAAAGTGCTGACCACCAACGAAAGCATCGTCACCATCGACCTTTCGGCACAACCTAAAGGATGCTATTTCGTTGAAACCAAGACCGATAAAGGATGTTCGACTAGGAAAATCGTGAAATTGTAAGTACAATAAAACACACTCAAATATGAATAAATTCATGAAATTGGCAGCCGTCGCGCTGCTGTTCGGCACAAGTACCGCTTTGATAGCCCAAGAAGCCGAAGAGAAACCTGTCTACCAAATCACCGAAACCGTCAACGTGAAGCACACGCCTGTCGACAACCAAGGCAGTTCCGGCACCTGCTGGTGCTTCGCTGGCATTGGCTTCGTTGAGGCGGAAATCCTTCGCATGTACGGCAAGGAGTTTAACCTCTCGGAGATGTTTGTCGTCCGCAACGCCTGGACAGAGAAAGTGGCGAAATTCATCCGTATGCACGGCAACAACACCCTCAGCCAAGGCGGCGAGGTGTGCGACGTGCTCTACATGATCGACAAATACGGCATGATGCCCGAAGCCGACTATAGCGGCAAGGTCATCGGCGAGGACCGCCATGTTCATGGTGAGATGAATGAAGTTGTTTCCTCGGTAGCCCGTGCCATCATCAAAAACAACAACAAGAAAATTTCCCCCGCTGGCCCCAAGGCAGTGCAAGGTGTATTGGATGCCTACCTCGGCGACGTGCCAGAAGAGTTTACCGTCGACGGCAAGAAATACACAGCCAAGTCGTTTGCGGAAGCCTATCGTATTGACCCCGTCAACTACATTGAAATCTGCTCTTTCACGACCGAAGAATACAACAAGCCCTGCATGGTCGAAATCCCCGACAACTGGACTTGGACTCCCGCCTACAACATGACCCTTGACAAGCTGATGGAAGCTGTCGACTATGCTCTTGAGCATGGCTATACTCTTGGCTGGGCACAGGATGTCAGCAACCCAGGCTTCTCCCGCAAGGAAGGTGTCGGCATTGTGCCCGAAGACCCGAAAGACGAAAATCTTTGGAAAGAAATCGTAGCCGAAAAGCAAGTCACCGATGAAATCCACCAGACCGCTTACGACAACTGGGATGCGGGCGACGACCATAGTATGCTTGTCGTGGGTATCGCCAAAGACCAGAACGGCAACAAATACTACAAAATCAAAAACTCATGGGGCGATGCCGGTCCATATAAGGGCTATTGGTACTGCTCCGAGCAATATCTGCGCCAATACACCATCTTCTTCACGCTCCACAAAGACGCCCTTTCAAAAGCCATGCGTAAAGAACTTGGATTATAATTTTGAATCTTAAATCTTTAAATCTTAAATCTTTAAATCACAACATTATGAAATTCAAACACATTTTGACCGCTGCCGCATTGATGCTCAGCATCTGCGCCGTTGCACAACCGCCCATGCCAAAACCCGAAGACAAAGAAGGCGAAGGCTTCAAGTTCACCACCATTAAGGAGTTGCCTGTCACCTCTGTCAAAGACCAGAACCAAGCTGGTACCTGCTGGTGCTACAGCTCGTTAGCTTTCTTTGAGGCCGAACTGCTCCGTATGGGCAAGCCCGAGTACGATTTCTCTGAAATGTACATCGTTTACAAGACCTATTTGGACCGCGCTGAGGCCGCTGTCCGTACCCACGGCGATGTGTCCTTCTCGCAAGGTGGTTCTTTCGGTGACGTGCTCTATGCCATCAAGCATTACGGCCTCGTTCCCGACAGTGAAATGCCTGCTGGTGCCATGCACGGCGACTCCCTGTCGAACTTCACTGAGCTCTCCGCTGTCACCGACCCCTACGTGGAAGGTGTCATCAAGAGCCGCAAGATTCAGATGGACAAGGACGGCAACCCGCTGTGGAAGAAGGGCTTGGCTGGCATTTACGATGCCTACCTTGGCGTTCCTCCGACCGAGTTCACCTACAATGGCAAGAAGTACACTCCTATGAGCTTTGCCGAATCCACAGGTCTTAACATGAACGACTACGTCAACCTGACTTCGTTCACGCACCATCCGTTCTATGAGCCCTTCGTCATCGAAGTGCAAGATAACTGGCGCTGGGGTCAGGCTTGGAACCTCCCCATTGACGAGTTCATGCAGGTGATGGACAACGCCATCGACAAAGGTTACCCGATTGCTTGGGGTTCCGATGTCAGTGAAGCTGGCTGGCTCCGTGGCCCGATGGCTGGTATCGCCGTCCTCCCCGACCTCGAAGCTAAAGGTCGTGACCTCCAAGGCAGCGACATGGCTCACTGGTTGGGCATGAGTGCCGCCGACCGTAAAAAGGAAGCTATGAGCCAACCCACTCCCCAAAAGTGGGTCACGCAGAAGGAACGTCAAATTGCATACGACAACTACGAGACTGGCGACGACCACGGTATGCTCATCTACGGCACCGCCAAGGACCAAATCGGCAATGAGTACTTCATCGTGAAGAACAGTTGGGGCGATGCTGGTCAGTACAAGGGCATTTGGTACGTCTCCAAGGCTTTTGTCCGTTACAAGACCTTGAACATCGTGGTTCACAAGGACGCCCTGCCGAAGGATATCGCCAAGAAACTGGGTATCAAATAAAGTGCTTTCAGCAAGCCACAACAATTAAGGGAAGGTCGAAAGACTTTCCCTTAATTGCAATTAAAAATAATATAAATCAACAACTTATGAAAAAACATCTTTTAGTTATCGGATTGCTGGCTTTCGCGGTTTCCTGCGTTTCGCAAAATCCAGAAAACAACAATAAAATGAAAACAGAACGCCTCACCTATTTCAGCTTTGACCATCACAATACGATGGCACGTTTCAATGGAGAGAAATACCAAGTTTCCGCTATGAAAGACGGCCGAATCCATATTATCATCGATGAGGGCTTTCCCAAAGAAAAGGACTTCTTCGTCGATGACACCACCATCTTCGATGAACTGACCGCCATCGTCAAGGAGTTCAAAATGGACAAATACAAAGACAACTACCAGCCCATGATGCGCATTTTTGACGGCGATTCGTGGTCGCTTTATTACAAATATGACTCAGGACGCAGCAACAGTTCAGGCGGTTACATGGCTTGGCCTAGTAACTATCGTGAGGCGCGTCAGGCCATCAGCGAATATTTCCAGAAATGGCGCGAATATGCGATTGAGCTCAAGAGAATCGACTTCTTCCGGTACACCAGCAAGAACAACCAAGGTTGCGACATTGAGTATCGTCTCGAACGTGGCGAGGAGGAAGCCACATTGTATATTCGCAATGCAGAATACAACACCGACCAACAACTTTCTGTCAGCAATGACTATCTGGAAGAACTTCAGGAGCTTGTCAATGTTTATAGCCTAAAGGACAATATCAGTCGCACCACCGATGACGACAGCGTAACAAATTACAGTTATCTCGTCAACTATAGTAATGGCGACACGATTGACATTAAAGGTTATTATACCACTTTTGTGAGCGGCACAGGAGCAGCCTTCCAATATTTCTTCGAACGTTGGCTGCCTAAAAAAGAAGAATAATTGTCAGCGTTTCATCGGCTCAAAGCCTTTGCCATAGGCACCCATCACAGTGTTCATTGTCATGAAGGCCTTGGGGTCTTCTTCTTTCACGATACGCAAAATCATTTGCGACTCGCGTTTGTGGGCCACCACCATGAGGATGGGGCCTTCTTTCTTGGTGTACCAGCCTGTTCCATTAATCACGGTCACGCCACGTTGCATTTCGTTGGCGATGCGGTCGGCCACCTTGTCGGGTTCGGAGGTGAAAATGAAAGCTTGGACGGTTTGTTTGTTACCTGTGAGTACAAGGTCGATGCAATAGCTGCACACGCCCATCACCACAAAGCCATAGATAATGGCTTGAATCTTGTCGTTTTCAATCACAAAATAGGAGCAGGAGATGATGACGATGTCGAGCAGCAGGATGACACGCCCTTGGGAGATGTTACGGTATTTGCAAATCATCATCGCAACGATGTCGGTGCCACCCGTGCTGCCCCCCTGGGTAAAGGCCACGCCGATGGCCAAACCCGCCAAGCCACCGCCGAGTATGGCCGCCAGAATCTTCTCCTCAACGAAGGGCTTCATAGCTCCCACTGCATTAGGATTTGTTTGATACAACAACATAGGCTCAGTGAGGTAATGCTGCAACAACGACATAAACAGCGATGCCACGATGATGGAATACACCGTCTTGATGCCGAAGGATGGCCCCAGCACCTTAAGCGAGATGAGTACCAAAATAGCATTAATGACAAACACGGAGATACCCGTGGAGATTCCTGTAGCATAAAAAATCAAAGTGGCGATACCACTGACACCGCCGCCCAACACATGGTTGGGGATGAGGAAGGCCGTCCAGCCGAAGGCCATCACGAACAAGGCCAAAGTGATGATGAAATAACGCTTCACCTCGGCCCAAACGTTTTTCTTGTCTGCTTTCATTTTTGATAGAATTTGTTGAGGCAAAAGTACTACTTTTTATTTATTTTGTATCCACGGCAGTTTCTTTCTGTATTTTTGTATCGTTCCATGTCACAAAATGACTTTCAAATACGTCTTGTTAGTAAAAGTTCCCAAAATGGACCCTGAATTTGAAAATACATATCGAAGCTACTACCCGAAACTGTTCAGGATTGCGGCTAAGATGCTAAAAGCCACAGAGGACGCGAAGGATGTCGTACAAGATGTGTTTGCTGCGTATTATTTCGCGAGGACCAATGAGAAAATCATTCGCGACACAAAAAACTGGCTCATTAGGAGTACCATCAACAAGGGAATCGACTACAAACGGAAAACGG
>Ga0310696_10003326_pt1 | contig 20176 bp, 12 predicted proteins | sample AusTroGonzalo_MG_4_FD_203885 | JGI IMG/M metagenome (GOLD analysis project Ga0310696, IMG submission 203885) | Bovine rumen microbial communities from tropical cattle in Woodstock, Queensland, Australia - Gonzalo_02 (v2) (version 2) | ecosystem: Host-associated > Mammals > Digestive system >... | reverse complement strand
CCTGATTATTAACAATTAAAAAAACGCAAAACATGGCAGAGTATTTACAGCCGGCGAAAAAGCAGGAAGTTTTCGCAAAGTACGGAAAGTCCAACACCGATACCGGTTCTCCTGAGAGCCAGATCGCACTGTTCTCCTACCGTATCGCACACCTTACCGAGCACGTCAAGACTAACAAGAAGGACGTCGTAACCCGTCGCTCCCTCCTCCGTCTGGTCGGTAAGCGCCGTCAGCTCCTGGACTACCTCAAGGAAGTTGACATCGAAAGGTACCGTAATATCGTCAAGGAGCTTGGTCTCCGCCGATAAAAGGCACTCAAGAAAAGGATCCGGTCGCATCCACGGCCGGTTTCCTTTTATCAAGGACGCAAACAAGACGCAATAAAGAAGCAATGAACGTAATTAAGAAAACAATCACATTACCCGACGGTCGGGTAATCGAAATCGAGACCGGCAAACTTGCCAAGCAGGCAGCCGGCTCCGCAGTCGTAAAAATGGGCGGCACCATGTTACTCGCCGCCGTAACCGCAGCAGACGAAGTCAAAGAAGGAACCGATTTCCTTCCCCTCTCGGTGGACTACAGGGAGAAGTATTATTCCGCTGGCCGTTTCCCCGGAGGATTCCTTAAAAGGGAAAGCAAGCCCTCCGACTACGAGGTGCTCATCGCCCGCCTGGTGGACCGTCCTATCCGTCCCCTCTGGCCGGAAGATTTCCACAACGAAGTTTTTGTATATGTGAACCTTATCTCCGCCGAGAAGGATGTGCAGCCTGATGCCCTCGCCGGCCTGGCAGCCTCCTGCGCCCTCGCTACTTCCGACCTTCCTTTCGGAGGTCCTATTTCCGAGGTCCGCGTAAGCCGTATCAACGGAGAGTGGGTCATCAACCCCAACTTCTCGCAGATGGCAGATGCCGACATCGAACTGATGGTCGCTGCTACCGAGGAGAACATAATGATGGTCGAAGGCGAAATGAAAGAGGTCTCCGAGTCCGATATGCTCGAGGCTATCAAAGTCGCCCACGAAGAGATCAAGAAGCACTGCCGCGTGCAGAAAGAGCTCATGCACGAACTTGGCACCGACGGAGCGAAGCGCGACTATCCTCACGATGTCGAGGACGAGGAGCTCAAGGCTGCCGTCAAGAAGGCCTGCTACGACAAGTGCTACGAGCTCGCAAAGGCTGCAAAGCCCAAGCACGAGCGTGAGACCGGCTTCAAGGCCATCAAGGAAGAATTCCTCGCTACCATTCCCGAAGAGGAACTCGAGGAGAAGACTCCTATCGTAGAGCGTTACTACCACGAGGTCGAGAAGGAAGCCATGCGCAACCTCATCCTCGACGAAGGCAAGCGCCTCGACGGTCGTGAGTGCGACCAGGTCCGCCCCATCTGGTGCGAGGTCGATTATCTTCCCTATGCCCACGGTTCCGCCATCTTCACCCGCGGTGAAACCCAGTCCCTCGCGACTGTCACCCTCGGTACCAAGATGGACATGAAAGAAATGGACGAGGTTCTCATCCAGGAGGATCAGCAGTTCGTCCTTCACTACAACTTCCCTCCGTTCGCTACCGGTGAGGCCAAGCCTATCCGTGCTACCGGACGCCGCGAAATCGGCCACGGCAACCTGGCAATGCGTGCCCTCAAGCCTGTGGTTCCTCTCGCACCCGAGAATCCCTACGCAGTGCGCGTAGTTTCCGATATCCTCGAATCCAACGGCTCGTCTTCGATGGCTTCCGTCTGCGGCGGCTGCCTCGCACTGATGGATGCCGGTGTCAAGATCAAGAAGCCCGTCGCAGGTGTTGCAATGGGTCTTATCACCGACGCCGAGCGCCCCAACGACCGTTATGCCATCCTTACCGATATCCTCGGCGACGAGGATCACCTCGGTGACATGGACTTCAAGGTAACCGGTACCAAGGACGGTATTACCGCTACCCAGATGGACATCAAGGTGGACGGCCTCAGCTATGAGGTCCTCGCCAAGGCCCTCGAGCAGGCCCGCCAGGGCAGGCTCCACATCATGGGCGAGATGCTCAAGACCATCTCCGAGCCTCGCGCTGACTACAAGCCTTTCGTGCCTCGCATCGAAGAAATCCGCATCCCTGCAGAGTTCATCGGCGCAGTTATCGGCAAGGGCGGCGAGACCATCCAGAAGATTCAGAAGGAGACCGGCACCACCATCACCATCGACGAAGTCCCGCTTCCGGGCGGTGGCACCGAGGGTGTGGTCGATGTGGCCAGCACCGACGGAGAGTCCATGAAGAAGGCTCTCGACTGGATCAAGGGTATCTGCGCAGTTCCCGAGGCCGGACAGGTTTACCACGGAAAGGTGGTCAGCATCCTCGAGTTCGGTGCTTTCGTAGAGATTCTCCCTGGTAAGGAAGGCCTGCTCCACGTGAGCGAGATCGCCTGGAACAAGACCGAGAAGGTTGAGGACGTGCTCAGCGTCGGCCAGGAGATCGATGTCAAGCTTCTTGAGATCGATGCCAAGACCGGCAAGATGCGCCTCTCCATGCGTGCCCTTACCGAGAAGCCCGAAGGTTATGTCGAGCCTAAACCCGGCCGCGGCCCTCGCCGCGAGGGTGGCAACGACCGCGGAGACCGTCACGACCGTGGCGAGCGCCGTGACCGTGGGGATCGTCGCGAGCGTCGTGACGGAGACCGTGGCGAACGCCGCGGCTTCAAGCTCCGCCGCGAGCAGGCCCCCGCACCTCAGGCCGACGACTACAAGGAACCTGTGGACGAAATCTTCTAGTATTCCGCTAGTTACAATAGAAAACCGCTTGTGTTTGAAATACATAAGCGGTTTTTTTATATATTTGCAGCCGCAAATTTTTTATAGGGTATGAAACGATATATTTTAATAGCTATTTCTATGTCCATCCTTTTCTCATGCACCAACATGATCCGGCATTACGATGCCGAAGAATTCGCCGCGGCCGTTGCCGAAGGAGTGAAGGTTGTGGACGTCCGTACACCTGAGGAGTATTCCGAGGGCTATATCCCCGGAGCCGTCAACGTCGACTGGAATGGTGATGATTTCCTTGCAGGAATCGATGCCAAGTTCGACGAATCCGATACTTTGTATATATATTGCCGTAGCGGACGCCGCAGCGCCGCCGCTGCAAAGGCTCTCAAGAAGGCCGGATACAAAGTTTTCAATCTGCTGGGCGGCATACAGGCCTGGACCGCTGCCGGCAAGAATGTCGATATGGATTTCAAGTATGCCGAGAGTCTGATTCCTTCGGGGGAGAGCGTGCCCGATTTCGAGCTTAAGGATCTGGCCGGAACTCCCGTGCGCATCAGCGATTTCCGTGGGCAGTCCGTAGTGCTTGTGTTCTGGGCATCATGGTGCCCCGATTGCCGTGCCGAGGTTCCTGCGCTCAAAGCAATGTTCGAATCAGCCGATACCGAGAACGTGCAGTTCGTGTCTGTTTCTTTCGACCGCGATTTCGACACCCTTTGCAAGTTCGTCGAAGAGAATGAGCTTCCTGGCGTGCAGCTTTTCGATCCTGCCGGGAAGAAGGATTCCAAGGTTGCTGCCGATTATGGCGTGAAGTGGATTCCTTCCCTTTATCTGATCGATCCTGAGGGGAAGGTCGTGGTGAGTACGGTAGTGGCATGGAAGATTGCCGACGCTCTCGACGGCAAAATGCCGGTTTCCGCCCATGTTGCCGGGCCGTGCTCCGACGAGGGTTGCGCTATCTGAAAATTGAACCGAGATCTTCGATAGTGAGGGCTTCTTCTATGGAGAAGCCCCCATTTTTTGTTCTTCTGAGGCTGTGGAGGAAGGCTCCGCTGCCGAGTGCTTCGCCAAGGTCGCGTGCCAGGGCGCGGATGTATGTCCCCTTCGAGCAATCCACCAGTATCTCCGCCTGCGGCAGCCCCTCCGGCACTTCCGCAACGTTTATACGGCTCGATGCCTTTGAAACTGTTTCCGGCTCTCCTACAGGGAGGGTATCCCCTCCGACCCGGTTCGCGGCTCCGCCGCTCATCCCTCCCAGCCTGCCGGCTGGGCCCCTCCCTCTAACATTGCCGAGGGTGGCATGCCTCTCGGAGGGGATACCCTCCCTGTAGGAGTGAAGAGACAAGTCGTAGATGTTGATGCGGCTGGCATTGAGAATGCCAAGATCATCGACCGGAAGTCCGGCCTTATAACGCTTGCGCGCAATCTCGTAAACACGGACGCCATCCACCGACTTAGCACTGAAAAGCGGCGCCACCTGATCCTGCTCCCCTACGAAAGAAGGCAAAACTCCACGCAAAGCCTCCTCCGAAACACCCCCCAGATCACAGAAACCATCCACCTCCTTCTCGAGATCATACGAAGCCGTCGTAGCACCGAAAGTCACCCCGGCGATATACTGCTTGCGGGCCTTCTGGAAAGTTTCCGCCAACTTTGTCGCCTTGCCTATACAGACCAAGAGCACCCCGGTAGCCAGCGGATCCAGGGTCCCGGCATGCCCAACCTTCAGGTTCTTCTTGTGGAAATGCTTGATTGCCATCCATTTAACCTTGCGGATAACATCGGCAGATGTCCAGCGGTAGGGCTTATCCACCACGACCACTATCCCTTCCGGATAATCCTCGATGGAGTTGGTCAACTCCATGCCACGCTGTAAAGTCAGATAACTCATTCGGCAGAAACATCAAGCCGCCCGTTCCACGCATCATTCGCGCGGTAATGCGGCGCATATTCACATTCAATAGTAGCGACAGGAGCCTGGAACGAACCGGCGCGTGTCACGAAAAACTCTTCGGCAACCGTGGTCTTCTCTTCGGGATATACCTCGTACCAGCACTCGATGCGGTCTTTCAGCACGTTCCTGTAGTATCCCCAACGATAAGAAGATTCCTGGTCGACAGGAATCAGCCCCGCCCCGAAGGGGATGGTGACCTTGACGAAACTGCGGTTCTCTTCGTTGGTGATATCTACCGAGAGCTTGATGCGGTCGCCGATGTGAAGGACCTCGGGAACGGCCTTCCGGGTTATGGTCATGCCATTGCCGGCAGCACGTATCTTGTCGAAAGGAGCGGTATAACTGGCCTTCAGGGCAAGGACCTTGGTGTCCAGCACGCTTTCGGGCCCGTTGAGTACGGCTCCCAGGGCCTCGATGTAGGCGGGATACTGTTTCCAATCCTGAGTCTCCTTCTGGACCATGATCCACAGGCGTATGCCATTGGAAATCTCGGGATGGGCGAACCTGTCCATTATATCCATCAAAGTGCAGTGGGCATCCAGCTCGCTTTCAAGCAGTCCGCGCCAAGGCATGACCGCATTGGGGTAATACATGCCTCCGCACTTGTGCGGCTGGGCGTATTCCACGAGCGATTCGATATCGGCGGCAAGCGACTTGCGCAGTTTGGATGCGGTGCCGAGAGTGATGCCCATCTTCGATGCCAGGGCGGTGCCTCCGTCCTTGCTTAGGAAGTTGTCCAGAGTCTGAACCCTCCGGGCCTTGGCTGCGATCCATCCGTTGAGGCCACGTTCCTTCTTGGGAACGAGATACTCGCGCACTTCTTTCCGGAAATCGGAAGAGGTCTTTTCCTTGAAGGAAACTTCCGGGAACATGCTGCGGACCTGCAGGTACTGGGCCATGGAGATTCCCCTGTACCACCATCCCTGCTTATCCTTGCGGAAGTATTCCCTGTCTAAGTAATGCACTGCGGCGGCCTCGTCCACTATGCCCAATCCGTGGACAAGCTTCAGCACCACGGCGGTGACTATGGGCGACGACTGCATCCCCGGGAACCATCCGAATCCTCCGTCGGAGTTGCGGCAGGCGAGGAGTTTCTTCTCGGTTTCGGGTTTGTCGAAGAAGGGGGATGCCCCTATCTTTTTGCAGAGCGACCAGGCATAGAGGGCCCTGGAACTGGCTATGGCGTTATCGTAAGGGCTGTCCAATTCAGCGGGGACGGCCACGAAAAGCATACGGCGTATGTCGATTTCCTCGAGGGCGGGAACGGAGCCGTCCACGTTCTTGAACATAGCCCGCAGGGTGGCTTCCAGGGCAGTTTTGTCCTCGCCTGAGAGCAGTATTGCGGAATGAGCCTCGGTGAGTGTCTGCTCGGCCTTCTTCACGGGCACGGAAACCAGCACTCCGTCGGAGCCGAAGCTGCCGGATTCGGGACGGAACACGGCCTTGATGCCGAGCTTTTCGCCTTCTGCCTTAAGCTCGAAGTCTTTGGTGATGCTGCCTTTTGCAGGGACGGTCACTTTTTCGGTAATGCCGTTCACGCTGAGAGTGCCGCCGATGTCCTTCGAAAGGGCGCTGCTGAGCGAGATGCGGACAATGTATTTGTCGCCTTCGTACAGGAACTGCGGTTCCACCAGGCTGATCTTCACAGGAATGGTGACCACCATCTCGCGGCGCAGAGTTTCATTACGCAGCGCCTTGTCGTGGGCGAAGAGCTGCACATAGTAGGTGGACAGTTTGTCGGCATTGGTGAAACTGAACTTTATGTTGCCGTCCTTGTCGCTGCGCAGGAAAGGCTCCCAGGCTATGGTGTTTGCAAAGTTCTCGCGGATAGGGATGTCGGCGGAACCGCTGCTCTCGATGCTTCCGCTGCTTTGCACCGTCGCACTTTCTTCCGCAGAATCCATCATCACCATATTGGGCGTGGCTTTGCTCCTCATAAGCCCCCTGACTTTTCCGTATCCTATTATAACCGTTTTGAAATCGCTGGCATCTATGCCGCATTCGCTATTTCTCAATATATGGGGAGAAGGAACGGGCTGTGCCCGGAAACTGTTCCATACGTTGGCCGCATAGCGTTCCGTGCTTTTGTCGAATACGGCTGCTGCACATTCCACTCCGGAAAGTGTCTTGATTTCGAAAGTGTAGCCGGCTCCGGGGGCAGTGGTATCCAGGAAACGGGTGAAACTCAGCGGAAGGTCGTATCTGTGATCCTCTTTCCTGAGTTCGCAACTATGGCTGTAACACTTTTTGTTCTGGAAGTACAGCACGTATATTGTCATGGTCTCGGGGTCACCCTCCTTCATCTTGTAGCTGATGCAGGTGCTGGCAGGCCCGGATTCCGGAGCAAAGCGCTCGACGCGGCTCCAAAGCAGCCGTTTTCCTGTTCCGTGTGCTTCCACCACCATCCATACCGACTTGTCTCCGGCCACGACTTTCAGTTCCATCTGCTCGCTTCCGAGGCCCTCTTTCTCTTTGAAGAAGTATTCCGTCTCGACCCGCGGAACGCTCGGGGGATATATACTGAGATTGCGGTTCCATTCCATGGTCTCGCCTGTGCTATCGATGACCTTGACTTCCAGTTGGTAGTTGTCGTATCCTGTGTTGCTGCTGTCCGGGGTGAAGCTGATATCGAAGCGGCCGTCCTTGTCGGGATGCAGTTCCCCTTCTTTCCAAACATCCCCGTAATGCCGGAGCTTATATGCAATGGTAGATCCGCTTAGCGAATGGCCGGAATATGAATACAGGTTGCCTCCGTACTTTATTTCCTGGACAGGGCGTGCGAAAGAACTTTCCTTGTCGAAGATAAGGTCGAAGCTGGGAAGCACGAAGTCATCTACCCTGAGCCAGCGGCTGCAGAGATTCTTCCCGTTCCTGCTGAGGCGCAGTTCATACATACCGTTGCGGTCCCTGCGCTTAAGGGCCATATCCCCGGCTACGCTGCCGAATTCGTTGGTGACCAGCTGCATGGACTCGACCAATTTACCCTCGGCATCAAAGAGCTCTGCCTTAAGCTTCACTCCGGCACGTACCGGCTTCAGGTCGAATGTCCCTTTGTAAAGGACGGCCTTGAAGTGTACGGTCTCATCGGGATTGTAGGCCCCGCGGTCAGTCATCAAAACCGCATTGATCCTTTCGGTATCATCGGCCTCTTCCCCATATCCATATGAATACAGGTAAACGGGCTTAGAAGCTCTTTTCCCGCTGCGCACCCGGATGGCATAGCCGCCCTTTCCCGATGCCAGCCTGCTTGCCATCGATGCGGGCAGGGGAGTGTAGCCATCCAGGACAAGGCTGGCCTTCTCGACCACTTTCTTGTCTTTAATCAGCTCCACGTCCACCTTCCCCAGGGGCTCTCCGCTTACGAAATCCGTGGCCCATACGCCCACTCCGTCAGCATCCTTGCGCAGGCTGGCAGAGATGGTGTATTTCTTGTACTCGACTTCGTCCTCCAGGTTTGAGATCTTTTCAGGTCTGACGTCCAGTTCTACGGCATAGTCCCCGTCTGCAAGGTCCGGAAGATCCACCAGCAGTATGTCTTCCACATAGCAGCTCTTGTATGGATTGGTGAGGTATTTCTCCCATACCGTTTTCTTTCCTTCCAGTATGCGGACGGTAACCGCACCCAGATTCTGCAGTTTTATCGTGGCCTTGCCGTCTTCTATTGTAATGTTCTTGTCCTTGGCTTCCAGGCTGAAGTGCAGAAGCAAATCGACCTTTGTCAATTCGTCGGCTATCTTTTTGTCCAATCCCTCCTTGAAGGAAGCACGCTTTCTGTTGAATGCATTGCACTGGTCCCGCAGGGCTTCGAAATCGGCAGATGTCCCTTTCTTGCGCCCGTTTTCCCATTCGTCGAGCTCATCGAAGCGCATCTGCAGCAGATCCTGCTCTGCAAGCAGGCCCGCGGCCTTTCCCTGCCACTTTTTCGAGTATGCTTCCAGTTTTTCCTTCCTCCCCTCCGAAGAAGGGATGCTCTCATATTCAGCAAATGCCGAAAGCGGATATTCCTTGAAATAATCCATCAGCTCCGAGCCGTCTCCGAGGCTCCAGAGACAGTATTCGTAGTCGTTCGACAGCTGTCCCGCAAGCACCCGCCCGTACGCTCTCCTGTTCAGGCGCCAGTTATGCCTGTAGAAGCCCGGATTATGAGCCTTTTTCAACTTTTCCTGATTGTCGGCGACGAAGGCTTTCCTCCTATCCTGACCCAGCCCCTGGAACTCTACCATCAGGAAGTATTCCACTATGGGCTCGCCGAATTCTTTCAGGTCCTTGTTGCGGGCTGCTTCCTCCTGCTCGCGCAGCTTCCAGTTGACCGAAGTGCGGACCTGGACCAGTTTTACGGCAGCGTCGTAGTAATCCCAGCTGAGGTGTTTCTCTTTTGCCTCAGCCTTTATCTTGATAAGGAGCCCTTCCTGAGTCTTGGGCTTGTCCGCCAAATCGGCTGTTTGATATTGCTTCCAGAGGTCTACCAGCACATGGCCCTCATCATCGGTCTTAACGGGGGAGGAACTGATCGTAAACATAGTCATAAGAATCAGCGCCAAGGGTTTGAAAAGTTTCATATCTCCGTGCTTTCGTTGAACAAAGGCAAGGCTTCGGCAACCACGAAGGTGCTTCCGCCGATGTATATGAAGGGATTTGGCAAGTCTTGTGCCAAGTCAATGGCTTGTCGGACTGCGTTTTGCACGCTGTCAGCCGCACTGCAGTCCAGGTCGGGACGCAGCCGGGTTAGCCTTTGGAGCAGGTCTTCCGCCGGCAGGGCCCTCTGGTTGTCCGGGGCGGCGAGTATGTACCTGGCCCCCGCGGGCATCAGCGGGGCGATGCCGTCCAGATCCTTGTCGGCCATTATCCCATAGACGATTACTGCGCTGCGCCCTTCTTCCTGCATCTGCCGTATGCGGGCGAAGTTTTCTTTAAGTGCCGGGGGATTGTGGCCTATGTCGCAGATGACTTCCGGATGCCCGCAGATTCGCTGCCATCTGCCCCACAGCCCGGTCCTTTTCCCGCTCTCTTCGATGGCTTCCGCCATGTCCGCAGGAATGCCGTTTTCCGTGGATGAAATGGCAAATAACTGCTTGCATCCACCGAAATTGCTGATCTGATGGATACAGGTCAGGACGGTGTGCAGGTTGATATCCTGGCAGGGGCCGGTGAGGTCCATTTTAGCGAGAAGGGCGCTTTCTCCTTCGAAAGGGGCCGTGTCGGATGCGAAGATCAGGGGAGTGCCCATGGCGAAGGCGACGGTCTTGAAGCTGAGTTCGGTCTCGGGGTCCCGTACGCCCACGACGGCGGGGACTCCGGTTTTGAAGATGCCTGCTTTTTCGCAGGCGATTGCGGCTCTGGTAGATCCCAGAAGGGCGCAGTGGTCCAGGCCTATGGAGGTGACTACGGATAGTGCCGGGGTGATGATGTTGGTGCTGTCCAGGCGGCCACCCAGGCCGACTTCTATTACGGCCGCGTCCACACCCTTCTTGGCAAACCACCAGAAGGCCATGCCGGTGGTGATTTCGAAGAAAGACAGGCCTTCGAAACCGGCCTCGTAGCTGTTCAGGAATTCCCAGACTTCTTCGCGGGAGATCATTTCGTAGCCGTCCGCGGATACTATCTTCATCCTTTCGCGGAAGTCCAGCAGGTGCGGGGATGTGTATAAACCGACACGCATCGTGTCGCGCTGGTGGCGGGTGGGGCAGTTCGCGGAAGTTTTTTGAGCGGGCTTGTGCGTGGCGGTAGCGGAGCGAACTGCCCCGCCCGCCGCTAAAGCCGAGGCGAGCATGCTGCAGACGCTGCCCTTGCCGTTGGTGCCGGCGACGTGTATGCAGGGGTATGATTTCCAGGGATTTCCGAGCATGGCGCTGAAGCGCTCCATGCCTTCCAGTCCGGGCTTGTATGCATTGCCTGTGAATCCTACTTTCTGCACCGATTGGAAACGGGTGAACAGGGATTCGAGGCGCTCATTATATCGGGTTAGATCAAAAACTGGTTGCATCTGAATTCAAAAATAGTTATTTTTGAGCGATTTTGATGAAAAAGATGGAAAATAAGTCGGCCGTGCTGCATTCGCCCTATATCATAGACGGAGTACGCCAGAGTGTTACCCCGGCACAGATACTTGGAGATGTGAGCATTTATCCCGTGGAATCCTGTCCCGGGGACAATCTTCCTCCTTTGGTGGACGAGACCCCCGATGTGGGCCCATCTCCCGTGAAACTGGATTCCCGCAAGGTCGAAAAATATCTTTCCGCAGTTCTCAAGACCCAACGCATCTTCCCCATGGCATTCGCCGGCCCTTACACCCGGGCCATGATATCCAAGACGCTGATCGATTGCATCTGGCGCCTCGGCCATTTCCGCATAGGGGATATCTCCATAGATGCCCACTGGAACTGGAATAATCTCGAAGTAGGCAACATCGCCGGCTTCTACCATTCGGTCGAGGCCCTCGGCGATATGCTGGATTCGCTGAACATTGGATTGAGGGATTTCGGATGCACTGCCACCGAAGGCCCCTGCGAACTCCGCCTGTCCGCCGACCTGCGCCCCGTTTCCGACGAGGAAGAGCTGGTGGAACAGCCTTATACCACGCCCGATCCGCACATGGGAGTCGCCGGAATCTCCGGTTCCCTGCAGGCAGACGAGGCTTCGTGGATCGTGTACGTTCCTTTTGATTCATCTTCCTACAGGCTGGGAGGTTCGCTGCTGGCGCAGAGCCAGGGGCTGAATCCTCCTACCGCTCCCCAGATCGACGATGCCGACTATTTCATGGACTGCTTCGAGGTAGTGCGGGAATTGGTGGAGGATGGCATAGTGCTCGCCGGGGCCACCGTGTCGGAAGGCGGGCTCCTCCCTGCGCTCAAGGGCATGACCACCGCCGGGACCGGTGCGGTGCTGGATCTTTCCGACCTCAAGCGCGCCTCTACCGACGCCGACATCGTGAGCATACTGTTCGCCGAGGTCCCGGGAGTTATCATCCAGATCCGGGACATCGATTTTGACTACATAGATGCCGAGTTGCTCCTGCAGGACGTCGCTTTCTATCCCCTTGGCCACCCCGCTCCCAACGGTGGTGCCGTGCGGGTGAAAGCCTCTGCGAAGACCGGCATACAGAACATCCTCGAATCCCTCGTGCAGCGTCAGGGGGGAGAAGGAGAAGACTAAAACTGATATGGGTAAACCAAAGATTTTCGTGCTGGACACCAATGTGCCCCTGCATGACCACAAAGCTATCCGCCGTTTCCAGGACAACAACCTGGTGATTCCTATTGCAGTAATCGAAGAACTCGACAAGTTCAAGAAGGGTAACGATACCCTTTCCTACAATGCCCGCCATTTCCTCAGGGACCTCGACAAGATCTCCGACGGAAAGACCTTCGGGGCCGAAGGACTGCCCATAGGCAAGGACCTGGGGCTCATCAAGGTGGAACCCAACCATCCCTTCCCCGAGAAACTCAAGAACCTGTTTGTCGACGACATACAGGACCACCGCATCCTGGCTACCGCGATATGGGTGCGGGACAACCATCCCGGAACCTTCGTGGCGCTGGTAACCAAGGATGTAAACCTGCGCATGAAAGCAAAGGCTGCGGGAATGGAGGTCCAGGATTATCTGACCGACCGCGTGGACGAGGCCCGTATCGAAAATGCAAACAGCGAGGTGCAGTACTATACCCTCGATCCGGCGCTTATGCAGGATCTGGTCTATGGCCCCGAAAATGCCATCGAATGGAAGGCCGTGGTGCAGAAGAAACCCGATGCCAACCAGCTCTTCAAACTCCGTTGGGAGGGGGATAAGAATTCGGAGGTGGTGTGCGCCCGTTTCGATGAAGACAGAGGCAAGATAGTGCTCATCCGCAGCCATACTGCCTACGGCATCAAACCCCGCAACGACGAGCAGAAGATGGCGCTCGACGCCCTGATGAATCCCAAGGTCAAACTCGTCACCCTCACCGGAGGGGCCGGTACCGGTAAGACCCTGCTGGCCCTGGCCGCCGCTCTCGAACAGGAGAACGACTTCGACCATATATACATTTCGCGTCCTACCGTCATCCTGGGCAATCAGGACATAGGTTTCCTGCCCGGCGACAAGAATACCAAGATGACACCCTTCCTCCAGCCTCTGATGGACAACCTGAACGTCATCAAGGGGCAGTTCAAGGCGTCTTCCCGCGAGGCCCAGCATCTGGACGGCTTGCTGAAGGACGAAAAACTGATAATAGAGCCACTGGCCTACATCCGCGGCCGCAGCCTTGGCAATGCCTTCTTCATCATCGACGAAGCGCAGAACCTCACCCCTCTGGAAGTCAAGACCATAGTTACCAGGGCGGGGGAGGGCACCAAGATAGTGCTCACCGGCGATATCTTCCAGATCGACCAGCCTTATCTGGACCAGTGGAGCAACGGCCTTACCCACACGGGTGAGAAGATGGACGGGCAGAAGCTTTTCCAGCATGTTTTCCTGCGTAAAGGCGAGCGTAGCGACCTGTCCGAAATCGCGGCGAAGCTATTGTAAATCCATATTTTGCTATTGTTGGATTTTTTACTAAATTCGCAGGATTTTTTAGAGAATATCAATAACAGACAGATAATTATGGCAGAAAAAAAGAAGAGAGTCTATCGTTTTGGCGGAAAGACCGCCGAGGGCGATGGATCCATGCGTGAGCTCCTTGGTGGAAAAGGAGCCAATCTGGCGGAAATGAGCCGCCTCGGAATGCCGGTTCCTGCCGGATTCACAATCACAACAGAGTGTTGTGCAGAGTATTACCAGCTTGGCGGAGGCTATTCCGCAGAACTTAAGGCAGAGGTAGCAGAAGCCCTCGCCGCAACCGAGAAACTTATGGGTAAGCATTTCGGCGACACCGAGGATCCCCTCCTCGTCAGCTGCCGTAGCGGTGCCCGCAGCTCCATGCCCGGTATGATGGACACCATCCTCAATATCGGTCTTTGCTCTGCAACCCTTCCCGGTATGATCAAGAAGACTGGTAATCCCCGTTTCGTATATGATGCATACAGGCGTCTTATCATGATGTACTCCGACGTGGTCATGGAGAAGGCCGAGGGTATCGAACCCGAAGATGGCCAGGGCATCCGCCAGCAGCTCGACCGCATGATGCAGGAGCTCAAGGACGCTAAAGGATACAAATCCGACACCGACATCACTGCAGAAGAACTTAAGGACCTTTGCGACAAGTTCAAAGTCAAGGTCAAGGAGGTTCTTGGCGTAGAATTCCCCGATACCGCCGAGGCTCAGCTTTGGGGTTCCATCGGTGGAGTTTTCAAGAGCTGGAACGGAAAGCGTGCCATCGCATACCGCCGCATCGAGAAGATTCCTGATGATTGGGGAACTGCAGTGAACGTGCAGAGCATGGTATTCGGTAACATGGGTAACACCTCCGCTACTGGTGTGGCCTTCAGCCGTAACCCTGCTTCCGGTGACAATAAGTTCTATGGTGAGTGGCTCATCAACGCCCAGGGCGAGGATGTGGTTGCAGGTATCCGTACCCCCAACCCTCTGAACGAGGCCACCAAGACCGATCATAACAAGCACCTCGAGAGCCTCGAGAAAGCAATGCCCGAGGTTTACGGAGAGCTCGACGCCATCCGTCTCAAGCTGGAAGCCCACTTCCACGACATGCAGGACATCGAGTTCACCATCCAGGAAGGCAAGCTCTGGATGCTGCAGTGCCGTATCGGCAAGCGCACCGGTATCGCCGCCCTCCAGATGGCCATGGATATGCTCGAGGAAGGCATGATCGACGAGCGCACTGCCGTAATGAGGGTTTCTCCCGCACAGCTCGACGAGATCCTCCACCCTGTTCTCGATCCCGCATCCGAGAAGAAGGCCAGCGTCGTTGCCAAGGGTCTGCCCGCTTCTCCGGGTGGAGCCGTGGGTACCATCGTATTCACCTCCGAGGCTGCCATGGCAGCTGCCGCAGCAGGCAAGAAGGTCATCCTCATCCGTGAGGAGACTTCTCCCGAGGACATCGAGGGTATGCGTGCATCTGCCGGTATTCTCACCACCCGCGGTGGTATGACCTCCCACGCTGCACTCGTTGCCCGTGGTTGGGGTAAGTGCTGCATCGTAGGTTGCGAGGCTATGAAGATCAACTTCGCCGCCAAGAGCGTCAGCTTCGCCGGTTCCGATAAGGTTTACAAAGAGGGTGAGTGGTTCAGCCTCAATGGTAGCAAGGGCTTCGTCTATGCTACCAAGATCGATACCATGGATGCTAGCGAGAATCCTCTCTTCATCAAGTTCATGAGCATCGTGGATAAATACCGCAGGCTTGGCATCCGCACCAACGCCGATACTCCCGAGGACGCTGACCGCGCTCTCAAGTTCGGTGCCGAGGGTATCGGTCTGTTCCGTATCGAGCATATGTTCTACGGACGCAACTCCGAGACTCCTCTTACCAAGCTCCGCAAGATGATCCTCAGCTCCACCGAGGAAGAGCGCCGTTCCGCACTCGCCGAACTGCTTCCTTTCATCAAGGCCTCCGTCAAGAGCACCCTCAAGGTGATGGACAGCAAGCCGGTAGTGTTCCGTCTGCTCGACCCGCCTCTCCACGAGTTCGTTCCCAAGACTGCCGATAAGAAGCAGGAGATTGCAAGCGAGCTCGGTGTTTCGGTCGGTGAGGTCGAGAAGCGTGGCGACAACCTCCACGAGATCAACCCTATGATGGGTCACCGCGGAGTGCGTCTGCACGTTACCTATCCTCTCATCGCTGAGACTCAGTACCGTGCCATCTTCGAGGCTACCTGCGAGCTCAAGCGCGAAGGCTTCAACCCTCAGCCTGAGATCATGATTCCTGTTACCATCTCCGCCCGCGAGCTGAGCTTCCAGAAGGCTATCTGCGACCGCGTGCTGGCAGAGGTGGAGGCTCACTACGGAATGCAGGTCGAGTACCACTTCGGTACCATGATCGAAATCCCTCGTGCCGCCCTGACCGCCGACCGTATGGCCCGTACCGCCGAGTTCTTCAGCTTCGGTACCAACGACCTTACCCAGATGACCCTCGGCTTCAGCCGCGACGATGTGGGTACTTTCATGGGCGACTATCTTGGCAACAAGATTCTCGATGCCGATCCTTTCCAGACCATCGACGTTAAGGGTGTCGGTAAGCTCGTGGAGTATGGTATCCAGAATGGACGCAGCAAGCGTGCTGATCTCAAGTGCGGTGTCTGCGGCGAGCATGGTGGTGATCCCGACTCCGTCCGTTTCTTCAACAAGATTGGTGTGGACTACGTCAGTTGCTCTCCTTTCCGTGTGCCTATCGCACGTCTCGCTGCGGCTCAGGCTGCCATCGAGCAGGAGAAGTAATTTGCGTGTCTTCGCATATTCCTAAAAGGCCGGCCCCGGGATGGGGTCGGCCTTTTTTTTATTGAGTTTTTGCCTAAATAGTTACGCAGACGCGGATGCTCATCGAATTGGTGATTGCTTCGGCGTCGTAGCCGTCGAGGTCCTGCAGGATGAAGGTGACTTTGCCCTCCTCGTATTCGAACCTGGTGTTCTCGGGAACTATTTGCTTATCGCCCTCGGTAGTGATGATCTGGACAGGATAGACGAAAGGAAGGGGATTCCAAGCTCCGAGATGGTTGCCGGCATCGTAGATGGCATAGATGTAAGCCTGAACCGTGCCGTGTGCAATCACTTCCTTGGTAATGTAAGGATTGTTGAAGCTTGCGTAGAAGTAGTTGTCGGAGCCAGGGAGTTCGGAACCTTCGTTCTTCTGCCAATCATTGGGATGGACATTGTAGTCCTTGGTATAAACCTGGCAACCTTCGGTGATATACTCTTTGGTACAACCCTGGAAGAGGGTGAATGCTACAACTGCAGCAACAAGTAGTTTTAGGTACTTCATATCAGTTTTATCTAAAATAGTTTGTCTGTTATTGCCCATAGCACAACCCCTGCGCAAACGCTCACGTTGAGGGAGTGCTTCGTGCCGAACTGGGGAATTTCGAGCGAAACGTCGCCCGCATCCACGACCTCCTGGCTTACCCCGTCGACCTCGTTTCCGAAGACAAATGCATATTTCTTGCCAAAATCGCATTTGAAGTCGCGGAGGCTGACCGAATGCTCCGTCTGTTCGACGCTTACGACGGTGTATCCTTGGGCCTGAAGTTCCTTCACGAGAGCCACGGAATCATCGCGATGTTCCCATCGCACACTGTCTTCGGCACCGAGCGCAGTCTTGTGTATTTCGGCGGTGGGGGGCAACGGAGTGATGCCGCAGAGCCAGACGCGGTCGATCCTGAAAGCATCTGCACTGCGGAAGACGCTGCCGACGTTGTGGGCGCTGCGTACATTGTCGAGTATGACTTCCACTCCGGACGGCTCCGCGCTGCGGTATTCGTCCTTGCTGATGCGTCCTAATTCCGAATTAAGTAATTTGCGGTCTTTCATTCTTGCGCAAAGTTACTTAAAAAGAGATTAAATGCCTAATCCGATGGAAATGAATGCGAAAGAATGCCTATATTTGTTAGATTGATGTTAGTGTATTATGGAAACAAAAAAGAGCTTTAACTATTGGCAGTGGCGGGTGATCATCTGCTCGATGATAGGCTATTCGATGTTCTATTTCGTGCGGAAGAATTTCTCTTTCGCCATGCCTGTCCTCGGCGCCGAGTTCGGTATCAAAGACACCAGCTTCGGTCTCATCCTTACCCTTGGAGGTCTCGTGTATGGACTCAGCAAGTTTGCGAACGGATTCATCGCCGACCGCGCGAATGCGCGCTGGCATCTTGTGATTGCGCTTTCGGCTTGCGTCATACTTAATGCCTTGTTCGGCTGGAGCCCCATGATAAGCCGCTGGATTTCCGGCAGCGCCGAAGGCCCGGATTTCATAGGGACGCTGGTGAGCATAACAGCAATATTCATAATACTTAACAACCTCTTCCAAGGCGCAGGGTTCGGCCCGTGCAACAGGTTGCTGGTGAATTGGATACCTCCCAAGGAACTCGCTACCAAGATGTCGCTCTGGAATATGTCCCACTCCATCGGAGCGGGTATAGTGGCCGTGCTCTGCGGAGCGATAGTGGCCAAATCGCATTGGCAGTGGTGCTTCTGGATTCCTGCCATCATAGCCGGACTGGGCGTGGTATTCATCTTCTTCACCCTCCGCGACACTCCCAAATCGGTAGGCCTGCCCGAACTCCCGGACACCAAAACCGAACTGGACGACAACGACACTCCCGCGGAATACCGGAAGTTCGTAAAGAAGATGGTCTTCAGGAACCCTATCGTATGGTCCCTGGCCATTTCGGATATGTTCCTCTATGTGGTGCGCTTCGCCGTCCTGGACTGGGGCCCGAAGTTCCTCCAGCAGGGGGACAATCCTCTTTCTCCTACCCTCGCCGGATGGACCATAGGCATCTTCGAGGTCTGCGGCTGCGTGGGAATGCTGCTGGCCGGATGGATTACCGACAAGGTATTCAAGGGCAAGGGACAGCAGATGTGTCTCATAGAGATGATACTCTGCGGACTATGCCTTGTTGCCATACACTTCCTCCCCGAGGGCACCAATCCCGTTGTGATGCTGGTGCTCCTGGCAATGGCGGGCTTCTTCCTTTACGGCCCCCAGGCCCTCTACTGCGTGGTTTCCGGAAAGCAGGTCACCAAGAAGGCCGCATCCGCCGCAGCCGGGCTCATAGGGCTCTTCTGCTATGTCAGCGTCCTCTTCACCGGCACCGGCATCGGTATGCTGTCGGATGCCTTCGGCGATGCATTCTGGAATAATCTCTTCATAATAATGGCCGGAGTATCCCTGCTCAGCGCACTGGTGCTCGTGCCTATTTGGAATATAAAGGATGATGGTTATGTGCATGAATAAGAAACTGATAGCGGCGATATTGCTTCTGGGGATGAGCCTCGTGTCGTACGGGGCGTCATCCGGCGACAGCTGGCCTGACGGCAGCCCTGTAGACCGTTGGTTCTCCCAGGAATCCAAGGCTCCCCGTGGCAGGCAGGCCCGCGAATTCAACATACTTTCCTACGGCGCGGTGGGTGACAGTACCATCCTCCAGACTGCTGCTATACAGAAAGCCATCGATGCCGCCGCAGTAAGGGGCGGCACCGTCGTAATCCCCGAGGGCACCTGGCTCTCCGGGGCCCTTTTCTTCAAGCCCGGGACTCATCTCTACCTCGAGGAGGGTGCGGTGCTGAAGGGAAGCACGGACGTGAGGGATTTCCCGGATATCCCCGTGCACATCGAAGGCGTGCTCCAGCCCTATGTGTCCGCCCTTGTGAACGCGGATGAATGCAGGGGCTTCTCCATTAGGGGGAAGGGTACCATCGACGGCAGCGGCCTGCCCTATTGGGAGGCCTTCTGGGCCCGCAGGAAGGAGAATCCCGCCTGCACGAATCTGGAGGTGCGCCGCCCGAGGATGATAGGCATCAGCAACAGTTCCGACGTCACCATCGAAGGCATACGCCTGCGCAATTCCGCATTCTGGAACATACATCTCTACAAGTGCTCCAAAGTCCGGGTGAGCGGGGTGAATATCTACGCCCCGGTAAAACCCGTCAAGGCCCCGAGTTCCGACGGCATCGACCTCGACGCTTGCACGGACGTACATATCAAGGGCTGCAGTTTCGCTACGGGAGATGACCTCGTCGCCCTGAAGGGCGGGAAGGGCCCCTGGGCGGACGCTGATCCCGACAATGGCCCGGACGCCAGGATACTGATAGAGGATTGCAGCTTCGGCCACGGCTCCGGCGCCCTGGTGTTCGGCAGCGAATGCGTGGATGCCCGCAACGTGATTCTCCGCAACAGCAAGGTGAACGGTACCGACCGCATACTCTGGCTGAAGATGCGTCCCGACACCCCCCAGCAGTACCGTCACGTGCTGGTGGAGAAGGTCTCCGGCAAGGCAAGGTACGGGGTTTACGTGAAACCCTGGACCCAGTTCTTCGACCTCAAGGGCAGGGAGGATCTTCCGAAATCCTATGCCTCCGACATCAATGTCCGCGGCTGCGAGGTGCGCGTACGGCGTTTCCGCAAGATCGAAGATGCCCCCGACCAATACGAGACCGACATAGTGACCCTCGGAAACAAGGTCAAATATAAATTCAATACCGACGAGAGCAAGGTCAAACCCTATACCCTTCCCGACCCGCTGACGTTCGCCGACGGCACTCCCGTGGCAAGCCCCTCGGACTGGGAGGCCCGCAGGAGGGAGATACTCTCGATGTTCGAGAGCGAGATGTACGGAAGGATGCCCGCGGCCCTGCCCATCTATCTTGAAGAGAAAGAAGAGGGCCCGGCGCTGGGCGGCATCGCCATCCGACGTCAGGTACGTATGACTTTCAGGCCCGACGGTTCCGGACCCCACATCGACTGGCTGATATTCTATCCTGCCGATGCCCGCGGCCCCGTGCCGGCCATCATCACCCTGAACTACAACGGCAACCACGCTCTTACCGCCGATCCTGCGGTGATGATCCCGGATTGCTGGCTGGACAATGAAAAGAAATTCGGAATCGTCGGCAACCGTGC
>Ga0310696_10003324_pt1 | contig 20184 bp, 19 predicted proteins | sample AusTroGonzalo_MG_4_FD_203885 | JGI IMG/M metagenome (GOLD analysis project Ga0310696, IMG submission 203885) | Bovine rumen microbial communities from tropical cattle in Woodstock, Queensland, Australia - Gonzalo_02 (v2) (version 2) | ecosystem: Host-associated > Mammals > Digestive system >... | reverse complement strand
GGCAAAAGTACATGATTTCTGCGAATTACCCAAAAGAAATGGATGAAAAAGGGCTGTTGAGGGTCAAATATTGAACTTTTTTGATATTTATACATTCTCATATCTATTTTTTTCGTACCTTTGCACCGTAAAACATATCTAACTAATTTATTATGAAAATAGCAATTGTAGGAACAGGCTATGTGGGTCTGGTAAGTGGAACGTGCTTCGCAGAGATGGGAGCACATGTGACGTGTGTTGATGTAGATACACAAAAGATAGAAAAGTTAAAGAATGGCGTGATGCCTATCTATGAGCCAGGATTGGAGGAACTGGTAAAGCGTAATGTGGAATACGGACGCTTGCAGTTCACTACAGATCTGACTGAGGTGTTGGACGATGTTGAGGTTGTGTTCTCGGCTGTGGGTACGCCTCCTGATGAAGATGGCAGCGCCGACCTGAAATACGTGTTGGCTGTAGCCCGTCAGTTTGGCCAGAACATCAATAAATACACCATTCTCGTCACCAAGTCTACCGTCCCTGTGGGTACGGCCAAGAAAGTGAAGACTGCCATTCAGGAAGAGCTGGACAAGCGTGGTGTGGATGTGCCTTTCGATGTGGCTTCGAATCCTGAGTTCCTGAAAGAAGGTGCTGCCATCAAAGACTTCATGTCGCCCGACCGCGTGGTGGTGGGTACGGAGTCGGAGAAGGCCAAGGAGGTAATGACCCGTTTGTATAAGCCTTTCTTGATTAATAACTTCCGCGTCATCTTTATGGATATTCCCTCTGCCGAGATGACCAAGTATGCTGCCAATGCCATGTTGGCCACGCGTATTTCGTTCATGAATGATATTGCTAACCTCTGTGAGCGAGTAGGAGCTAATGTGGATGCTGTGCGTAAGGGTATCGGTACCGATGCTCGTATCGGTTCGAAGTTCCTCTATGCTGGCTGCGGCTATGGTGGCAGCTGTTTCCCCAAGGATGTGAAAGCGTTACTCCACACGGGTTTGGATAATGGCTATCACATGGAGGTGATTGAGGCCGTCGAGCGTGTCAACGAACGTCAGAAATCGATTGTCTACGACAAGATTATCAAGGCTGTAGGCAGTGTGAAGGGAAAGACAATAGCCATTGTCGGACTTTCCTTTAAGCCTGAGACGGATGATATGCGTGAAGCTCCGGCTCTGGTTGTCATTGAGAAACTGTTGGCCGACGGGGCAACCATTCGGGTATTCGATCCTATTGCTATGGATGAGTGCAAGCGTAGGATAGGGGATAGCGTCGTCTATTGCAAGAATATGTACGATGCTGCCGATGGTGCCGACGTCTTTGCCCTGATGACCGAGTGGCGCCAGTTCCGTATGCCTTCATGGAATGTCGTCCAAAAGGTGATGAATGGCAATGTGGTTGTTGATGGCCGTAATATCTATGACCGTCAGGAACTGGAAGAGATGGGATTCGTTTATACCCGTATCGGAGAACAATAATTTTGATAACAGATTATAAGGTACAAAAAAAATCTCCTGCCTTTTGGCGGGAGATTTTTATTTGTTATATAAAACCGTTTAGAACTTAGCCATCTTGATGGCTACCACGGCACATTCATCACCTTTGTTTCCCAGTCGTCCTCCGGCACGGTCAAGTGCCTGTTGGAGGTTTTCTGTGGTCAACAGACCATAGATAACAGGAATGTTGCTGGTTGCGTTCAAGCGGGCTATGCCAGCGGTGACACCTTGGCAGATATAGTCGAAATGGGGCGTCTCGCCACGAATAACAGCTCCCAGAATGATGACAGCATCATAGCCGTCATTCAGCGTCATCTGGTGTGCTCCATAAATCAGTTCGAAGGAACCGGGAACCGTCTTGACATGAATGTTCTCAGGAAGAGCACCATGTTTTTCGAGTGTCGATGTGCAACCTTCGAGCAGGGCTCCGGTAATCTCCGGATTCCACTCTGCTACAACGATGCCAAAAATCATGTTAGAGGCATCGGGCACTTGTGCTGTGTTGTATTCCGACAGGTTTTTTGTTGCCATTATTTTGCTGTTGCGCGCTGGATATATGCGTCAATGGTCTGATACTGCATAGAGTTGAAGTACTTATCCTTCACTTCCTGATACAGTTTAAGAGCCTCTTCTTTCTTACCCTGGCTTTCGAGGATCTCGCCAGCCTGAATGAGGAACGTGGGAGACAAAGAGTTGTTGTCAGCCATCTGGGCAGCCTTCTTCAGATGCTCCACAGCCTTGTCGAGCTGGTTCAAGTTAGCATATGCGTTACCCAGTGCACCTTCTGCAGCGGGGGTAATCATCTGGTCGCCTTTACCGCTGAAATTCTCGAGGGCATTGACTGCCTCCTGCCATTTTCCGAGATTAGCCTGACAGAGACCAATGTAAAGCTGGGCGAGATTGCCTGCATCAGTAGAGCTATAGTCGGCAGCAACCTTCTGGAAACCAACCAGGGCCTTGTCGTACTGCTCCTGCTGGAAGAGGTCCTGACTCTTTGCCAGTTCGGTGCTTGCCTCATTGGCACGGGGCTCGAAATAGTAGTTCTTAGCCAAAATGCATAATACGACAATTGCAATGATTGCAACGACTGTGATGATGATGGCCTTCTTGTTCTTTTCAAAGAAGGCTTCGGTCTTAGTGACCTGCTGCTCCTCAATGGAAGCCTGTTTTTGATTTTTGTTTGCCATTATTATTGTTTTTTTTGTCATTCGTGCATAAATCGGGTGCAAAGGTACAAATAAGTGAGCAAAAAACCAAATTTATTTTGATTTTTAGCATAAAAATGCTACCTTTGCACCAGAAATGATACTTAGAAAGCTGTCAATACTCAATTATAAGAATATCAGTGAGGCTCAATTAGAGCTCTCACCAAAAATGAATTGTTTCATCGGGTCGAACGGTGCCGGCAAGACCAATGTACTTGATGTGGTCTATTATTTGTCGTTTTGTCGTTCGGCATCCAACCCCATCGATTCGCAGGTGATTCGTCATGAAGAGCCTTTCTGTATGATAGAGGGAGAGTATTGGAATGACAACAACCAGGAAATTATTTCTTGCGGAATGAAGCGTGGTGTGAAGAAACACTTCAAGCGCAACAAAAAGGAATACCGCAAGCTGTCTGAACACATAGGATTGATACCCTTGGTTGTTGTCTCGCCATCGGACACCTTGTTGATAGAGGGTGGCAGCGAGGAGCGTCGCAGGCTGATGGATATGGTCATTTCGCAGTATGACCGTTCGTATATTGACCATTTAAGCCGATATAATACTGCTTTGGCACAGCGTAATACCCTATTGAAGATGGAGGACCAGGAGCCCGACCCGTCGCTGATGCAGATTTGGGAAGAGCAGATGGCTGAAGAGGGTGAACAGCTTTTTCTGCGTCGGCGTTCCTTCGTGGAGGAGCTGATTCCTGTTTTTCAGGAGTACTACCAGCAGATCTCACAGCACCGTGAACAGGTTGGACTCAACTACGTGTCGCATTGTCAGCGCGGACCGTTGCTCGACGTGATTCAGCGAGACAGGATAAAGGATCGAGCTGTTGGGTATTCGCTTCATGGCGTACATCGTGACGACTTGGAGTTCACCTTAGACGGACACATGATGAAGCGCGAGGGTTCGCAGGGACAGAACAAAACGTATGTTATCGCCCTTAAACTCGCCCAGTTTGACTTTTTGAAGCGTACGGCATCACAAACCATACCGCTTTTGTTGTTGGACGATATTTTCGACAAGTTGGATGCCAGTAGGGTAGAGCAAATTGTTAAACTTGTTTCGGGCAACAACTTTGGTCAGATTTTTATTACGGATACCAACCGTGACCACTTGGATCAGATTCTGAGCAGTTCAGCACTCGACTATAAGATATTCCAAGTGGAAGACGGGATGATTCATGAGAAGTGATTATGTTTAAGCGTGACGTACAATCCTTGAAAAACGTGCTGCTTCGCAATTTGCGTGAGCAGGGGCTGGAAACTCCCCTAATGCAGAAGCGGCTTGTGGATGCCTGGCCAGAAGTGGCAGGACCGGTGATAGCCCGTTACACTTTAAACACCTATATTTACAATCAGACACTTTATGTCCGTCTGTCGAATCCTTCGTTGCGTGCTGACCTATCGTTGATGAGAGAGGAACTGGTGAAGAAACTGAATGCTGCCGTTGGGCAGCAGGTTATTATTGATGTGCGCTTTGGTTAACAGATCACATCATCCATTGCAATGTCGTTTGCATCAGTAGGAACGCAATCTACTTGTTGCCAAGGGAAGCACACCCCAATCTTATAAGTCTTTGATGTAAGTTGCGAGAGAAAGCGGTCGTAATATCCCTTTCCGCGTCCTAAGCGATGTCCTGCCCTGTCGAAAGCCATTCCTGGAATGATGGCTACATCGATAGTTGCATATTCCGTAAAGTGTTCTCCGGTGGGCTCCATGATGCCGTAGGCACCAAGTGAAAGGTCCGTGGAACCAGTATAGTGCCGCAGTTCCATATCCGTGTCGTTGATGACTTTGGGTAGCAGTATTGTTTTCCCCTGACAGACCAGCTCATCCATCAGCCTTTGTATCTGAACCTCGTCAGGCAGGGCACTATAGAGCAATATCGTTTGTGCTGAGGTCAGGTGGGGATTATTCTTGAGTTTTTCGATGACAGCAACAGAATCGTCGCCAGCGTGTAGTTGTTTCTGACGACGAATCTGTTGTCTTAGTTCCCGCTTGGTTATCATGAAAGGTAAGCAATATGTCTTGCTGTCATGTGTGGACCTCGATAGTCGAAAGGTTTCACGTAGGCAGCCTTCTTCATGTCGTTGTTTGTGGCAGGAGCCGTAGGAAAGGCACTACCGGAACGGAATACCTTCAGCGTTTCCTGAATGACGGGGTCGTCCTCGTTCAAATATTCCATCCATGCCTCTTCACTCATGATGTTGTAGATGATGCGACTATTGATGAACCGTTCCAGCAGCTTATGCGAACGCTGAATCATGAGATTACGACGCTTCAACCCCTTCTGGTCGGCATAGGTAGCAAACTTGTCCACCGTGTTCTGCTGTTTTAAATATCTCTCCAACTCATCGACACTTTTGAACTGGCTGAGTTTCGAACGGTTCTGATCTGTATATTCGAAGGCATATTGGATAATCAGTCCGCTCATGGATGCCTGCTTGTAATAGGAAGTCACATCGGTGGTGTCCTCGGCTATGAAAATGTCGGGAGTGATGCCGCCACCGCCATATACTGTCCGACCAATGGTGGTCTTGTAGGCAGGCCCCTCATGTTTAATACTGTCCTGTGAGAAGAATTCTCCGTGCTCATAGCGTGTCAAGAGGTCTTCCTCGTAGTCCTTGTTTTCCCCCGATGTGTAATGCTTCTGGATGCAACGGCCAGAAGGAGAATAATAGCGGGCAATGGTTAGTCGAATCATTGACTGATCGTTAAATGAGATAGGCTGCTGTACCAGTCCTTTGCCGAATGAACGTCGTCCGATGATCGTACCGCGGTCGTTGTCCTGAATGGCACCAGCCAGAATCTCTGATGCTGAGGCCGATCCCTCGTCAATAAGTACCACGAGAGGTATTTGCTGATAGGAACCTCGTCCGTCGGAGCGATACTCCTGACGGGGTGACTTACGTCCTTGGGTGTAGACGATGAGCCGGTTCTTAGGCAGGAATTCGTTGGCAATCTGTACGGCAGACTGCAGATAGCCACCCGTGTTGCCACGCAGGTCAATGGTCAGATTCCTGAAGTTTTCCTGCGAAAGACGGGAGAGCGCAATCAACAGCTCAGGGTAAGTGTTCTCACCAAAGTTCCTGATGCGGATGTAGCCTGTTTCCTTGTCGAGCATGTAGGTGGCTGTGATGCTCTTAGTCGGTATCTCACCGCGTGTGACCACGAATTCACGTATCTTTTTCTCGCCATAGCGCATAACACCCAGCTTCACCTTGGTATCTTTGGGACCCTTCAGCCGGTGCATGGCTTCCTCGTTGGTTAGCGTCTTGCCAGTGAAAGGCTTATCGTCGACAACAACAATTTTGTCACCGGCAATCAGTCCGGCACGTTCTGCAGGTCCGTTGCTGATAACTTTCTGTACGTGGAGTGTGTCCTGACGGATGGTGAACTCAATGCCTACACCCGAGAAAGAACCTCGCAGGTCGTCGTTGGCAGTCTGCACGTCCTTGGCTGAGATGTAGACGGAGTGGGGGTCTAACTCGCTCAGTATCTGGGGCATAGCTTTCTCTACGAGGTCGTTCACGTCGACGGTGTCTACGTACTGGTCATCAATGATGTGGAGCAGGTTGTTAAGCTTGTTGCTGCTCGAATTGATGATGCTCAGCCTATTGCCTGAGAAATGATTGGCATAGAATGTTCCGATGAAAATACCTATTACCACGCTGACAGCCAGCAGGATGGGCATGAAACGATTATTCTTCTTATTATTCATCCTATTTTTGTTATTTCGTTATAACGTGATGACATCATTTCGTTATTCCCCAAGATACACTACTTCGATTCCAGCACGTTCCAGCAGATCAACGCCATCCGTTAGGCGGTATTTCTCGCCATAGACGACACGTTTAATGCCTGACTGGATAATGAGTTTAGCACACTCAATGCAGGGTGATGCCGTAATATAGATGGTTGCACCGTCAGAGTTGTTATTCGAACGGGCCAGTTTGGTAATTGCATTGGCTTCGGCATGTAGCACGTAGGGCTTGGTGACGTTGTTGTCATCCTCACAAACGTTTTCGAAACCGCTAGGGGTACCGTTATACCCGTCGCTGATAATCATTCCGTCCTTCACCACCAGTGCACCGACTTGTCGGCGTTGGCAGTAGGAGTTCTGTGCCCAGATGCGGGCCATATCCAAATATCGCTGGTCGAATCGTAGTTGCTTCTCTTTATTCATATCTTTTACTTCTTACTTTTTTTGATTCCGTTTCTCTTTAGCAGAGCGTCAATGGTAGGCTCACTGCCGCGAAAACGTTTGTAGAGCGTCATGGGGTGTTCTGTACCGCCTTTGCTTAGGATATTGTCGCGGAAGCTTTGTGCCGTTTTGGGATTGAAGATTCCGTGCTTTTTGAAGACGCTGAAGGCATCAGCGTCCAACACCTCTGCCCACTTGTAGCTATAATATCCGGCAGCATAGCCCCCTGCCATGATATGCGAGAATTGCACGGTCATGCAGGTGTCGGGCAGTTGCTCGCCCAGAATGGCTTTCTTCCAGGCTTTCTTCTCGAAGGAAATGATGTCGTCCTCGAATTCCTCCTTCTTCGTGTAATATGCCATATCGAGCAGACCAAGCGATACTTGTCTCAGACAAGCCGTTGCCGCCATGAAGTTACGGCTCTTCACAATACGCTGAATCAGTTCGTCGGGCAATGGTTCTCCCGTCTGATAATGGAACGCGAAAGTACGCAAAAATTCTTTCTCGATGGCGAAGTTCTCCATAAACTGTGAGGGCAGTTCCACGAAATCCCACCAAACATTCGTGCCGCTTAGCGACTCGAAACGCGTATTGGCAAACATGCCATGCAGCGAGTGTCCGAACTCATGCAGGAAGGTCTCCACCTCGCCCAATGTCAACAGGGCAGGCTTATCTTCTGTTGGTTTCGTCAGATTCATCACCACTGAAACGTGTGGACGAACGTTTTCGCCTTTTTTGTCGATGTACTGCCCTTGGTATTCAGTCATCCATGCACCTCCCTGCTTGCCTTTGCGAGGATGAAAATCGGCATAGAAGACAGCCAGATAGCTGCCGTCTTTATCGAACACCTCGTAGGCCTTCACGTCGGGATGATAGACGGGGATGTCCTTATTCTCCTTGAATGTGATGCCATATAGGCGGTTAGCCAATCCGAAGACACCATTGATGACGTTTTTCAGTTCGAAGTAGGGCCTGAGCATCTCTGCGTCGAGGTTGTATTTCTTCATCTGCAACTTGTGCGAGTAGAACCCCGAATCCCAGGGTTTCATCTTGTCCACATCCCTGTGGGCCAGTTTTCGCAGTTCGTCACGTTCCTTGAGCGCTGTGGGCCTGTAAGCGTCAATGAGGTTGTCCAGTAGCCGATAGACATTGCGGGCGTTTGATGCCATGCGACGATTCAAAACGTAGTCGGCATAAGTCTTATAACCCAACAGCTGGGCTATCTCGCGACGCAAGTTGATAAGCCTTTTACAGATATCGAGGTTGTTTTCCGAATTCTGATGGGTACAAACGGTGTTGCGTGCCATATAGAGCCGCTTCCTCAGTTCTCGTTGGGTTGAGTAGGTCATGAAAGGTAAGAACGAAGGATAGTCCAGCGTGAACACCCATCCCTGCTTGCCTTGTTCTTTGGCTGTCAGGGCTGCTGCCTCACGAGCCGTCTCGGGCAGTCCGTCCAATAGTGCTTCGTCCGTGATGTCGAGCGTAAAGGCCTTTTGTTCTTTCAGCAGGTTCTGCGAGAATTGCAACGAAAGTATCGATGCCTCCTCTGTCAGCTGGCGCAGACGTTCCTTTCCTGCTTCGTCCAATAGTGCTCCGCTACGTACAAAACCTTCATAGCAGTTGTCGAGCAGCATCTTTTCCTCAGGTGTCAGCTTGCGGTGATGCAGATGGACATAACGGACTCGTTCAAATAGTTTGGGATTCAAGCGGACATCGTTCGAATGTTGTGTCAGTATGGGTTGCATCTTTTGGGCCAAGGCATCCATCTCGTCGTTGGTCTCGGCACTCAAAAGATTGAAGAATACCGACGAAACCCTTGACAGCAGGTCGTAATAGCCCTCGTCCTCCTCTGTATTGATGATGGTATTGTCGAAGGTCGGCTTCTCCGGATTGTTAATCGTTTTTTCTATCTGCTCGTTGTCTCTGCGGATGCCCTCCATAAAGGCTTCCTCAAAGTGTTCCAGTTTGATACGGTCAAAAGGTGCCGTATCGTGCGGTGTCCCATACGGTTCGAAAAACGGATTACTATGCTCGCTCATACTAACTTCTATGCTCTTTTAAGCTTACAAAGGTAATCATTCCGTAACAATTCCCGTGCGTACCTCTTTATATTATAATAATCTTTAACTTTTTTGCGCTAATATTACTTCAGACTGTAGTTCTTGACGTATTCCTTCAAACCCTCTGCGGCACCGGCACGGTCGGGCAGATAACGCAGAATAACGGTGACGATGCGTGTGGAGTCGTCAATGACTTTGGCATAGTATTCAAAATCGCCGTCCTGACCAGTATGAAGGCTATAGTCGTCACCAGCCTCAAGGAGCTCGGCACCCATGCCCATGAGTTGCTGTCCTGGGGTGCGGAAAATGTCGTCGCCTTTGTATAGTTGCTGCTCTATGAAAGATAGTGACAAGTCGTCATTCCAGAATACTTCCATTTGTTCGTCCTCCAAGAACTGATGACGTAGATAGGACGGGTATGTGATGTCGATTCCAAGTTTCTCGCTGTGATAAGTGAGAATATCAGCCTTTGACAGTTCGATGTTAAGACTGTCTTCGGCAGTAATGACGTTGTTGAATGACTTCAGCTTCGGTTGGTTCTGACAACTTAGCAGGAGGATGAGTGACAGAAAAGGAAGTAGTTTTTTCATACAGTTTACATCAGTAGTCGTTCGAGCATGGGAATTTCTATGCGTCCCCTATGAAGGGTTAGTAGTCCGTCGTCCTGCATGGCATTCAGTGCATGGCTGATGTCCAGTCGGCTGTCGTTGAGCTCAGCGGCAATTTGGTTCATCAGAATATAGAAGGTCTTGGATCCGGCGGGATAGAGGCACCGCGAGAAGAAGAAACGCACGATGCGTTCGTGCAGGGTCTTGGGGGCAGAACGCCAGGCATGGTGGTGTTGATGCTGTATTTCAGCAGCCATCAAACTGAGCATGTTCAGTCGGAAAACGAGTTGGGTTTCAAGCAACAGCATAACCTCCTGTTTGTCTATGCTGATGAGGTTGCACGGAGTCTCAGCCTTAAAGGATGAGGTGTAGCGCTGGTTAATGCCGAAAATGCGTTCAGGCTGTAGGATGTATGGGGCGCCGACGGTCTCGCTGACACGACAGGAATGGTCGTCGCTGAGCGTGTCGACACGCAGGGTGCCGCTGGCCAGGAAGATCAGGTGTGTACAGGGATCTCCGTCCTTGACAAGCCGCTTGCCTTCAGACAGTTTCGAAAACCCGAACTTCGTGTGTCCCGCCACTTGCATCAGGTCGGCATGACTCATGCCCTGAAAGAGTGTGAATTGTAACAGCTTGTCGTAAATCTCCATAGCTACTTCTGGATCTTATCTTTCATGCTTGGGGAATACCATACCTTGTTCTCGCCGTTGTCATCATAGATGAGATAGGCCATGAGCTCAGGATGCTTATCCAGGAGTTCACGGGTTTTGTCGAGTCCCATTACCATGAAAGACGTAGCATAGGCGTCAGCAATTGCACATTTGTCAGCCAGCACGGTAGCCGACAGGATGTTGTGCTGTACGGGGTGCCCTGTCTTAGGGTCAATGGTATGGGCATATTTTTTACCGCCCTTATAGTAGAAGTTACGGTAGTTTCCGCTAGTTGCCATGCACTTGTCTGTCACGTTCAGTATGGTTTGCAGTTCCGTACCATCCAAAGCTCCTTCTTCAGTGGGTTTCGTGACGCCGATCTTCCAGGGTACGCGTTTCTCGCTGATACCGCGGGTAGCTACCTCACCGCCAATCTCGACCATATAGTTCTTGATGCCTTTATCAGCAAGCAATTGTGCTACGGCATCCACGCCATATCCTTTGGCAATGGCCGAACAGTCGAGCATGATGCGAGGGTCTTTTTTGTTGAGGCCTCGTTTGCCGTGCTTCGTGAAATAAGAAACTTTCTTGTGGCCTACAAACAGGAGTATGCTGTCTACCTGTTCCTCCGTAGGCATATCGCCATTCTTGAAGCCAAAGCCCCAGGCGTTAACCAATGGTGCAATAGTGATGTCAAAAGCTCCATGGGTGTCGTCGGCAATACCCTCAGCCAACTTGTATACTTCGAGGAACATGTCACCCTCCGTGGTTTCTGGAATGTAGTTGTCACCCTGACCTTGGTTGATGTGCGATATGACGCTGTTCTCGTTGAACATCGACAGCGCCCTGTCTACCTCGTTCATCTTCTCTACCAATTCCGGTTGCAGGTCCTCGTCATATTGGTAGGTGATGTTATAGATGGTGCCGAAGATGGTACCTGAGCACCTTTGGTAGGGCATGTTCTGTTGTTGGCGGATGATGAGAATGGTACCGACGATGAGCAGTACCAGGAATGGCACCTGCCACATGAGGCGTTTCTTGCGGTTATCTGTCATAGTTATGTAGGTTTTTTCTTGTATAGCTAGTATTTCTGGTTCTACTAGATATCAATAATTACATTAAAGTTTGCTGCCAGGTTGTCGCTGTCGTTCGTGCCGAATCCGGGTACATACCATGTGGTGCCCAAATCACCGTCGTTATTGACGATGCGGCGTTTATAGCGAACATTCCAGCCCAGATGCAGGGGACCGAACACTTTCGCGTCGATGCCGAACACAATTTCCGCCCAATGCATGGAGCATCCCATATCCTTAACGCCGAAACCAGCCTGTGATTGCCAGACGGGGTCGGGCAGGTCTTCGCGGATAATGTCTACCTTGTAACTGGTGAAAGCATAGCGGAATCCGGCATACATGCGGTTTGACTGGTGCTTGTTCCTCAGGATATTCCAGTCCATGCCAATGCGGAAATAGGGTGCTGTGGTTTTATAGGTGATTTCCGTCACCTCGTCTTTCTCGTGGTTGGCCTTGCCAATACCCACTTCGAAGATGGGGAACCATTGGTCGTGCAGATTTACTCGCAATGCTCCTTCGTATTCGCCGTGGTCGCTCAACATCAACATAGCAGGCCCCACAAGGTCGAATGACACCGAGAACCCGCGGAACAGGGGAATGGAGTCTTTCTCCAGGGTGAACATCTTGGTGACCTGTGCCTTTGTACTGCCCATGCCCACCAAGAGTAGCAGCAGACTAACGGTTAGCCTTGAGATAGAGCTTGAAATGTGTGGTATTTTGCTCATAGTTCACTTGGGGATTGTTAATGACAATAGAGTCTACAACATGATGCGTGGCGCTGACGCCGGTAATGGTGTGGAAGTAGGATGCCTGACAGTCTACCGACTCGAAGTGGGGATAGTTTTCCTTTTTGATGCGGATGGTGTCAAGATAGTTTATGCCTTTGGCATTTCTCACCAGCATGTATAGCACGTCTTCAGGCTGTGTATAGCTGATGGGTAAATCAAAGGAGGAGGCCGACGAGCCATAGAAATAGTTTAACTCAAGATTACCCTGGGTTTGTTTGCTTATCACCGTGTCGGTGCCATCGACTCGCTGAGTCCATACCCACATGGTGTCTTTGTTGAGAGTATCTGGTGTGCCGTCAGCTTTCTTCAGGGCATAGTAGGTCCTTACGCTGTTGTTGACAGGGCAGTCTATTGACGTACAGGCTGCAACGGCCAAACCTATCAGGAACAACACGATTATTTTCCGCATCTGATGTTCTCTTCTATTTGATATTCGTTACGTCCTGCACTATTACGGCTGATGAGATCGCCCAGGAATCCGGCCAGGAACAGCTGTGTACCAATCATCATCATGGTCAGCGCGATATAGAAGTAAGGCGAATTGGTCACTAGTCGCATGGGAACGCCTTGATACAGGGCCCATGCCTTCTCCACGCCCAGGAAAAGGGCAGCAAAGAAACCGATGATGAATACGATGGTACCTAGGAATCCGAACACATGCATAGGCTTCTTGCCAAATGTGCCCAGGAACCACAGCGTCAACAGGTCGAGATAGCCGTTCACGAAACGGTTCCAGCCCATGAACTTCGACTTGCCGTACTGGCGCTTCTGGTGGTGTACCACCTTCTCGCCAATCTTGTCGAAACCGGCATTCTTGGCCAGATAGGGAATGAAACGATGCATCTCTCCGAATACCTCGATATTCTTTACCACCTCGCGGCGATAGGCTTTCAGACCGCAATTGAAGTCGTGCAGGTTCTTGATGCCGCTCACTTTGCGGGCGGTAGCGTTGAACAGCTTGGTGGGAATGGTCTTCGACAGCGGGTCGTGGCGCTTCTGCTTGTAACCGCTCACCAGGTCGTACTTCTGTTCCATAATCATTTTGTACAACTCGGGAATCTCGTCGGGTGAGTCCTGCAAATCGGCGTCCATCGTGATGACCACGTCGCCCTGGGCTTCCTTGAAACCACAATATAGCGCGGGGCTCTTGCCGTAGTTGCGGCGGAACTTGATGCCCTTCACATGTCCTGAACGGGCTGCCAGTTCGGTGATGACATCCCATGAATGGTCGGTGGAACCGTCGTTGACGAAGATAACCTCAAACGAGAAGTTGTTCTGTGCCATCACGCGCTCTATCCAGTCGTAGAGCTCGGGCAGCGATTCATCCTCATTATATAAAGGTATAACAACAGATATATCCATAATATGTTTGTTTACTTTTAACTTCTTACTTCTTACCTCTGACTTCTTACCTCTCTTCGCATGACCGCCGCAGTGGGCAGGCCCAGCAGGAAACCCGTCGAAATGATGATAGTCAGAATGTTCAACGCATAGTCGATGGGGCGCAGCGCTGCCAAATCTTCGAGTGCCTGTTTCATCTGTTCCGTTGTGAAACCGTACATTTTGATTACCTGCCGGCTCTCTTCCGTATTCATCATTCTGGAAATCTGTTCCAGCAGATAGCCGTTGTCCATGAAATTGAAATACACGAAAACAGCTACAGCCAGCAGCAAACCGGCATAGAAATACGTCATCACTGTATATCCGTATGCTCGCATATACGATATCGTACCTTCGCGGGCTTCGTCTCGGAAGTGGCGCAGGCGGTTGGCGGCATAGAACGGTGATGCCACGATGAGTACCATCGACAGCATTGCCAGCAGCGGGTTGGTGATGCCCTGAACGTAGCATACCAACGCACCAATCCACAGCAGGGAGAGTAGCGCCCCATCCTGTCGTGCAAAAGCTCTTAGCTGTTTGTATTCCTCTGGTGTCATAATCGAAGTCGGGTGACAAGGTCGCGATTATGCGAGTGCAGAGCCAAGCTTGCTTGAGCTATGCCGAGCGTGAGCGAGCTCGCAGGCGACGAAGTCGGCTGCAAAGGTACAAAGAAAAGAACGAAAAGCAAAATTTTTTGCTGAAACATTTGCGAGATCTCAAAAAAAGTGTTACCTTTGCAGCCGATTTTTACAAATCGTCTGCGAAATCAGGCTTCGCCTCAGCATAGAGCGAGCTCTCTGCATTCGGCTTGCACTGATTTTGTCACCCGCTTTTTGCGAAAACACGGGCAGTCCTGTACGGCCAGCTCCCTCGGAATCCCCCAGGATGGGAACATAGCAAGGGTACTTGGTTGTAGCGGCGCGATGCAGACCGCTGCCCACCCGCCTCTTTAGCTCAGTTGGCCAGAGCACGTGATTTGTAATCTCGGGGTCGTTGGTTCGAATCCGACAAGAGGCTCCAGAAGATTCCTTCTACTGAGGGAATCTTTTTTTATTCTCACACGGAGAAAAAGGGGGAAAAGCCCGTACTGGCAGGAATTCATACGGGATGTAACAGGGAGCAAGACGTAGGGTAGTGAGATTCGGCCGGTAGACCGTATTAATACGGGCGGGGGCCCGTATATATTCGAGCGGACGCCCGTATCATTGCGAGCGCCCGCCCATAACCGATAAAGAGACTTCCTCTTATCCGATGTATTTGATGATGAGGTCGGCGACTTCGTCCTCGGTCTTGCCAGCGGTGGAGATGACCAGATCGTAGTTGGTAGTGTCGTAGCGCGATGTGTTGGCATAATGGTCAACGTAGTTCTTGCGCATCTTGTCCACTTTCTTGATAGCCTTCTCAGCATCCTCGCGGCTCAGGTTCTGCTTGCGCATAACGCGCTGGATGCGCTGCTCCATGGGAGCCTGGATGAGAATGCTCAGACGGTTTGGGAAATCCTTCAGCACGAAGAAACCTAAACGTCCGGCAATAACGCAGGACTCTACCTCGGCGATGCCCTTCAGGATTTCCTTCTCGGCTTTGAATATCTCGTCGGAGGTGAGCAGTTCGGGTTCTGCACCCATCGTCACCTGATAATACGGTAAACTGTCGGTCAAGGACTCGCCAATGCCCATGACGCGCTTGAAGTCGGCCCACCAGTTGTGCTTCTTGCCTTTCAGGCGTTCAATCTCTTCGACAGTGAGATGGTACTTCTCCTCTAGGGCTTTGATGAGGGCCTTGTCGTAGAAGGCGACACCAAGCTTAGCAGCCACTTTTTCACCGACGGTGCGACCGCCGCTGCCCAGTTCACGATTAATCGTGATGACAAATTTCTCGTTTTTATTCATAGTTTCTAAGTTTTACAATTTAATAGAATAATCTCATTGGTCTATTATGGTGCAAAGATACAAACAAAGTTTTAATTCTCCAAATATTTAGTTGTTTTTCTTTAACGGCACTTGGCGAGGGAGGTGAAATTCGGGAAAAGAAGGGAGGCCTGAGCACATTGTCGGCTCAGACCTCCCTGATTCATTCGTATGGAGTAGGGGATTAATCCTCTTCCTTCATCTCCTCCTCGTGCTGCTTGATGAGGGCCTGCTGGATGTCGTTCGGCACGAGCTCGTAAGAGCTGAATGCGGTGGTGAACGATGCGCGGCCACCCGTTAGAGAGCTGAGGGCGATAGAGTAGCTGGCCAGTTCCTTCAAAGGAATCTTGGCAGAGAGCTTCTGGTAACCAGCCTCGCTGTCCATACCCATGATGATGGCACGGCGACCCTGCAGGTCAGACATGACGTCACCCATGTAGTCGGCGGGGACGAGCACTTCGAGATCGTAGATGGGCTCCAGAACCTTAGGACCAGCCTCCTTGAAGGCGGCGCTGAAGGCGTTACGGGCAGCCAGCATGAACGACAATTCGTTAGAGTCAACGGGGTGCATCTTACCGTCATAGACGATGACGCGAACGTCGCGAGCATAGGAACCAGTCAACGGGCCCTGTTCCATGCGCTCCATCACACCCTTCAGAATAGCGGGCATAAAGCGCATATCAATAGCACCACCGACCACTGAGTTGATGAATACCAGCTTGCCGCCCCATTCGAGGTCCTTCTCTTCCTTCGACTTGATGTTCATCTTGAACTCCTGGCCGTTGATGGTGAACGAAGTAGGATCAGGCATGCCGTCTGTGTAAGGCTCGACAATCAAATGAACCTCACCGAACTGTCCGGCACCACCCGACTGCTTTTTGTGACGATAGTCAGCGCGGGCCATCTTGGTGATGGTCTCACGATATGGAATCTTCGGCTCGAGATATTCGATCTGGATTTTCTCGTTGTTCTCCATGCGCCACTTCAAGGTACGCAGGTGGAACTCACCCTGTCCGTGAACGATAATCTGGCGCAACTCCTTCGACTGCTCGACAACCCATGTCGGATCTTCCTGACGCATCTTCTGCAGGGCAGCCATCATCTTCTCGGTCTCAGCCTCGTTAACGGCCTTGATGGCACGAGAGAACTTAGAGTTAGGATACTTGATGAAGTCGAACTTGTTGTCGACGTCCTTGCCGTTCAGCGTGTTGCCAGTCTTTACGTCCTTCAGCTTCACGGTACAGCCGATATCGCCGGCACGCAGTTCGTCAACCTGGATACGGTTGGCACCAGCGCAAGCATACAGCGTACCGATGCGCTCCTTGGAGCCGCGGTCAGCATTAGTCAAATCGTCACCGCTCTTAACAACACCACTCATCACCTTGAAGTACTGAACCTCACCGATGTGGGGCTCAACACCCGTCTTGAAGAAATAGAGTGAGGTGGGAGCAGAAGCATCGGCAGGAACTTCCTTGCCGGCGGCATTCTTGATGACGGGCATCTCGCTCACGAAGGGAACGACGTTGCCAAGGAACTCCATCAGACGGCGAACACCCATGTCGCGACCTGCGCAGACACAGAAGACGGGGAAGATAGAGCGGGTGACGAGGCCCTTGCGGATACCCTCGCGCATCTCGTCCTCGCTGAGGTCCTCGCTCTCGAAGAACTTCTCCATCAGCGTGTCGTCGCCAGCAGCAGCAGCCTCTACGAGGGCAGCCTTCCACTCCTTGGCCTTCTCCAACTGATCAGCAGGAATGTCCTCGATGATGGGTGCACCACCTTCGGGCTTCCAAGAGTACTTTTTCATCAGCAGCACGTCGATGACGCTGTTGAAGCCAGCACCTGTTTGGATAGGATATTGTACGGGAACGCAGTTGGGACCATAGACCTCCTTCAACTGATTCAGAATGGCATCGAAGTCGCAGTTGTCGCGATCAAGCTGGTTAACCAGGAAGATGACGGGCTTCTTCAGCTTTTCGGTGTTGCGGAAAGCATTCATCGTACCCACCTCAGGGCCATACTGGCCATTGATGAGGATGACGGCCTGGTCGGTGACGTTCATAGCGGTGATAGAGCCGCCTACGAAGTCGTCAGAACCCGGACAGTCGATGATGTTCAGCTTCTTGTTGTTCCACTCCACATGAAAAACAGTTGAGAACACCGAGTAGCCATATTCCTGTTCAACAGGGAAGTAATCGCTCATGGTGTTCTTACCCTCTACGGTACCGCGGCGCTTGATGATGCCAGCTTCGTAGACCATTGACTCGGCAAGAGTAGTCTTGCCGCTACCCGCACTGCCAATGAGTGCGATGTTTTTGATTTCGTTAGTTTGATAAACTTTCATATCCGTAATATCTTTAGGTTTATTATTTCAAAAGCGGTCGTAAAAGTACTCATTTCCGTGCGAAAAACCAACAAAATCTTTCAAATATTAAACTTTATTAGTAATTTTGTACCCCAAATGGCAGGTTTATACATACATATTCCGTTTTGTAGGAGTCGTTGTATCTATTGTGGATTCTATTCCACGACGGATGGAAAATGGCGCCAAAGGTATGTGGATGCCGTATGTCGGGAGATGGAGTTGCGACCCTCGGCAGACCCCATTAGCACCATCTATCTGGGTGGCGGTACGCCCAGTCAGTTGACGGGCGAACAATTGCAGCAGCTCTTTATATATATAAATAAGGTGTACGACTTCACAGGGGGACAGACCCCGTGTGAGGTGACTATCGAGGTGAACCCTGATGATGTCACCGTCGAGTTTGCCGCTGTGTTACAGCAGCTCCCTGTCAACCGCGTCTCGATGGGTGCCCAGACCTTCGATAATGCCAGGCTTCGTTTTCTGCACCGTCGACATACGGCCGAGCAGGTGCCTCAAGCTGTTCAGCGACTCCGCGATGCCGGTATCAGCAACATCAGTGTTGACCTGATGTATGGTTTCCCAGACGAGACGCTCGCTGACTGGCAGCGCGACATTGATGCTGTTCTCTCGCTCGACGTGGAGCATCTTTCTGCCTATTGCCTGATGATAGAAGACGGAACGGTGCTTTATGAGCAGTTTAAAGATGAAAGTTTAGAGTTTAGAGTTGATGAAGAACTGGAGCGTCAGATGTACGAAGTCCTGATTGACCGTTTGACAGCCGCCGGCTATGAGCACTACGAAATCAGCAATTTTGCACGGCCAGGGTTCCGTTCGCGCCATAACAGCAGCTACTGGAACGACACCCCCTACATGGGCTTAGGGGCCGCTGCCCACTCCTATACTGTTCTCGGCGGTTTTGCCGCCGAGCCCTATGCTGTCCGTTCTTGGAACATTGCCGACATCCGACAGTATGTGGCTGCCATTCAACGCGGTGAGATACCCTGTGAACGGGAAATCATTGATGCCGATACTCATTACAATGATCGTATTACGGTGGCTCTGCGTACCTGCGATGGGCTGAACCTCGACACGCTGTCGGACAAGTACCGCAACTACTGTCTGCGTGAGGCCCAGCGTTTCATTGACGATGGACTGCTGCGATTCGACGGCCACCATCTGGTATTGACCCGAAAGGGGCTCTTCGTCAGCGACTACATCATGAGCTCGCTCGTGTATGCCTGATGACATTTGAGCCATTTTTACGTCTATATATTAAAGAATATAGCTACATGAAACAGATACTAACCATTCTTTTCCTCCTGGTGAGCGGTCTGGCATTCTCTGGCGAGATTGTCGTCAGCGAGGGCGAAAGTCTGCATGAGGCTCTTCGTCAGGCCAGGGAATGGCGAAGAACCCACGATCCTCGTAGTGAGGGTGGTATCACTATCACCATTAAAGCAGGACGTTACTATATGCACGAACCCCTCTTCCTACGTCCAGAGGACAGCGGTTCCGCCACATCGCCCCTCGTTATTAGAGGCGAAAAGGGAACTGTCATTTGTGGCGACGCGCGTCAGCAGCATTCGCAGATATGGCCGAAAGAGGGAATGGAGCGCATGATCTCTTTCAATAAGGAGGCCCGCACAATTACCATACCTACTCCACCAAACTCTGTGCTTCGAGATTTTGTCTCGAAGAAGACCCCGCTTGAGATGGTGGTACACCAGCGCTGGGCCATTGCCATCTTGCGTGTCAAGGACATGCAGGTGCACGGTGATTTTGTCACCGTGTCCTTTTTGGAACCTGAGAGCCGCCTGGAGTTCGACCACCCTTGGCCGCAACCGGTAATCAATGGAGAGAAGGGTAGCAGCAGTTTCCTGTTGCGGACTACCGAACAGCGTGACGGCATAGAGCAATTGCTCGTTGTAGACGGGGCAGAATACGTTACGTTTGAAGGTATTACTTTCGAAAATACCTGCTGGAACCGTCCGCTACACAAAGGACACGTTACTTTGCAGGGGGGCTTCCCGTTGGTTGATGCCTACAAGCTCGCAGTTCCCGGTTTACCCTGGGATGCTGATCTGGAGAATCAGGCATGGATAGAACGTCCCGTCAGTGCTGTTATTGTAAGAAATGCCGAGGAGGTCAGTTTTGTAGGATGCTGTTTCCAGCATCTGGGAGGAACGGCGCTTGATGTTGAGAGTATCGACAGAGGGAAGGTTGCGCGCTGTCGTTTCGAGGACATTGGGGGTACAGCCATTATGGCGGGTTCCTTTGCCGAAAGTCCGCTTGAGGTGCATCGTCCCTATCCGCATTTGGCGGAACGTTGCCAAAGGCTCACCATCGAAAGAAACCTCATACATGATGCCGCCAACGAGGATTGGGGCGCCGTTGCCATTAGTTTGGGCTATGTTCGTCATTGCACCATTACGGGTAACGACATTAGTCACGTGA
>Ga0310696_10003323_pt1 | contig 20184 bp, 20 predicted proteins | sample AusTroGonzalo_MG_4_FD_203885 | JGI IMG/M metagenome (GOLD analysis project Ga0310696, IMG submission 203885) | Bovine rumen microbial communities from tropical cattle in Woodstock, Queensland, Australia - Gonzalo_02 (v2) (version 2) | ecosystem: Host-associated > Mammals > Digestive system >... | reverse complement strand
ACGATGTTGTCTGATAGATGGGCACGGCACGAGCATCAGTTGCTGGGTCGGCCTGTTCCTGTCCTACGTGTAGTTGCAATGTCTCAAAACGATAATTCTTTGTACTCATAATCTTATCCTTTCTTTTTATTTGTTATTAATTACTTTTTCTGGGTGCAAAGTTAAGGGTTTTAGAAATATCTTCCAAATTTCTTGTTTAATTCAGAAAATATACCTAAATTTGCAGCCGATAAAGAATAGCTTTCCAATTCGGGCTTCTCTTGAGCCCCCTAACAGAATAAAATTCCAAGATATGGCAGAAATCTTAGACGAAACCGACCTGCAGATACTGAAAACGCTGCAAAAAAACGCTAAATTGACCACAAAAGAGTTGGCCGATGCTGTTCATTTGACTCCAACACCCGTTTTCGAGCGTCAAAAACGCTTGGAGCGTCAAGGGTACATCAAGAAGTATGTGGCCGTTCTTGATCCTGAGAAATTGAATCAAGGCTTGTTGGTTTTCTGCAAGGTAAAGCTTCAGCAGATTAACCACGAAAAGGCAGAAGCGTTCACCCGTCGCATTATGCGCATCCCAGAGGTCACCGAGTGCTACAACACCTCAGGAGCTTACGACTACCTATTAAAAGTACGCGCGCGAGACATGAAGCAATACCAGGAGTTTGTACTCAACAAACTTGGCGACATCGATAACATCAGCGCCATCGAGAGCACCTTCGTCATGGCCGAGGTAAAACAAAATTATGGAATTAACGTTTAAACTTTCCTGCTCTTTATAGAAAAAAACATCTATTTGATGTAGATTGGATTTTTTTTTGTAATTTCGCAGCCGTAATTGTTAGTGAAGTATTGAAGAAATGACAAACGGAATATATACTATCCTGCTGCTCATTATGAGCAATGTGTTTATGACATTTGCCTGGTATGGTCATCTGCGTCTACAACAGTCGGGCGTGTCTACCAACTGGCCGCTATATCTGGTGATTGCATTCTCGTGGGTGATTGCTTTCTTCGAGTACTGCTGTCAAGTTCCTGCTAACCGCATAGGTTTTGTGGATAACGGCGGTCCGTTTAATCTGGTGCAGCTAAAGGTTATACAGGAGTGCATATCGCTGGTGGTTTTTGCCGTCATCGCCAACTTCATTTTCCAGCATGAGGAGTTGCATTGGAATCACGCCGCAGCGGCACTTTGTCTGGTAGCAGCAGTTTACTTTGTCTTTATGAAACCATAAGGTATGATTGACAGAGAAACGATAGACAAAATACTCGATGCCACGAACATCGTAGATGTGGTGAGCGAGTTTGTTACGCTTAAAAAGTCGGGCGTAAACTATAAGGGTTTGTGTCCGTTCCACGATGATAAGACGCCATCGTTCATGGTGTCGCCCACCAAGCAGATATGTAAGTGCTTCTCGTGTGGTGAGGGTGGAACAGCCATCAACTTCCTGATGAAGCATGAGCAGATAACCTATCCTGAGGCATTGCGATGGTTGGCAAAGAAATACAACATAGAGATACAGGAGAAGGAGCTTACTGACGAGGAGAAGCAGGAACAGAGCGACCGCGAATCAATGTTTATCGTCAACGAGTGGGCGATGAACTATTTTAAGGATGTGCTGAATCACGATCCTGATGGTGTGGCCATCGGGCGTCAGTACTTCCGCAGTCGAGGCATCCGCGATGATATTGTCGAGAAGTTTAATCTTGGTTTCTCTCTGAGCAAGCGCGATGCACTTGACCTTGCAGCAAAGAAGGCAGGATATAAGGAGGAGTTCCTGATAAAGACTGGTCTCTGCATAAAAGGTGAGAAGGGTGTTTACGACAGATATGCTGGTCGTGTTATCTTCCCTTGGTTCAACGTGAGCGGTAAGGTTGTGGCTTTTGGCGGACGACTGCTTGATGCTCGTACCAAGGGCGTTCAGCAGAAATATGTGAACTCGCCCGACTCGGAGATATACCACAAGGAGCGCGAGCTTTACGGACTGTATCAAGGCAAGAAGGCCATAGCCAAGGAAGATTGCGTGTATATGGTTGAGGGCTATACTGATGTAATAGCCATGCACCAGTGCGGACTGGAGAATGTTGTGGCAAACTCTGGTACGGCACTATCGAAACACCAGATAAAACTGCTGCGACGCTTCACACCAAATATCATACTTCTATATGATGGTGATGAGGCAGGAATACATGCTGCTATGCGAGGAACTGATATGTTGTTGGCAGAGGGTATGAAAGTTAAGGTGCTGTTGCTACCTGATGGCGACGATCCTGACTCTTTCTCTCGCAAGCATACGGCTGCTGAGTTTAAGGCATATATAGAGGAGCACGCCGAAGACTTTATCGAGTTTAAAACCAAGCTTACGGTAGAGAACGTAAGCGACCCTGTTAAGCGCTCGGAGGCTATAGGTGGTATCGTTAAGAGTATATCGGTAGTCGACGATCAACTTCTGCGCGATGAGTACCTCACCCAGCTGTCTCGCCGACTTGGCATAAAAGAGGAAACCCTGCTCAACTCTATGAACGGCATGATAAGTCATGACCGCGAGGAAAAAGAGAAGGAATATAATCGTGAACAAGCCCAGGAAGCTATACAACGCGAGAAAGAAGGCAAGCCAATGGCCATTGGTCTGCACACCACCAACGAACAGATAAGTCAGCTTGAAGAGATGTTGATGAAGGCCATAGTACGCGATGGCGAAAAGGTGATGTATGAGAACGTTGCTACTGCTGATGGTGGAACAATAAACCTTTCTGTGGCTCAGTTTATCGACTACGATCTGGGTTCTGATGGACTTAGCTTCAGTAATCCCGTCTATAACAAGATTCTGCAGGAGGTTGTGGCTCATATAGGCGAAGAAGATTTCAAGTCCGAGGAATATCTTATGCGCCATCCTGATTATGAAGTGAGTTCTGTAGCTGCCAATTTGGCTGTTGATCCTTATCAGCTAAGCAAGAGCTTCCAGATGAAGGAGCGCGAGGGTGGACTTCGTCAGCATGTAGAACATCTGGTGCTCGACTTCCGTTACTTCTGTCTGAAGGAGAAAGTTGAGGAACTGAAAGCGGCATTAAAGAATTGTAAGGACGACTATATGTCAATCATGCAAGAGTTGGCACGTGTTGACAGTATCTATAAAGCGTTGGCTAAGAAACTGGGAAGATGAACTGGTTGAACATTATACTTATAGTCTACTACGTGTTGGTGGTCATCGCCATAGTTCATGTGGTGATGGACAACCGCCAACCCGCTAAGACTATGGCATGGGCGCTGGTGATTTACTTTGTGCCTGTGGTTGGTATAGTGTTCTATCTGTTCTTTGGCATCAACCATCGCAAAGAGCGTTATGTTAGCGAGCGCTCGATGAATCAGCTTACCAAGCGCTCGATGCTGGAGTTTGCTGAGCAACAGAATCTTCGTTTGCCCGATAAACACAAACCGCTGATAGACCTGTTTGTGAATCAGAACCTGGCATTGCCGTTCAAGGATAATCTGGTTGACATCTGTACTGATGGCTATCAGTTTATATCGGAGCTGATGGAGGATATAGGAAAGGCCAAGGAGCACATACATATAGATATGTATATATTTGCTGAAGACCCACTGGGAACGCTTGTTGCCGATTCACTTATTGACAAGAGTGCTCAGGGGGTTGAGGTAAGGCTTGTGTACGATGATGTGGGCTGTTGGAATGTGCATCACCATTTCTTTGAACGTATGCGTGAGGCAGGTATTGAGGTACGCTCGTTTATGCCAGTAAGGTTCCCGTCGTTTACCAGTAAGGTTAACTATCGTAACCACCGCAAGATAATTGTTATTGATGGAAAAGTGGGCTATATCGGAGGTATGAACATAGCCCAGCGCTATGTGAAGGGTAATGGCGAACAGTCTTGGCGTGACACTATGCTGAGGGTTACTGGTGGAGGCGTTCATGCTTTGCAGAGGGCTTTTCTGGTTGACTGGTATTTTGTGGATCGCACATTGCTTTCTGATCGTAAGTACTATCCACGATGCGAGGATGTCTCTAATAACTGTCTGGCTCAGGTTGTAACAAGCGGACCAACAACGCCTTATCCTGAAATCCAGCAGGGATATGTACGCATAATACTTGGGGCCAAGCGCTATCTGTATCTTGAAACACCTTATTTTCTGCCAAACGAGTCTGTGCTTTTTGCCCTGAAGACTGCCGCTTTGGGTGGCGTGGATGTAAGGGTGATTTGTCCGCGACGTAGCGATGCAAGATTTGTGGAGTGGGCAAGTCGTAGCTATCTGCGTGAGATACTGGATGCTGGAGTAAAGGTGTATCTGTATGAGGCTGGATTCCTGCACTCAAAGATGCTGGTATGTGATGATGCCATCACAACCTGCGGGTCAACAAACCTTGATTTCCGTAGTTTCGAGAATAACTTCGAGGCCAACATATTCTTCTTCGACGAAGGTTTGGCTCTTAGAATGAAGAACGTGTTCCTTCGCGACCAAGAGCAGTCAGTATCTCTTGAAGATGCGAAAGAGCGGATGAATAACGGATTCCTTGTAAGATTCTGGGAGAGTGTTACAAGGATGCTGTCGCCACTTTTCTAATATCTGAAAATCGAAAAGTTTACGCTGCCATAGGTGCGATGCTCAACGAAATGAGGATCGCTTGAGAAATCGTTCTCCTTGCCATGCTCAAACACCAGTATTCCACCTTCCTTCAGCATTCCGCGCTCAAAAATCAGTCCAGGTATTGTGGGCAGCTCTTTGAGTGCATAGGGTGGGTCGGCAAAGATGAAATCAAACTGCTGTTTGCATGATTTGATATAACGGAACACATCGCCACGCAGAGGAAGGCACACATCAGTATCAAGCTTCTTTAAGCAATCGGTGATGAAACGATGATGGTCGCGGTCCATTTCAACGCTTACCACGTGGCTGCAACCACGCGAAACAAGTTCGAGCGAGATGCTACCTGTGCCAGAAAAGAGGTCTAGAGCATTGATGCCTTCGAAATCTATGTAGCCTGCAAGCACATTAAAAATGTTCTCCTTGGCAAAGTCGGTAGTTGGTCGCGCCTTGAATGAGCGTGGAATGTCGAAATGACGACCTTTATATATGCCTGTAATAATTCTCATCGTCCGCGGGTTATAAGTGTTATCAAATCGTATGGCATGCCTTTAACCTTGGTAGCAGGAGCATCCTGGAATTCTGCATTGGCATTAATCAGGTAGGCATTCTGCAGGAATCGTTTAAGCTCTTGCAGCAGCCACTCCTGCTCTGGTATGTCGCCAAGAATGTGCAGTTCGTCGTGTTCGCTCTGCAGTCTTAGCTGTTTCCATACATATAGCAGATAGTATAATGCATCGTGGGCATGAGCAGCATCGAAACTATTACAGAACTTAAAGCGGTTCTGCTGGAAACTGAATATTTCGAGTTGCTTGCCGTGGAAATATCCGTATAGTTTGTTGCGATGACCAGTATAACTGCGCTGGTGTAGCTGGCGCCAGACGGGAGTCATCGAGTGAACAAAAGTTACGCCATTATCAAAACGGTCGCGAATAACAGTATCAAGGTTCTTGTTGATAGCAAAAAGGCATACTGCCTTCAAGTCGGGCAAAACATCGTAATAAATCACACGTTTCTCCTGACCTGCTGGATATGAATAAGAGAAGATATCCTCCATCTCAGCCTCGTCGAACTGCTCGATAGGTACCAACAACGATGGCGTTTCGACCATTACCTGAACCTTGGTTGTTTCAGCATCGATGCAGTAGCCCGTCTTAAATGCTTCGCGCAGATTAGCCGACATCGATATGCCACCCTTCACAACGTAAGGACGGAACATGATAGGATTCTCGGCGCTGCTGGCATCGAGTGTGGTGAATGAGAGCGTATTCCGCCCTATGCGTATAATAGTCTTTTTCGCGTCCATCTACTTAACGTTCATCACACTGGCCACACACAGCGCAAGCAAACATACAGCTATCAAGGCCAGAAGGATATTAACTAATTTATTGTTGATATGCATAACTGGGTGCAAAATTAATAAAAATCCGTGAAATCCGCGTAATCCGTGCCAAAAAAATATTAACTTTGCATCCGAAATGATTAGCGACGAACTTAAATATAGGATAAGAGAGGCTCTGGGGGTGATACCAACAGACGAGCAGGAGCATGCCATTGATGTGTTTTCGCTCTTCATGAGCGATTGCGATGATCAGGTGGTTATGATTCTCCGTGGCTCGGCCGGTACGGGTAAAACCACACTGGCTGGTGCCATCGTGCGCGCCATGGCCAGTCTTAAGCAGAAGATGATTCTGCTGGCCCCTACAGGTCGGGCAGCCAAGGTCTTTTCGCTCAATGCCGGTCACCCTGCCTATACCATCCATCGTCGCATCTATCGCCAGAAGAGTGCTGGCGACATCTCTTCGTTCAATCTCAATTTCAACAGCAATCACGATACATTGTTTATAGTCGACGAGTCATCGATGATTGCCAACCAAGGCTATGGCGACTCTGCTTTTGGTAGTGGTTGCTTGCTCGATGACCTCATGCAGTTTGTGTATAGTGGACAGAATTGCCGTATGGTGCTGGTGGGCGACAAGGCCCAGTTGCCACCTGTGGGCGAAGACGAGAGTCCTGCGTTGATGTCGGATGTTATTCGCGCCTATGGAATGAAGGTCTACGAGTGCGATTTGAACCAAGTGCTTCGTCAGAGTGAGGATTCAGGTATTTTGTGGAATGCTACACAGATAAGAGGTGGAGATTTGATTTTGCCAAAAATTAAATTCCAGGGCTTCCCTGATATCGTTAATGTGCCTGGCGACGAACTTATCGAATCGCTCGCTACCAGCTACAGCCATGCAGGTATGGACGAGACTATGGTTATCTGCCGTAGCAATAAGCGCGCAAATATCTATAACCAAGGCATCCGTAACACCGTTCTCGATCGCGAAGATGAACTATGTCGCGGCGACCAGCTGATGATAGTTAAGAACAACTATTATTGGACAGAACAGTCAAAGGAAATCCCTTTTATTGCCAATGGCGATATTGCTGTGGTTCAGCGAGTGCGTAATATCCATGAACTATACGGATTCCGATTTGCTGAGGTCACCATGACGCTGCCTGATTACGACGACTACGAGCTCACTGCTACTGTCATTCTCGATTCGCTAACAACAGAGTCGCCAGCCTTGTCGCGCGAGCAGCAAGAGCAGTTATACAATGCTGTTATGGAAGATTATGCTGATGTGCCACAGAAAGTTGAGCGCATCAAAAAACTTAAGGACGATAAGTATTACAACGCCCTGCAGATAAAATATGCCTACGCCGTTACCTGTCACAAAGCCCAGGGCGGTCAGTGGGCCCATGTCTACGTAGACCAGGGCTACATGACCGACGATATGCTCACCCCCGACTATATCCACTGGCTCTACACCGCCTTCACCCGCGCCACCGAAAAACTCTTCCTCGTCAACTGGCCCAAAACCCAAATCCTATAATTATCATCAAATAGCTTATCCCTTAGTTGGTAAAGGAACAAACTGTATAAGTATACCGCTGTCGCTCGACGGTGGTATATTTATATTTTGTGGTGTCGATAAGTGATTTTACATCGTTGGTGATGCCAGTACCGATAAGTTTTGAGGTGGCCTCTTTCATAGTCCACAGGCGGATGAAAGTGGCTGCTGGATTAGACGATGATGCCATTTCTGCTTTTTCTTCATCGTTCATAGTGTAGTTTACCAGACTGTCCTTGAACTCACGGAGAGATTCAACATCCACGCCAATGGGCTTGTCGCTGATAACGCAGATGGCGGCCTCTTTGCAGTGACTCAGGTTGAAGTAGATCTCAGGATGGCCAACGATGCTGGGCTTGCCATGCTCATTGTATTCGAAGATAGGGTTGTCTGTGATGCCGTATTCTTTCCGCAGACCTTCCTTCAGCAGTTGATAGGCCAGCACACAGAGTCGCTGTCCCTGTTCAAACTTAAACTTCAAGGCCTGTTCACGACGCTGTTCAGAAATATCCTTCAACGCCGCCTCCAAATCAAACTCCCATATATCCTCGCTAACGTAAATCATTCTATTCCGATTTCAGGCATTGGAATCTTGCGGTTGGGGTTTTCCTTGGCACCTAAGGTGATGAGCTCCTGGGCTTTTTGGGTAACACTCTGGCGACCACTGATGAGTTTGTTGTTAGTATTGTCGTAAGCCTTCTGCACAGCCTCGATCTTTGCGCCCAGGTCGTTGTAGCGCTGAACGAAATCGCCCAGACGATCAAGCAACTGCTCTGCAAGTCCGAACACCTTCTCCTGATTCTCTGCCTGTTGGTTCTGTACCCAAGCAATATGAATCATGTGAAGTATACCTAACAGGTTCTGCTCACCTGTAACAAACACCTTCTTCTCGAAAGCCTCACGCCACAGCGTAGGGTCATTGGCCAAAGCCAACTGCAACGACGACTCAAAAGGAACAAACATAATCACAAAGTCGATTACATCACGACCATTCTTTACGTACTTAGAATAGTCTTTACGAGCCAACTCGTTTACATGCTGGCGTACGCTCTTGATGTGATCCTGCAGAAAGCGTTCCTTATCCTCGGCCGATTCTGCATTCACATATTTCTCGTATGCCACAAGCGAGACCTTCGAATCGATAATGGCATCCTGACCTTGTGGGTAGTGCAAGATAACATCTGGCTGCATCTCCTTTCCTGTCTCGTCGTGCTTCAAGGGCTTACCTAATTCATCACGAAGTCGAGCCTGAACCTCATAGTGGATTCCCTCTGTGAGTCCCTGTGATGTGAGCAGGTCGCCAAGTATTATCTCGCCCATGTTTCCGCTTACTTTGTTGTCGCGGCGCAACACGTTGGTCAGGCTCTCAGCCTTCTCGCCCAACTGCTGTGTCTGTTGCATCATCATCAGCATCTGCTCGCGGAATGAAGCAGAATGGGCTGCCGACTCCTTCTGATTGTCGTTGATGGCCTTCTGCATATTGGCGATGGCATCCTTCAGCGGCTGGGTGATGCCCGACATGGTCTCGGTGTTCGACTCCTTAAGCTTGGATGCACTCTGCTCAAGCAGCTGCTGAGCCATATTCTTAAATCGCGCCTCGTTGCGCTGCAGCTCCTCGGTCATCTGCTGATGCAGCAACTGCAACTCGCGGCTCTGCGATTCGGCCTTGGCATGCAGGGTTCTGTTCTCTGTCTCAAGATGCTGAACACGACTGGTCTTCTCTGCCAGTTGCTCTGTTTTCATCTTCAGCTCTATATCAGCCTTACCGCCTGCAATGCGCAAAGCATCCATACGGCGATCCATCAGCAGATAGAGCACCACGGCTCCCACTGCTATGCCTATTATAATATACAATGCAATCATCATCTTATGTTAATTTTGCTGCAAAGTTAATAAAAATCTGTATAATCCGTAACATCCGTAGCAAAAAATAACTATATTTGCAGCAACAAATCTATTCACCATTAACTTAAAAACTTTTTATTATGGATTACAAGATTATTGACATTGAAGGTGTTGGCGACGTTTACGCCGAGAAACTGATTGCCGCTGGTATAAACAAGGTAAGCGAACTGCTGGCAAAGTGTGCTGCCCCAAAGGGACGTAAGGAGTTGGCTGAAGCTACTGGTATCCCCGAGAAACTGATTCTGCGCTGGACAAACCATGCCGATCTGTTCCGTGTAAACGGTGTAGGACCTCAGTTTGCCGAGTTGCTCGAGAAGGCAGGTGTTGACACCGTTAAGGAGTTCCGTCATCGTGTACCAGAGAATCTCCAGCCAAAGCTTGAGGAGATTAACGCTCAGTTCCACATCTGCGGCCGCGTTCCTGCCGTTAGCGAAATCGCAAAAATGGTAGAAGAAGCCAAGACTCTTGAGCCAGTGATGACATACTAAATGAAAAATCCCCTCAAAAACTGAGGGGATTTCTTTTTATTATTACTTAATAAGATTTCCGAGGATATCGCGGGTGAGTTCCTTGGTGATGGTGCGGGTAGCGGCGCTGGTGGCGTTTTTGGCTACACGACCTGTGGTTGAGGTGCGCGACTTGGTCTTCTTGCCTGTAACCTTATCGCTTACATAAGTGCCAAGGATGGCAGCAAATGTAGAGGTGATAGCAGTAAGGACGGCCTTTAATACCTTGCCCATCAAACCTGACTTCTTTTTCTCAGCTTTGGCTTCTGGCTTTGGAACATCAATCTCTGCCTGTTGCTGTTCTGCCTCCTGTATCTGGCGCTCAGCATCGGCCATCAAGACTTCGAAAGCACTCTCGCGGTCGATAGGCGTGTCGTATTTACCGTAGATGCGACTCTGCTTGATGATGTCTAATCTCTGGCCCTCAGTTACTGCTCCAATCTGTGAGAGTGGGAAGAGTATCTTTGCACGCTCTACCATATTTGGTGCCCCTTTCTCGTCGAGGAAGCTTACCAAGGCCTCACCTGTTTCAAGGTTCATAATAGCCTCGTCAGTCTTGAACTCAGGATTTGCTCTGAATGTATCAGCAGCTGTCTTTACGGCTTTTTGATCTTTTGGCGTATAAGCTCTCAATGCATGCTGAACACGATTGCCTAACTGACCAAGAATGTTCTCTGGGATATCTGTTGGGCTCTGGGTGATGAAATATATACCAACACCCTTAGAACGGATTAATCGTATCACCTGCTCAATCTTATCGAGTAGGGCTTTTGATGTTCCTTCGAAGAGCATGTGAGCCTCGTCGAAGAAGAACACGAGCTTCGGTAGTTCCATATCACCGACCTCAGGAAGGGTGGAGTAGAGTTCTGAAAGCAACCACAACAGGAATGTAGAATATAGCTTGGGTTGCATCATTAGTTTGTCTGCAGCAAGAACATTCATGATACCTTTGCCTCCTTCTGTCTGCATCAAATCGTAGATATCGAACGATGGCTCGCCAAAGAACTTATCTGCTCCTTGATTCTCCAGTTGAAGTAATGCACGCTGGATTGCGCCTACTGAGGTTGATGATATGTTTCCGTATTTTGTGGTATATTCCTTTGCGTTCTTCGAGACATAGTCGAGCATTGCACGCAGGTCCTTCAGGTCAAGGATAAGCAATCCGCGCTCGTCGGCAATACGGAATACTATATTAAGTACACCATCTTGTGTCTCGTTCAGTTCGAGAAGGCGCGATAGTAACTGTGGTCCCATCTGCGATATTGTAGCACGCATGGGATGGCCCTGTTCGCCAAACACATCGAAGAAACGTACAGGACAACTCTGGAACTCTGGATTCTCGATTCCAAACTCGGGCAGGCGCTTTTCGATAAAGCCGCTCATCTTTCCTACCTGCGATATTCCAGACAGGTCGCCCTTCATATCTGCCATAAAGCATGGTACACCAGCTTGGCAGAATGTCTCGGCCATAACCTGAAGGGTTACAGTCTTACCTGTACCAGTAGCTCCAGCAATCAATCCGTGGCGGTTAGCCATCTTACCTGTAATACTGAGCGCACCATTGGCGCAATGGGCAATGTAAAGCCCTCTCTCCTTGTCTAACATATCATTTATAGTTTTATAATTTTCTGCAAAGATAAGAAATATTTCACAATAAGCCATTGATAATTTCTAATTATTTTGTACATTTGCAGAAATATTCTCTTATTATAAGATCAGAATCCTATCAAAACAAGGGTACAACTATTCGACGGCAGGATAAAGGGTAAGTCGGGACAGCAGGTCCCTTCCGACCTCAATGTATGTTTGGTACTGGGTGCCAAACTAAGGCCTGACAATTCACTGTCGCCCATCCTGAAGTTGCGGGTTAAGTTGGTCAGCATATTAGCAAATACTTACCCCGACTGGATTTTTTATATCTCGGGTTGTCGTGACGATACAACCGTTATCTATCGTACACTCGTAGAAGACTATCACATACCAGAAGATCGGTTTGTGATAGATTGCTATGGCAGGAACACCTTCCACTCAATGCTGAACATGAAGAGGGATTTTCAGCAATCCAGATTCTATATCCTGACCAGCAGTTTCCATATCGGGCGGTGTCTGCGTATTGCCCGATGGCTTGGTATAAAAGCCTGGGGTATCGACATCAGCAACTACGAAAAGGTGAAGAAGAATCCCTACCTGTGGCGTGAGCGGCTGGCAATGGTGAAATCGCTGATGCTGTCGATGCTCGTCAGGATGCAAATGGACAAACTGGAAAAATGGTTCATCACACAAAGCAGGCGCTGGCATCGCTACTTAGGGGAGAGACACCTCGACGAGCGCAACCGTCAGATCATGGAACAGGCGCTGGCATCGGTCGATGAGACGATACCCTTAACGGAACACTTCTTTCTTCAGATGAAGTTAAACATGCCGTTCATCCCCTGGTCGTTCGACGAGAAGGAACACTTTGTGGTCAATCTGTGCAGTGTCGACTGTACTACGGTGATTGAAAACGTGCTGGCGCTGGCCCTCTGCTATCGGGACAACCGACGGACAAATGCCGACCTGACCGACTACTACCGACGGATACACTACAAGGATGGTATCATCTCGTTTGCCACCCGCAACCATTATTTCACCTGGATGATGGAGTCGGCTATCAAGGAAGGATTCGTGGAGCGAATAGGGCCCGACGAGCCAGCATTCCCATTCACGGGACTGATGGACATCCGCCCTTCATATATGACGCTAAACAAGCATCTCATCGACCAGATGGCTCACGAAGAAAACTACCGGGCCATTGAGGCACGTCAGCAGGAGGGCGTCAGATATACCTATATCCCGCGCGAACTGCTTAATATGCCGCAAGACTCTGAGCTGGGCGTAATCTGCGACGGCGATATCCTGGCCGTCACCTGCGACCAGCATTCCTGGGCGCGAGGGCTGGAAACCAAGCACTTGTTGTTAGCAAAATGGATAGACGGAAGACTGCATTATTATCATGCTACCGATGGCTATGTAGGACTTGGCAAGGAAGACGTCTATACGTACCTTCAAAATAAGTTCACCATGATTGGCGTAGCGGTTTACAGATTTAAATACAATAAAGCATGAAACAAGCACAATATATCCGACCCCTTTTCACCTGTGGTGCCTTCAATGCCAAGGCGCAGACAGCCTTGATGTATAACACGGCCCGGGGCGAGTGTTACAGCTTTGAGGGTGTGTCGGCATTGCTTGTTCGTGAGTTGCTGGCTACGCCGCGAGAGGGCAACATCGATATTCACCATATCGCCTCGTTAACAGGCACTACAATCGACGATGTAGAGACGTTCTTGCACGACTCGTTCCTGCCCATAGGACTGGTCTGTGATCAGGTGCTGAGCGACGAGGCTTGGCAACAGTTCAGGAAAGCCAACCCCCCGAGTATCGCCGCCGTAGGCTATGAACCCGAAGATGATTACGAGAAGAGTCTGCCCGAGCCCTTACGTGTGAAATTGGTTTTCGAACTGACCTACGCCTGTAGCGAACGCTGCCTGCACTGCTTTAACGAAGGAGCCGCCCGTAGCGACCTGCACGAAGAGCACCGCATCATGCCAGGTATGCTCAGATTAGAAGATTACAAGCGGCTCATCGACGAGGTGGTGGAACTGGGCATTCCGCAAGTCACCGTTACTGGTGGTGATCCGTTCAGCCATCCTGACTGCTGGGCGATACTCGACTATCTGAATGAAAAGAATCTGGCCGTCAACCTGCAGACGAATGCACTGGCCTTAGATAGTAGCGATAAGATTCGCCGTATAGCCCGTTTGGGATTGCGTCAGTTCAGCGTGTCGGTTTACAGTACCGATGCAGTGGTTCACGATCAGATTACCCGCAGGCCTGGTTCATGGCAGCGCTCCATGCAGGCACTGGAGGAACTGGCCCAGTGGCCTGTACCTCTGAATATCAAGACACCCGTATTCCGTCTGAACACCAGCACCTATTATGGGGTTCGCCGGATGGCTCAGGCGCTGAGTGCAGAAAATGAAATCACTTGCGGACTCATACCTGGTGCCGATGGCGACATGTCGATCATCGAACATTTGCAGCCGTGCCCTGATGCTCTGCGCATCATACTCATGGATCCGCGACAAAGAGAATCCGTACCCGCTGATGGTCAGCCCGACGGCTATGAGGTGGGGCAGGAAAGAGGCTTCCCCTGTTCGGCCAATGCGCTGATAACCGTCACTCCCACAGGTGGGGTAAAAAGTTGTGGCAATATCAATATCGTTTATGGCCGTGTGCCTCAGTCGCCGCTCAGAGCGGTGATCTGCTGCGACCAGCGCCAACGATTGATTAACTCCGAACAGCAGCGGCTTATGCCAGGCTGTGGAGCTCATGATTACTGCCGGTATTGCAAACCGCCCTGTTTCGCAGGCAAAAAGTATGAACAGCATGCCGACGGCAGCATCTCCTTCGAGGCAATGACTGCTGATGACTGTCTGATGGCGAAGGCGCGTATGGCAGTCTGTCGGCAACTCCAGCAAAACAATAATCCTCTCGGTGGGCAGAGCGTCGAGACCTGCCTTAATGCCCTACCTGTAGAGGAAGTACCCGTATTCCGTAAAAATATTGTTATATGATACAGCAGAATGAGTTTGTAATGAAGAAAATGTTCGGTTCGTTCTTTCTGGCGACCGTCATGTCGGCCCTGATGGCCCATTTGGGAGGGCTTACCAACTCTGTTATCATAGGTCATCTGGTGTCGCCCGATGCCCTGTCGGTAGTCCGTATGTGGACACCCATCGAAAGCGTGATGTTCATCGTCATCGGCGTGATGAGTGCCGGTGCCAGTTTCATCAGTACACGAAGTATCGGCGGACAGGATTACGATAAGGTAAACCGCGTGTTTAACCATCACCTCTATTATGTCATCGTAGCCACCCTGCTGGTCATCGCTCTGGTATTGCCCTTTACCGACGCTTTGGGCAGCCTCGTTACCACCGACGAGCGACTTGTGCCGCTGCTGACGCCCTACATTCATGCAGAATATTTCGCCATTTTCATTGTGTCGGTGTGTGGCGTTCCCATGTCGTATATCATCTCTAATGGCAATCCAGAACTGATCACTCGTCGTATCGTCATCTCACAGCTGCTCAATGCCCTGTTCGACCTGTTGCTGTGTGGTGTCCTGGACATGGGTATGGCAGGCGGCTCTTATGCCACGGCATTGAGTAATGTCATCGCCTTCTCGTCACTGTTGGGCTATATGCGCAAGAACAGTCAGATCTTCCACCTGCAATCCCCACGGAAGATCTTTGCATTCGGACTCTACCGTAAGTGCTTTGTCCTAGGTGCGCCCATGCTTATATCGGCGCTGTTCAGTCCTATATGTGCCTACATCATGAACTCGCTGGTGGTTGGCAAACTGGGAGCCGATGGCATGTTTGCATTTACCGTCTATTTCCAGATCAACACCATCTCTATGCTGGCGTTGACAGGTACGGGTACGGCCGTACGTCATATTGGCGGCTTGTTGATAGGTGAAGAGGATTATGACAGCCTGCGCGTGCTGGCTCGACGGGTATTCCATCTGCTGACAGTGGTTATGATTGCGGTGAGCCTGCTGTTATTTCTGTTTCCCGATGCCTTGGCACGGCTGTTTGGTGCCTCCGGCAGCCTGGTGGAGCATTGCCGTTTGCCTATCCGGCTGTTGAGTCTGGCCATTTTGCCCAACGCCTTGGCAGAAACATTGAGCTCACTGTATTTCGTGCAAGGTCATCACAAACTCTGTCGATGGCTTGAGATCATCACCGATGCAGGCGTCATTGTCGTGATTGTCCTGATGGCTATCTATACGCCCGCACTCATCTGGTATATCATGCCTTTTACCGCCTGGCTCGTGCTGCTGGTCACCGTGGCGATGGCGTATGTCGTTCATAGAAAAAAACCGATTTACAGTTGGCCCACCCTGCAAAACATGCTGCCTTCGTCGCCTTATGTGTCGTTCTCTGTGCCCTATACCGAAGATGGCGTCAGGGAATTCTTGGAGAAGGCGAATCCGTTTATCGAGCTTTGCGAGTTGAAAGATGGAGTATCTGCAACTATCGCACTTGAAGAATTGGCCTATGACATCGTAAAAGCCAATTCTAACCGCTCTCCTAATGAGACGTTTGATGTCAGGATCCTAGACAAGGAAGATGTCTTCATTATCATCCTGAAGAGTAACGGAAAGCCTTACAATCCTATTTATAAATACGAGGACGAGGATATCATCAATATCCAAGATGCCGATATGCGCCGTGCTATTCTCTCACGCGTATGTCAGGACATCAACTATAAATATATGAATGGTATCAACTGTCTTTATCTGAATTACCAGCGTTCTCTTCCGCCTTCTCCACAAGAAGGTCCATCTGCTCGTACGAGCAATTAGCAAACTCATTACCGTTTTCAAGGATAAAGACCTTTAGTTCTTCCATATCTTCGCATGCGAAGGTGTGGAAAATGATGAAGTGCATATTATTGTTGTCGTGATTGCGGCCAGTGCCTTCAAAGAAACCCATACGACCTTCGTACAAATCCAGATTTGCATGTGCCCATCTGAGAAATAGTTTATGCAGAGCCCATGTATGTAAATTGTCTTTGTGACAGAAATACACCAGATCGTTAGGATGCTCTTTCAGGAATTGTACAATGATGGCCACAAACATCCTGCCCATTTCCGCATCGGCAGCACCACCGAGCTTACCTTCTATATGCCAAAGGATGAAATAAAAAACGCGATGACTGCCGATAGTCATCGTCTCAATAAACCAAAGCCGGTAGAGACTACCGGCTTTGGTACGGAACTCAACACCACTACCCCCATGATCCTTTAGGATCAATGTGGAAATGCTGTTGATATATTCAATCCCTTCTGGGGATATTGTATTACTTAGCTGTACCACATGGTATGTATATTTCGTCGGACTTCTTCACAAAATCATCTAACTTGATAGCCTGTGCAGAAACAATAGCTCTTGGAGTTTTCTTGATTTCAAAAGGATTCTTACTCATGACTCTGATAATTTAAATGCTTAACCAACATTGGTCTTTCAATTGCAAAGATATATAATATATTCCAATTCCAGTCATATATTCACATTTTTTTTATATTTTATTGCATCTTCTAGTCCAAAACATGTTTCAACAGATGTTAAATAATAATGTAATTCTTTGTGGGTTTGACTGTTTTTCATTACCTTTGCAAGACATAAAAATGGATATTAAGCATACTATCAATGAACATCATTCTTTTACTGCATGATATAATAAACAGGATAAGGTTAAAAAATGATTCACCTACAATTATTTGTTCTGATTGTACAGGTGGTCTCATATACCATTGGCTGAGGTTAAAATTCCGTTCCCCTTTCATCAATTTATATTTGGAAAATGAAGATTTCGTATATATGTTGGAAAACTGGGAAAGCTTAAAGAAACTTGAGATTAGTGAAGATAAAAATGCTAATAAATCTTTCCCTGTTGGCATGATGGGGGATAGTAAGGTTAGAATTTACTTTATGCATTATTCCACTTTTCAAGAAGCAAAAAACAAGTGGAATGAGAGGATGGCTAGAATGAATGAAGATAACCTATGCGTTATGTTTACGAATTGGGATGGTGATATGGAGTTGGCAAAGCGCTTTGATAAGCTTCCATTTAAGCATAAGGTCTTGTTTACCGATCGTGATATTCCAGAAATAAAGTGCTCGTTTGCTATAAAAAGAAAGAAAGGGAAAGAAAGCTTGCTCGCCACCTATGGTTTATTTGGAAAATGTAATATTGATCAGTTCGATTATGTGGCATTCTTTAATAATATGCTAACATAAGGAACTGATCAATATTTCATCTTTGTCCTCAAATCAATCGCTTAGTTGTACTTTAGAATCTGACCTGGTCTCAAGCGGATGGTCTTTCCAATGCGGTTGAGTTTGCAGAGCTTATCAACTGTGGTGTGATGCTTGCGGGCGATGGCCTGCAGTGTGTCACCCTTCTTAACCTTGTGGAAGTGTACATTAGAGGTTGTACGTGCGGGTGCGGCAATTGCCAACTCGTCATCCTGGTCGCTGTCGCTTGTGCTTACACCACCTACACCACGCAGACGTGTAGCCTGAGCTGACTCAGAAGCATACTTGTTACGGTTGAAGTTGTAGAAGTCGCCTACAACATCCTGATTGCGGAAATCGAACATCAGAGCTGGGTTCAGAGCTACACCACAGAGACGGGTCTCGAAGTGGAGGTGAGAACCTGTGCTACGACCAGTGTTACCACCAAGTCCGATAGGCTCACCAGCCTTAACCTCCTGATTCTCAACAACCAGGTGCTTTGACATGTGACCATAGATAGTTTCCAAACCATTGTGGTGGCGGATAACTACATACTTACCATAACCCTTTGGCTCATATTTCACGATACGGATCTTACCACTGAAAGCGGCACGGATTGTATCACCAATGTATACCTTGATGTCAAGACCCTTATGCTGGCGTCCCCAACGAGATCCGAAGTTTGATGTAACAACACGACTATCTGTAGGCATGTGGAAGCCTCTCAGGTCAATGCGGAATGAATCGGGGAGTGTTGTTTCACGATGTGCATATACGTTATTCCAGTCTTCGTAAAGGTCGGCTGATGGGTTGTATTTCTCTTCCTGTTCGATGATTCTTTTAAGAACCATTGAGTCGACCGCCTTCATCTTGCGATCTACTGGTGCCTGTTTGGCCAACAGATCCTGAGCGGATGCTGGAACCGCTACAAAAGCTGCAAATGCCAGAACGGCTAATTTCTTTATTTTTGTAATATTCATATTCTAAATTTGTATCCTTTTTAGTTGAGTTAATTTAAAAAATCCGGTGCAAAGGTACTAATTATGAATTAAAATCCGGAAAATATTGGTGTTTTTTGTTCACTTTTAACACTTTTGCCCCTTATTTTTTATTTTTTCAGTTCAATATTACCGTTAGAATCTATTTTCGCCTGACTATGAGGAAGATCCGTTTCGCTGAGGCGTTTCATCTCCAAAGCCACACTTTTAGTCTTGTCCGTACGGGGGCCGATGCCCTTGGTCTGAAGGAACGAATGTATCTTTCCTTTAAGGAAAGAACCGTCTTTATTAATGCTAATTTCCACTATGGGGGCATATCCTGATATGCCTTTTAGATTAACGTTGTATGGTGTACAGAAATTTCCTAAACTATAGGCTATGAAACGATTCTTGTAAACCTCAATGCCACGAACCACATGTGGACCGTGTCCATATACTACATCCGCTCCATGGTCTACGCAGAAGTGAGCCAATTGTCGTAATGAACCACGATTCTCGCCAAGGAATGTCTCTGGTCCGTTGGGCAAGTGATTCTTTGTGCGTCCCTCAGCTCCGCCATGGAATGATACGATTACAAGATCGCATTTAGCTACCAGGTCATCAACGATGCGCCCAACAGTTTCCAAGTCGGTATGTTTGAGCGTATAACTGTTATGTCCAAATGCACACAGACCTATTTTCAAACCTTTACGCTCGATGACGGCACTCTCTATGCGTCCTTCGATACCTGAATATAGAATTCCTTGTGCGTCTAATACGCTCTCAGTAGACTCGATACCCTCGATTCCGAAATCGTTTGCATGATTATTGGCCATGCTCATAAAGTCGAATCCGGCTTCTTTTAGCAGATGACCATAGCTGGTAGGGGTGCGGAAGGAGTACGAGTTGGGACCATTACCTTTTGTGCTCTTGCCACCATCACAGATGGCACCCTCAAGATTGCCTACAGTAAGGTCTGTTCTTGTAAGAATGTCTTTCGCGTCCTTGAAAAGATATCTACCATCGTTGGCAGGAAGCATGATGCTGGGGAATGTTGTTCCCATCATCACATCGCCTGTCATTGCGATACTAAGCTCTTGAGCATGACCTGCCATAGAGCATGTCATGAACGTAAGCAAAAAAAGTTTTCTGATCATATGATTTACAGTTGTATTCTTCTTGCACCTACATAACGCTTAGCATAGCCTGAGTCTGTAGAGTTGCTGATCTTCACACCGCTATTTGTACTAGCGTGGATAAATGTGAAGTTCTGCGTAACGGGATCCACATCGACCACGATGCCTACGTGACCAACATTGCGACCTGAACGTGGGCTTGTAAAGAATACAAGGTCGCCACACTGAAGTTCAGCGCGAGTGATTGGGGTATTGCGTGCATACTGGTCTCTTGATGAGGCTCCGATGAATACATCTGTCATCTGTTTGTATACGTAGCTTGTGA
>Ga0310696_10003321_pt1 | contig 20203 bp, 9 predicted proteins | sample AusTroGonzalo_MG_4_FD_203885 | JGI IMG/M metagenome (GOLD analysis project Ga0310696, IMG submission 203885) | Bovine rumen microbial communities from tropical cattle in Woodstock, Queensland, Australia - Gonzalo_02 (v2) (version 2) | ecosystem: Host-associated > Mammals > Digestive system >... | reverse complement strand
AGCCAATCATCGAGCAAACGATGACCCGCCACTGCCAGTACTTGAATGAGCGCTTCGTCTTCATGGTTTTCATAGTTTAATTAAGAAAGATGTTCGAAAGTGAAAGCTTCCCAAGGCATGTCGGCATCGGCCTTGCCCTTGTCCAGGATGTCCACGATGTGCATGAGCAGGGGGAAATCCTTGAGGTCTACCAGACCCAGTTCTGCCTTGCGGCGGATGGCCTGACCCATGACGCGGGTGATTACCAGGCTCTCCAGGGTAATGCCGGCCAGGGCTTCGGTAACTTCGTCGTAGTTAAGTCCACGGCCCATGAGGACACCGCATTTGCGGGTGCGGCCGCTGAAGATGGTCACATAGAGGTCTCCCAGGCCGATGCACTCGCTTTCGAAGGTACCACCCTGAAGCTGCATGAGGGCGTGGGTTTCGCGGACGGCCTGCGTGAACGTGCCCGCCTGCGAATTATAGTGCTGAGGCTCGTCCTCGCCGTGCCAGCGGGTATTCAGACCCACGGCCAGCGTAACGGCCATGGCATAGGCGTTCTTCAGGGCCACGGCGCTTTCCAGGCCGATGACGTCGTTGGTGAGGGAAACGTGGTAGTAGGGGCGCTGCATGGCCTCTTTCATCATACGGAGGGCAGCGTTGTCCTTACCGCAGAAACCAACCTCGGAGGGATCCATGAACACCAGTTCATAAGAGGTGCAGGGACCGCCGATGGCGCAGATGGTGCGGTTGATGCCGCGCTTGGCCAGCTCGCTCTCCCAGTAGCCGGGATAAGAGAGAAGGGTGCCATCCTCGGTGGCACGCAGACCCTTGGTCACGGAAAGGACGGGCATGGCGGGATCCAGCTTGGTCAGGATCTCCTCCAGGAACCAGTCTACGCCGAAGGAGGAAACACCGCCGATTACGAAATCGGAGCCCTTCACAACTTCCTGCCACTCCTTATAATAATGGTAGTGAACATTGTCGGGGAAAGGACGGCAGAACTTCTCGTGCTTGTGCGTGCGGATATAGCCGTCGATGATTTCGTCGTCCAGGCAAGTACCTACAATATGCACTTCATTTCCGTTCTCTGCAGCGGGAAAAGCCAAAGCCGAGCCCATCATGCCGGCTCCAATAATAGTAATCTTTCTTTTCATATCGGTCATTTTAAACTTGAGTGCACGTGCACTCACACTGCAAATTTAGAGATTATATTTTTAATTGCAAACTATTTTTTATATTTTTGCAGAGGACAATCTGTTGTTCTTACGTAAAATGCAGAAAATCAATAACAAAGCTGCAACCATCTTTGATGTGGCAGAAAAAGCCGGCGTTTCCAGGGGAACGGTGGACCGTGTAATATATGGTAGAGGGCGCGTGTCGCAGCAAACCCGCGACAAAGTCCAGAAGGCCATCGAAGAACTCAACTATTCCGCCAATGCCAACGCCTCCAATCTGGCGTCCAAAAAGGAATATGCCTTCTCCTGCCTCATCCCGGAATTCAAGAAAGGAGACTACTGGGAAGAGATGAACAACGGCTTCCTGGCCGCTGTAAAGGACATCACCTCCTACAGCATCCACCTTACCATCCATCACTACGACCAGCAGGACATTTCCTCGTTCCTCCGGGAAAGCGAGCTCATCCTCTCCGAGAAACCGGCCGGTGTTATCATGAACACCGTTTTCCGCGAGCAGGTCACCGAGTTCTGCAAGAAACTGGAGCAGGATAACATCCCCTACGCCTTCGTAGACAACAAGATTGACGAACTGGATTATACGCTGTACTACGGCGTGGATCCCTACAAGAGCGGCGCCCTGGGAGCCTGGCTGCTCACAACCAGGACAGAGCCCAGGGAGATTGCCCTGGTCCGCCTGCTCCGTGACCCCAGCCGTAAGGCCGACCCTAACCGGCCGCGCCGTCACGGCTTCTCGGACTATATCGAGGACTTCTTCCCCAAGTGCAAGATCCACACGGTCTTCATCGACCCCGATAAACCGGAGAGCATCCTGGCCACCCTGGAATCCATTTTCGCACAGCATCCCGGCATCAAACAGATTGCCATGACCAACTCCCGTATCTACCTCCTGGGAGAATATCTGCGCAAGCATCCTTCCGCCGACAGGATCGTGGTGGGCTTCGACGACCTGGAGAAGAATCTGGACTGCCTCAAGGAGGGAATCATCAGCGCCCTGGTCACGCGCCACATCCCCGTGCAGGCCTATAACGCCCTCACTACCTTTGCGGAATGCATCATCCGCAACAAGCGTCCGGAGCACAAGAATCACTTTGTGCACATGGACATTCTCACCCAAATGAACCTGGACAATTATTGACATGATTGTCTCCATTTTTTTGTACCTTTGTCTCTTATGGAGACAATACGTAAAGAATACTTCGAAGGCGAGCGCCCGTTCTACTGCCGGCGCAACGGCCTCCGACTCGAAGAAGTAACCATCGGCCCGGGAGAATCGTCCATCAAGGAGTGCAAGGACGTCGAGGCCGTAAACTGCGAATTCAAGGGCAAATATCCCTTCTGGGAGTGTGACGGCTTCGTCATCCGCAACTGCGTCTTCCGGGAAGGCGCCCGCGCCGCCCTGTGGTACACCCGCGGCTGCCGGATGTACGACACCCTGGTGGAAGCCCCCAAGATGTTCCGCCGCATCACCGGCACCGTGCTGGAGAACGTGAAGTTCACCGATGCCCAGGAAACCTTCTGGGACTGCGACCAGGTAAAGATGAAGAACGTAGAGGCTGTGAACGCCAACTACATCTTCATGCACACCGACAACATCGAGGCCGATAACTTCAAGCTCCAGGGCAACTACTCCTTCCAATACTCCAAGAATGTGGTCATCCGCAATTCGGACCTGGATACCAAGGACGCCTTCTGGGAGAGCGAGAACGTCACCGTGTACGATTCCCGCATCCAGGGAGAATTCCTGGGCTGGTATGCCAAGAACCTGCGCCTGGTGCGCTGCCACATTGGCGGCTCGCAGCCCCTGTGCTACTGCGAGAACCTCATCCTGGAAGACTGCACCTTCGAGCCCGACGCAGACCTGGCCTTCGAGTACAGTTCGGTCCAGGCCACCGTCAAGGGCCACATCGTCTCCGTCAAGAATCCCCGCAGCGGCTTCATCAAGGCCGATTCCATCGGGGAAGTGATTCTGGATGAAAACATCAAACAACCTGGCAACTGTGAAATACAACTTTGATTCCTGTCCGGACCGCAGAGGGACGGAAAGTGTTAAGTGGGACGAATTCCCCGGAACGCTGCCCATGTGGGTGGCCGATATGGACTTCGAGGTAGCCCCGGAGATCAAGGACGCCTTGCAGAAGAGGCTGGACCACGGGGTCTTCGGCTATGAGCTGCTGCCCGACGCATACTTCCAGGCCATCGAAAAATGGTTCGCCGGCCGGCACGGCTGGGAAGGCATCGGCCGGAAGAATATTGTGCCCACCACCGGCGTCATTGCGGCCTACAGCGCCGCCATCAAGGCCATGACCGTTCCCGGGGACAAGGTTCTGGTGATGACTCCCTGCTACAACGCCTTCTTCCCGGCCATCCGCAACAACAAATGCGGGCAGCTGGTGAGCCCCCTGCGCTACGACGGCACCCGTTACATCGTGGACTGGGACGATTTCGAGGCCAAGGCCAAGGAGGCCAAAGTCTTCCTCCTGTGCAACCCTCACAACCCGGCCGGCCGCGTCTGGACCCGCGAGGAACTGCTCCTGATGGCCGAGATTTGCCGCCGCAACAACGTCTTCGTGGTGGCCGACGAAATCCACTGCGAGCTCACCTACCCCGGGCACGACTACACCCCCTGGGCCACCCTGCCCGGGCAGTACGTCCAGAATTCGGTCTCCTGCATCTCCCCCACCAAGGCCTTTAACATTGCAGGTATCCAGATTGCCAATATCTTTGCGGCCGATCCCGCCATCCTGGCCAAGATGGACCGCGCCATCAACGACAACGAGTGCTGCGACGTAAACGTCTTCGGCGCCACCGCCCTGCAGGCCGCCTACAACGAAGGCGGTCCCTGGCTGGACGAACTTCGCAACTACCTCTGGCACAACGCCCGCACCGTAAGCTGCTACCTGGAGGACGAACTTCCGCAGGTGAATGTGCTGCCCCTGGAAGGCACCTACCTCATGTGGCTGGACTGCCGCGCGGCGCTCAAGCCCGGAGAATCGCTGGAAGGCTTCAGCGAGCGCTTCGCCAAGCACCTGCGGGAGAATCACGGCCTGGTCCTGAGCACCGGCACCATCTATGGAGAGGCCGGCGAAGGCTTCGAACGTTTGAACATCGCTTGCCCGCGCACCCGGCTGCTGGACGGTCTGGAGCGCTTCAGAGAAGGATTTAGCAATTACAGATATGCGTAAATTATTGATCATTGCCGCCGCACTGGCGGCTTTGTTCGCCTGCGGGCCCAAGAAAGTGACCGAACCGTCGGCCCAGGATTATGCCCCCTACATCAAGGCCTACACCGGCGGTATCGTCACCAGTGATGCGGCCATCCGCGTAGACCTCACCGAGGACGCCGCCAGCCAGGAGACCGACGGCCTGTTCAACTTCAAGCCCGCCATCAAGGGAGACGTCAAGTGGAACGGCAGTCAGAGCGTGAGTTTCATCCCGGCCGACGGTGCCCTGCAGGAAGGCAAGGTGTACCAGGTGAACTTCGCCCTGGGCAAAGTCGTCCCCGGCGCACCGGAGCGCTTCGGCTTCGGCTTCACCGTGAAGGGACAGTCCCAGCCGGAAGCCCGGCCCGAGGCCGAGCCCGACAACGGGATGCCCTTCCGCGTGGTGCGGGCATTTGTCAATGGCAGCGCCGTGGAAGTAGAACTGAGTGACGCCCCGGCCAATGCCAACGTCAAGGGCCTGATCGAACTGCAGGGAGCCGCCCGCAGCTATGTGCAGGTACAGGACAAACTGGTCCAGGTGCACTTCGAGGGCCGGAAAGGAGACCTCACGCTCAAACTGGACAAGGGTCTGAAAAACGCCAACGGAGACGCCCTGGGACAGGTATTCGTAAAGGTATTCCAGGAGCAGGAAGAGAAACCCGCCGTGGAGTTCCCCTTCACCGGCAACATCCTGCCCGACAAACAGAACTTCATCCTCCCCTTCCGCGCCGTGAACCTGGGCGCCGTGGAACTGCGCATCATCAAGATATATGAAAAGAACATCCTGATGTTCCTGCAGGACAACGACCTGGACGGCAGCAACAGCCTGCGCCGCAGCGGCCGGCTGGTTTACAAGGGAGACATTCCCCTGGACGCCACCAAGGACCTGCGCCAGTGGAACACCCACAGCCTGGATCTGAGCGGCCTGTTCAAGCAGGAGCCCGGTGCCATTTACCGCATCCGGCTCATCTTCCGCCAGGACCAGAGCCTGTATGGGGTTAAAGAGCCCCTGCAGGTGCTCAACAAGCCGGATGGCAAACCCTCCCCGGCCGACGAAGCCGAATGGAGCAAGACCGAAAGTTATTACTGGGACAACTTCTACGACTGGGACCAGTACGAGTGGAAAGATGCCGACGACCCCTCCAAGCCTTCCTATTATATGGAAAGCAACCGCTTCCCGGCGGTCCAGCTGCTTTCCAGCGACCTGGGTCTGATGGCCGAATACGCCGGCGGCAACACCCTGTGGGTGGCTGCCACCGACCTCATCACCGCCAAGCCGGTCTCCGGCGCCAAGCTGGAAGCCTATGACTACCAGCTGCAGGTAATCGGCAAGGGCAAGACTGACGCCAAGGGCCTGGCTGCGCTGGAAGTGAGCCGCAAGCCCTTCGCCGTGGTTGCCAAGGCCGGCGGCAGTACCGCCTACCTGAAAGTGACCAATGGCAACGAACGCTCCCTGAGCCGCTTCGACGTGGGCGGCGAGGTCATCCAGCAGGGCATCAAGGCCTTCCTCTATGGCGAGCGCGGCGTGTGGCGCCCCGGCGACACCCTGCACGTGACCGCCATCGTGGCCGACAAGGGGAAAGCGCTTCCGTCGGCCCACCCCGCGACGCTTGAAGTGTACACCCCCTCCGGCGCCTTCTACAGCAAACTCACCCGCAGGGGTACCGACGGATTCTTCAGCTTCGACATCCCCACCAAGGCCGATGACCCCACCGGCTACTGGAACGCCTACCTCAAAGTGGGCGGCAGCAGCTTCCACAAGGTGCTGCACATCGAGACCGTAAAGCCCAACCGCCTCAAGATCAACGCCGCCTATCCGTCCACGATGGAGGCCGGCAAGATCATCAGCGTTCCCGTGAACGCTGCCTGGCTTAGCGGCGGCGTGGCCGGGAACCTCCCCGTCCGTGCCAGACTCTCGCTCAAGAAAGCCGGCAACAATCCCTTCGCGGGATTCGAGAAATACAGCTTCTTCCCGCCGTCGGCCAACTTTAGCGCCGAGGAGCAGGAACTCTTCAAGGGTCGGCTGGATGCCAGCGGCAGCCTCAACGCCAAAGTGGAACTGCCGGCCGCGCAGAACGCCCCCGGTATGCTGCAGGCCTTTGTGGTCACTTCCGTGGAAGAACCCGGCGGTGACGAGAGCTTTACCACCGAGACCCTCCCCTATTCTCCGTATAGCGCCTATGTGGGCGTCCGCATCCCCGAAGGCGAGTACCTGGAGACCGACAAGGCCCACAACTTCAGCCTGGCCGTGGTGAACGCCGCCGGCCAGCGCGTCAAGGGCCATACCGTAGAATATGCCGTGTACAAGACCGGCTGGAACTGGTGGTGGGACAACGCAGGCGGCAGCCTGGATGCCTATGTGAACGGCACCTCCGTCCAGAAAGTGCAGGACGGAACCCTCACGGTGGGCGCACAGGACGCCAGTTTCTCGTTCCGGGTAGACTATCCCGCCTGGGGCCGTTACCTGGTGCTGGCCCGCGACCGCAGCTCCGGCCACGTGAGCGGTGCCTCCTTCACGGTAGACTGGCCCGAATACCTGGGCCGCGCCAACCGCCAGGACCCCGAAGCCCTGAGTATGATTACCCTGAGCACCGACAAACCTGCATACAAGGTGGGTGAAAAGGCCACAATTTATATCCCGGCGGCCCCCGAAGGGCAGGCCCTGGCCGAGGTTATGAACGCCGGCGGCGTCATCCTGCGCGAATGGGTGGCTACCGGCTCGCAGGATACTCCCTGGAGCTTCGCCGTCACCCCCGAAATGGCTCCCAACGTCTATGTGCAGGTGAGCCTGCTCCAGCCTTACGGCCACACGGCCAACGACCTCCCGCTGCGCCTGTACGGCGTCCAGCGCGTGAAGGTGGAGAATCCCGATTCTCACCTGGAGCCCGTGATCCAGATGCCGGACATCCTGCATCCCGAAGAACCCTTCACGGTCAAGGTTTCCGAGAAGAACGGCAAGCCTATGACCTATACCCTGGCCATCGTGGACGAAGGTCTGCTGGACCTCACGGCCTTCAAGACGCCCGATCCCTGGAGCAAGATGTATAAGTACGAAGCCCTGTCGGTGAGCACCTGGGACCTGTATGACCAGGTTATCGGCGCCTTCAGCGGAGCATTCTCCCCGCTGGCCGCCATCGGCGGTGACGAAGATGCCGTGCGCAGCGCCCGCAAGGACAACCGCTTCAACCCGGTGGTGCTGTTCCAGGCACCCCGCACGGTGGGAGGCAAGGCCAGCGACGTAGTTAAACTGCAGCTTCCTATGTACGTGGGCAGCGTGCGTGTGATGGTTATCGCCGGCCACGACGGCGCCTACGGCAAGCTGGAAAAGACCGTGCCCGTGCAGAATCCCCTGATGGTAGTAACCACCCTGCCGCGCGTGATGGGCTGCGGAGAAGAGGTGCAGGCCGCGGTGAACGTCTTCGCGATGGAAGACGGCATCGGCCAGGCTACCATTTCCATCAAGGCCGACGGTCCCCTCTCCGGCGACGGCACCCAGAAGGTGAGCTTCAGTGCCAAGGGAGACCAGCTGCTGCGCTTCCCGCTCAAGGCCTCCCAGGCCGAGGGCATCTCGCACATCACCGTCACGGCCAGCGCCGGCGGCCACAAGGCCTCCGAGACCATTGCCCTGGAAGTGCGCAACCCCAACCCTGAAATTACCACCGTGGAACGCTTCGTGCTGGAGCCCAACGCCTCCAAGGAGGTTTCCGGCGCCACCCTGCAGCTGGCCGGTTTCCCGGCCGCAGACGTACGGGGTCTGTTCCTGAATATGAAGAACTATCCCTACGACTGCACCGAACAGCTTAGCGCCCAAGGCCTGGTGATGCTGGAGCTGCTGCCCCTGCTGGCCCAGTCCGACGCAGCCGAAGCCAAGGCCCTGCTGCCCGGCATCATCTCGAAACTCTATGCCCGTCAGAACGGGGACGGCGGCTTTGCCTACTGGAGCGGCGGCAGGTCCGATTCCTGGGTATCTTCCATGGCCGGACTCTTCCTGTCCCGCGCCGCCAAGGAAGGCTTCGAGGTAAATGCCGGCGTGCTCAACAGCTGGAAGACCTACCAGCAGAAGAACGCATCCACCTACAGCCTGGACGAAGCCTTCCGCCTGTATTCCCTGGCTGCCACCGGTTCCCCGAACCTTTCCGGTATGAACCGCCTCAAGGAGGCTGCCGAGATTGGCGACCGTGCCAGCTGGATGTTGGCATCGGCCTATGCCCTTAGCGGCAAAGCCTCGCTGGCCGCCGGCATCCTGGACGGCACCGGCCGCGAATTCCCCGAATACGAGGGGGACCAGCTCACTTACGGGACGCCCGTGCGCGACCGCTTCATCGCCCTGGACGCCCTGGCCCTGAACGGACGCGTGGCCGATGCCCTGGCCCTGGCCGAAGATGTGCCCGCGCAGGATCTTTCCACCCAGGAGAGTGCCTTCGCCGCCCTGGCCTACCGCCATCTCTTCGACCGGATGGGCGATGCCGCCGTGCACGCCAAGGTGGGCAGCCAGGAGGTAGCCTCGGCCGCCTCGCTGGTATCCCAGCCCCTGGAAGGCCCTGCCACCGTACAGAACCTGTCCCAGGGTAAGCTGTACGGCACGGTACTTAACGTTTCCCGCGCCGGCGCCCGCAAGGCTGTGGCCAACGGAATGATGCTGGAAGTGAAGTACGTAGGCGAGAACGGAGCCGCCGTGAATCCCGCTTCCCTGGCTCAGGGCACGCGCTTTACCGCCGTGATCCGGGTGAAGGGAGACGCCGTGCGCTCTTACGAGAACCTGGCCCTGACCCTGGGTATCCCCTCCGGTTGGGAGATTGTGAACGAACGCCTCACCGGCACCGCTTCGGCCGAGGACGGCTACGACTTCAAGGACATCCGCGACGACAAAGTGCTGTGGTACTTCGCCTTGCCGGCCGGACGCGCCAAAACCTTCCAGGTACAGTTGCGCGCCGCCTACGAAGGCAGTTATGTCCTGCCCGCCGTGGTGTGCGAAGCTATGTACAACCCCGCCGTCTGTGCCGCCACCGCTTCCGGCAGCGCCAGTGTCACGCGCTAAACGCATATTATTTATTGTAGCAGCCGCGCTCCTCACAGCGTGGCTGCTGTGCTTGCCACGGGACCTGTTCTGGGGCGTGAGCTACTCTACGGTTGTAGAGAGTGCCCGCGGCGAACTGCTGGGGGCACGCATTGCGGCCGATGAGCAGTGGCGCTTCCCGCCGGGAGACACGGTGCCGGAACGCTTTGCCACCGCGCTGGTGCAGTTTGAAGACCGGCACTTCTGGTGGCACCCGGGCGTAGACCCGGGAGCCCTGGTACGTGCGGCTATTGACAATCTCCGGAATGGCCACGTGGTGAGCGGCGGCAGCACCATTACCATGCAGGTGATCCGTCTGTCCCGGCAGAAAGACCGCAACCTGTGGCAAAAGGTGATCGAAGCCGTGCAGGCCACGCGGCTGGAATTCCGCTGCAACAAGAAGGAAATCCTTGCCCTGTACGCCGCTCACGCACCTTTTGGAGGCAACGTGGTGGGGCTGGAGGCCGCCGCCTGGCGCTTTTTCGGCCGGCCGGCGGGCGACCTTTCCTGGGCCGAAGCCGCCACGCTGGCTGTACTGCCCAATGCCCCGTCGTCCCTCCATCTAGGGAAAAACCGCGACGAACTCCTTCAAAAGCGCAACCGGCTGCTGCAGCGACTGCTGGAGCACGGAGATATTTCGGCCGATACCTATGAGGCGGCCCTGGAAGAACCGCTGCCCGATGCTCCCCTGCCGCTCCCGCAATGGGCCCCGCACTTTGTGGAGGGCTGTCCCAAGGGCATACGCACCCGCAGCACCCTGAACCTGTCGCTGCAGAAGGCCGTGGAGGCCGCGGTAGACCGCCGCTCCGACGACCTGGCCCGCGAGGGCATCGCCGACATGGCCGCCGTGGTCATCGACAACCTGTCCGGGCAGGTAGTGGCTTATGTGGGGAATGCCTCGCCTTCCCGTCAGCGCCCGGGCGTGCAAGTGGACATCGCCGCCTCTCCGCGTTCTACCGGCAGCATCCTGAAGCCGTTCCTCTACGCCGCCGCCCTGCAGGAAGGCACCATCCTGCCGCACACCCTGCTGCCCGACGTTCCCGTAAACCTGGGAGGATTCGCGCCCCAGAACTTCGATAAAAACTATTACGGAGCCGTGCCCGCCCACGAGGCCCTGGCCCGTTCCCTGAACGTGCCGTCCGTCTTCCTGCTGCGGCAGTACGGCATGCCCAAATTCCACGCTCTGCTTCGTTCGGCCGGCCTCTCCACCTTGACCCAGGCCCCGGACCACTACGGCCTGTCCCTCATCCTGGGCGGCGCCGAAGCCCGCCTGGACGAGATTACCGCCGCATACTCCAAATTCTTCGTCGCTAACGCTCCTCATTCGATTTCTGTCTGGTACACCCTGGAGGCTCTGAAGGAAGTCAACCGCCCCGACGAACTGGACTGGCGGCTCATCCGCTCGGTTCGCAAGGCGGCCTGGAAGACCGGCACCAGTTATGGCTTCCGCGATGCCTGGGCCGTGGGAATGACCCCCGCCTACACCATTGGCGTATGGGCCGGCAATGCCGACGGTCACGGAGTCCCCGGCCTCACCGGTGCCCGCACCGCCGGTCCCGTCCTCTTCGACATCCTGAACCTGCTCCCCTATTCCGAGGAATGGTTCCCTGAGCCCAACCCCGACCAGGCATCTGTCTTTACGGCCGTGTGCCCGGATTCCGGGATGTTAGCCAGTCCGGACTGTCCCAAAACGGAAATGCTGATCCCCGCTGCGGGACTGGACAGCGAGCCCTGCCCGTATCACAAGACGGGAGAGTTTGTGCTGCCACCCGCTATGGAATGGTATTACAAACCCCATCACCCGGGATACACGGGAGCAACCAAAGTTCAGAACGACCAGGCCATCCAGTTCATCTATCCCCAGGCCGGCGCGGTTCTTTCCGTGCCCCGCCAGCTTAGCGGTGAAAAGGAAGGCATCGTCTTCCGGGCCGCCCACCACCGCACCGACGCCACCCTCTGGTGGCACCTGGACAACACCTACGTGGGCGAAACCAGTTTCCGTCACGAACTTCGCCTGGCCCCCGCCCCTGGAAAACATACCCTCACCGTCGTAGACAGCGAGGGCAATACGGCTTTTGTGCGATTTACGGTTGCTCGGTAATCGGCACGAGATTCCAATAGGTGGGGACACCCCCGATTTGATCGTTTCTGAGATATGTCATTGACGAATTCCTGTACATTGTACAGTTGTTATTGTTTTGAACGCCATTCATCCATTTGTTGAAAACTGTCCAATAATTGATGACGGTCCAAGTTTCGACATTCTCAATGGGAGGGTCTCCCAGGTCACTATAACTGTTGGACGGACGAGCAGTCCCACGCTGGTCACTATTCAAATATAGGGCACAATAGAGATACTTCAACTTGTAGCAACTTCTAACGAAGGCAAAATAGCAACCCGGCTGAGGGACCAAGGCCGGCAGATTCGGTGCATATTCCAACTTGGAGCAGCCAAAGAACATACGCATATAGCAGGCTTTCTGCAGATTGATGGCCGGCAGAAGATCGGAAGGTACCTCTTTCAAGTTGGTGCAGCCTTCAAACATTCTCCTGTAACAGGCGAAGGCCAAAGTCGTCTGGGGAAGGAAGCCTTGGGGAATGGTGGTGAGGCCGGTGCAACCATAGAACATACTGTCATAACACTGCGGCGTAAGTGGAGCCTGCGTGATGACCAGCCCCTCCATATTGGTGATAGAGGTTCCCCTGAACATTTCCATATAGCAGCCACGGCTCATAGTAGTGGCCGACAGTTTCAGTCCTCCCCTGGCTGCATTGAGTCGTAGCCACGTGCATCCTTTGAAGATTCCCTGGAAGGCATAGTTGGAGTAGATGGTAGAGGTGGGTTTGTACTTGTTGTCGCACAGCAGGAACATCAGGTCTCCATAGACAAAGCACGGCTTGTTATCGGCAACGGTGATAAGCGGTATGCTTTCCGTATTCTGATACGTGCCCCTTCTTCCCCTGAGATACACCTTATCGCCGGCGCTGGCCAAACTGATGGCACCATCCGTAGTCTTGTAGTTGGTCCAGTCCAAACCGTTAAAACTATATTGGACACCGCTGTTTTCGTCGGCATAATTAAAGGTGATCTGCGTATTGGCCTGCGTTGCTTCCACGGTAAAGTAATCCCGCATGAAAGTGGTGCGCTGGAACGTGTAATAGGTATTCTCCTGGAATTCCTGATTCGCCATCACCAAATGGATATCGGCCTTCTCTTCCTGGCTCACAACCATCTGGGCATTACTGAGAGCAGTACCCGCTGCAAAGGCGGCCACCCAGGAAACCTCTATATCACCGTCTTCCTGTACGGTGTCCAGCGTAATGGAATGTACCTGTGCCTGGTTTTCGGTATTGTACTCGTTGTAGACCTTGGCCGTCACAGAAGTACCAGCAGGAGTTTCATCTTTATCGAAAGAAAGATTGAATACCACGAACGAGGTATGCTGCTCCAGCGTAAAATGCATGGAGCCAAAGGTGCCGGTGCCGGTGAAATGACCATATTTCCTGACCGCCTCATCCAGGGTTCCTGCCCACGTGTTTACAAAACTGAGATTGGAGATTACCCTTCCGTTGTCCGAAATCGTGTGAATGGCATCTGAAGGGCTCATCAGGATGAGCTGTACCTCCGTATCATCCTCGGGGCGGAAATTGATATCGCAGGTAAGATCGCCCTCGAAGAGAGCCACGGGTTTTCCTGCCGTGCTGGGAAGAGACAAGGACAGGAAACCATACATCTTACCGTTGGTACTCTCCATAAATATCCTGTCACCAGCCTCGAAAACAAACTTCATCTGGTCGTTCAGGGATGCTTTGGTCTGGTCCCCTCCCTCGACGGTAGCCTGGTAATGGATGGTTACTGTCTCCGGCGCAGGTGCAGGGGACGGCACCTCCGGTTCCTTGGAACAGGAGCCCAGGCACAGAGCCATCAAGACAAGCAGGCAATATTTGAAATCCAACTTACTCATCATAGGCCACCTCCATCGTTAATACCACCATTGCCACCAAAATCAATGTCACCGCCGCCGGCATTTCCGGAGTCGTTGAGGATACCATGGAAACCTCTGAACAAAATGCGGGTAATGACGACATCCCGGTTGGACGGCGCATCTATGACAAGGGCACCGCCCGTCTCACCGAACGGTAAGTTCCATACGTATTCATAGTTATTACCCAGATATCCATAGTAAATGCTGCCGTCCGGTTCAGGCTCTACAAAACGGGGTTTCATAACAGTGGCGCCGTCCTGCTGGTAGAAGACCTGGCCATAGAACAAATACACATCCCGATTATCCGAATCCAGTTCTACCTCCAGGGTATAATGACCTCCGGCAGGCAACACGATACGGTTGGGGCTATCCAGCTTTGTAGGCTGCTTATCGGGATTGTCCGAAGACAGGGTTAAGATGAAATCCCCTCTCACTCCGTTCATAGTCACTCTTTGCTGCAATAGTCCACTGGTACACAGGGTTTTCATATTGGCAGCAGAGAGATCCAAGGAATAAATGGAACCATAATACCTGGGAGTAGGCGCAAGCTGGGCTTCCACATATCCTACAGCCGACAAGGTGAGGGAGACGGCATCGGCTCCTTCCACAGTTCCAAACCACTTTTCACGATAGTACTCCGTACCCGTGTTGGAAACGTTACCCGGGTCGTTCCAAGATGTAGTACCCGTCTTCAGACCGGACATGGCCGTAATACTGGTCTTCGGTCTGGGATTATCCGGGTCGGTATAATATCCAACGACCACTTGGTCGGCTCCTTCAGCTGAATTCACGCGCCCGTATGCCACATGGGCGAAATTGTCACCTTTGTTACCATGCTTAGTCCCGCTGGGGGTGGCCATATCAACAACTTTCAGGTCACGGAAGTGCCAGGGCGTGAGAACGGCAGGTTCGTACAACATGGCGTCGGAACGCAAGGTAACCGAGACGTCTCCGTCTGTGGTGGTAGTAATCAAGTGGAAAGTCATCTTGGACTCATTGGGACCCGGATTGTAACGGTACATACCGGTTTCATCGTCCCACTCTATGCCGGACCCCTCGGCCGGAGCCAGCCCTTTCAGAATCAGATCTACCCGATCCAGCTGCTGACTGGCGGACATTCTCTCTGCGGTAACATCCACGTTTGCTCCCAGGCTGCAAGGGATGGAAGTAATGAACTTGGGATCCCTGAAAGAAGCATAATTCGCGAAGGACGTGCTCTCCATATAGAAGAACTTGTTCTTCACATAGATGTGGGTGGCACTATACTCACAATTCGTTTTGAAGTAACTGGAGAACGTGCGCCACATACTGTCGTCCTCATAATCCAACCAGGACGACAGCTCCTTATACTCACTCCATTCAAGCGTCCTTTGGAAATGGAAGGTAGGTCGGCCATCTATGACAGAAGCTTCGGAAATAACCGGCAACACATTCCCTTCTACCGTATTATCCGGTGTAAGCGTCAGATTCTGAGCCTCTATGATAAAATTCAACGGGAACATGGATTCCACCAGACCGTCCGGGATGTCCACATCTATGCGCTGGGACTCACCGGGAACCGTAAGGACTTGGGAATGTAAGCAGTTCACGCGCATCGGCTGAGTGGGAAGCAGGGAAACTACCACATCCCTATACAAAGGACTTTCGTCCTCGTCATCCGGATTCGTCTTACAGGAAATCCTAAGCGTCTGGGAACGGGCCGATGCTTCTTCGGGACTGGCTACGGCAAATCTGATGGTTCTCCAACCATAGTCCTGCGCATTTTTATCTCCACTTTTCGGGTCTTCAATCTCCAGTTCCTTGATAATCCCTCCATTCTCGGGAATCAAAGAAAGCGTAACACTGGCCGGGTTGAAATTAGGTTCGGCATCGGCGTTCTCAATGTTGTCATAGAAGACCACGTAAAGCTGGTCGGACTGCGCCTGTGCTTCAATGAAAGTATGCGACATCCACGGAGAAACGGCCATCCTTCTCTTACCATCGGAGATGTCCGGCAGATTGGATGCATTGATATCGGCCGAAACATCGGCGCTACCGGCACTGGCGGCCGCTTCATCTGGCGAAGTGTGTCCCCTGGCCGAGATCTCACCAATCCTGATAGTATATTTGAAGTTGCGCAGGACGGGATAATATTCGCTTCCGTGCATCAGATCCACCTTATAGTAGCACATGACGCCGTTCACTTTTTCATCCTCGTCAAGCGAAGTATCCTTGTCGTTCACGTATCGGCCGTAAACAATCACATAACTGGGCTCTGTATTCACGTCAGGAACCGGACGCTCGTACAAGTAAACAGAATGGTCCTCGGTGTTCAAATCGGTGATAGGGTCCGTGGTATAGGCCTTTACACCGCCCGTGCAGTCCTCGAAATCCTTCTTGCTGGGAATGGTATGATCAAATTTCACCGAGGTGGGCAAATTGCCATCGTATTTATATTCATCGCTTCTAAGATCGTCGAAGCTAAGGTCCTTGTAATTGAGGATAAAACCTTTCTCTCCGCCATAGGGGATTACGGTTCCGGCCACCGGCACGTTCACGACGGCAAAACTGTAGGGCTCAAAATGAGATGTCTCTACAGGGGCCGCCTTAAGCTCTATCTTGGCCCAGTTCCTGATAAGGGGGACGTTGCGGAACTTCGCCAGCAACTCATCACTGGGGGCATACTTCCCATCATCGTCCCGGATATAATCCTGAGTAACCGGATCGACGGCAGCCGTCACATTATCCAGGTAAACCACACCCCAGAAGCCGGTCTGTCCCTCTTCGCAAAGAAGGTTAGGCAGGATGTCGGAGTCACGTCCGAACGGGATACCTCCGGGAGGAGGATTTCCGATGAAGTGAACACGACGCTTGGAGTTGGTCAGGGCGATGGAGAATTTGTAAGTGTACAAGGGAACCGTCTTGGTAATGTCCTCTTGCCCGGTTGCGTCCTTGAACGTGTACTCATAAGTACCCGTGCTAACCCAGGTGGCTTTTTTATAATCCTTCAAATAGCCGTTGCCACCGAAGATGGCCACGTGCATGTCATTGATCTCGCCCACCTCTCCCAGAGACTTGGTGTCCATCCCTTCGCCTACACAGGAGAAGGTAATTTCCACCATCTCTCCCTCCGGCGACAATACCTCCTCCTCCAGTTGACGGGAGCAGGACAAGGCCGCCAGGAAGGCCATCAATATGAGCATCCACTTTCTCATCTTTGGGCGTCTCCCCAGGTAAATATGGCGGGCATGCCATAGTTTTCAGAATCGGGATCAGTATCAATCACGCGGTCATCTCCCCAATACCAACTGTCATATACACAACGCAACAACGCGTGATCTACCGTGACCGGAGTAACGGTCTTATTGGCTTTATCCACCTTCACGGCTCCGTGAGCCGACCAATAGTTACCGCTGAACTGCCATTCAAAGACGCCGTGGGCCGACAGGTTGGAAATGAATCTGACCTCTCCCAGAGTAGGCAGCCGCCATCGGCCGGCAGGGAAACCGTTCTCCTGCAAGGAAGCACAACGCATCTTGGCCTGCTCCAGCGGCGTACCGTTATACTCACTGCCGCTGTACTTGGTAGAGACGCGATAGGCCGGGGCCAGCATATTTTTCGTACGGTCCGATGCATCGGTGGGATAATAATGCTGCAGGCGGCGATTGACGCCATTCACATCCGGAGCCACCGCCCAGGTATCCTCTCCATAAACTTCCTCACTCCTCAAGTTGTCCTCGGTACTCTGCCGGGGGTCTCCCAGCACAAACTCCGAATCTTCAGGAAGGACAGAAACGTCTATCCTGTACATATCCGTACCACCGCTGGAATAGTGGACCACACGCCAGATGTGCTCCAGCATCCAGTCTGGATCATTGTGCATCGGATCTGCCTCGAATCTGGCACGGGTGAACTGGTCGTTGTTCACATAAACATATCCCCAATTCTTAGGGACCCCCTCTTCCATCGTGTCCGGGTTAGGTGTCGCTTTGATGAAAAGGCCGGGGTTCTGGACAATGGTTACATGTTTATCATACTCACTCATCCACGTTTCGGTAACATCGGCATGGGCCATGTTAAAATTGATGGTGAAAGGTGAATAGTCAAAATTGTCGGTCTTGTAATTGTTGTTGAGCTTGTGGTAGAACCGGACATAACCCGTTTCTATCTGCAACCAGTCCTTGCCCTCGTAAATGGTTCCTGCATTCAGGGCTATGCGCTGAGCCTCGGAGAATTCCAGATAATAACTTCCCTCCGGATAGATGTCGTCATAGTAGTTGGTATCGGAATAACTCACCTTCTTGACATCTCCGCCATACGTTTCATTGTACCCGAGGGTCGTATCCTCTCCGTAGTAGGGACGGGTAGCGTGAATATCTTTTAACACAATCGGGTTACTGCTTATATATCGTACGTCGAAACTGGTCTGGTTATACAGTTCGTATTCTTCTTTCTCTACGGACAGATAGCGGGCATTTCCAATATTGGCCTGTTTCACCACCACATCCTTGTCCTGCCAGTAGACAATAAACAGACTTGCCGGCAGTTCGATGGACGCCTCGTCGGTGTCGGCGCCCAGCACACCCACGCTGATGTCGTAATGATACCAGTTGTTTCTCACAAAACTATCCAGATAATCTCCCCCGCGAAGGTCCTGCGGAATGAGAATCTTGTAATAGAATTCCCGCTGGATGGACGATATTCCGTGAGCGGTATCCTCCTGCCTGTCCCAGGAAAGCACCAACTTGAGGTAGGGTTCACGGGTTCCTTCATCGATGGAGCCGGATACCCAGTGGTACGGGTAGGTGTACATCGGGAACGTCTGGTAGAACTCTCCCTCCTTATCCAGGTATAATTCACCGTTGGAATTGAAGAACTTCATGGGGTTATCCGAATAAGACAGATAATCCTCTTCAGCGGGGGTGAAAGACCCGCCTTCTCCCGCAGGTTCACCGCTGAGTGCAACCCTTTTAATTCCATCTACCAAATAGATGCGCATCTCCTGGGGACGGGGTGTCCAACGTTCCATAATAGGATTGTCGTCTTCGTCCTTGCGGTTGGTATCTACCTCTACATAGTCATCCATCCTGAGGCCGACGGTAATCTTGCAGGCGTAACGGACCAGGTTCACAAGTCCTTGGGAGACCGTCTTACGGCTTCGGCCACCGGAAGAAAGTTCAATGGTGGTTGTTCCGCTCATCATAAACTGCTCCTGCCGGTGGTTGGTAGGCGTCACGTTCACAAACTCGGTAGATACAATCTGGCTTTCGATATTGTCTTTAGAGGTGTCTTCCAACCCATCCAACAGGGTCTTGGGGCCATTGGCAATGGCCAGCACGGTGGCCTCGGTGATACCGGACAGAACCGGGAAAATGAGGTAGTTCACCTGGTTGGTGGTGAGGGGAATACGGAAAACGTCATTCTCACGTTTGCCGGATGTCATCCTCACGTGATAGGTAGCCGGCTCCATGGTGGCGCCACCCGGATAGAAGTAGAAGTCTACCCACTGCAGCACATTCTCGTGATAACTGTTCTCACCGGCCTCGACGCCACTGACGCCGGCCTTGGTGGGATCCGTGGGTTCCAGGCAAGAGACCGACATCTCAATCACAGGACCTTCCCACTCCGGCTCTACGCTTTCCCTGGAACAGGAAGAAAGCAGCGTCAGGCCGCAGAAAAGAAGAATACCGTATGAGAGTTTCTTTATCACAGATAGAAATGATAAACCTGGTCTATGCATTCCGAAGAACCGGATATTTCACGCTCTCCATCAGGGGTATAGGCCTTGAAGGTGAGGGTAATGGTCTTTCCCGTAGGGTCCCCCGTGTAGGGACGTACACGGTCTATGGTAATGTCAATTCGTCCGCCGTTAAGGGAAGGATTAATGGGCGCTTCCTTGGGATTCACGTCAAAAGCAGCCAGGGACGACACAGACCCCTCCGGAATGATGGCCAGTTTTCCGTTTTGGGGCGTGGTAACATACAGATAACCTCTGGCAGGCTTTTCCAGATCCAGGAATACATTGTAATGGTCCTTCTGGCCCTGGACAGGGACAATGCTCGCCGAACTCTTGTCTACAGTGAATTTCTGGGTAACCTGCAGGGCGGCGGTACTGAACTCGATGGTATAGTTGTTCTTATCCCAAGACATGACGTTCACGGCCAGCAGGAGGGTACGGTTACTGATAAAGTAGCCGTAAAGCGTCCAGGTATGGTTGCGGGCAAAGTCCCCCGGGGCATCCATCTCGAAGGGGAGAGTCTTGGCTTCATCGACATCCGGCTCCCCGTTCTGGCCTTTCTTGGTGACAGTATAATAAATGGTACCTGAGAGCTTTTTGTCGGACTCTCTCAAGTAGTATGTACCCAAATCACTGATATCCCCTTTGGCAATGCCGTCAGCGATGATCTTATCATAGGTAGGGCCATCCTGTCCGGCGTAGGAATAGCGCTCCGGAGTATCAGTTGCGCCAAGGGCAACGCCCTCGGGCCAGAGGGTCTCCATCGAAGCCCCCACATAGGAATCGGGCACGATACGATAGTCCCCCGCCGAGAAGACATACTCGTTTGCGGGAATCTGGTAGCCGTCAAGCACAACCTTCTGTACCGAGAACTCTTCCTCGGTATTGTCCTCCGTATACATCTGGCTAAAGAAATAGCGCAGTTTAGAAACGGCACGTCCCACAGAGATGGTGGGAATGGTAAGCATGGGTTCTTCTCCGGAAAGGGGCATATCCATCCCTACGCCGCTCATAGGAAGTCCTGTTGCAGGGACCGTCTGAGTAGGGTTGGACGGGTCGAAATAGAC
>Ga0310696_10003320_pt1 | contig 20203 bp, 19 predicted proteins | sample AusTroGonzalo_MG_4_FD_203885 | JGI IMG/M metagenome (GOLD analysis project Ga0310696, IMG submission 203885) | Bovine rumen microbial communities from tropical cattle in Woodstock, Queensland, Australia - Gonzalo_02 (v2) (version 2) | ecosystem: Host-associated > Mammals > Digestive system >... | reverse complement strand
CTCAACGCGGCCTGTTACCACATAATCGGCAATGGCGTTGATGGGAGCATCGGGATCCTGGTTGATTGACATGATGAGGCTGCTCTCACGCATACCTGCTATGTGCTGTATCTGGCCCGATATACCGCAGGCTATGTAGAGCTTGGGGCGTACGGTAAGACCGGTCTGACCTATCTGACGGTCATGGTCAACCATACCTGCGTCTACTGCGGCACGGCTGGCGCCAACCTCTGCATGCAACAGGTCAGCCAACTTGAACAGCATGTCAAAGCCCTCGCGGCTGCCCATTCCGTAACCGCCGGCAACTACTATGCTGGCGCTGTCCAGATGGTGTGAGGGTTTCTGCATGTGGCGCTCAATCACGCTTACTGCCAGGTCAGCCTGGCTTACATAATCCGCAACCTTATGGTTTACTATGGTTCCTTTTGCAGCATCCTTAAGGGGCTCATTCTTCATCACGCCCTGACGTACGGTTGCCATCTGGGGACGGTGGTCGGGGTTTACGATGGTTGCAATGATGTTACCGCCGAATGCGGGACGGATCTGATAGAGCAGGTTCTCATAGACCTTGCCTGTCTTCTTGTCCTCATACTCACCAATCTCAAGGTTGGTGCAATCGGCAGTAAGTCCGCTACCCAATGCCGATGATACCCTGGGACCCAGGTCACGGCCTATTACGGTTGCGCCCATGAGTGCAATCTGCGGCTTCTCCTCCTGGAACAGCTTTACCAGAATTGCTGAATGGGGTGCTGTGGTGTAAGGTGCCAGTGCCTTGTCATCAAACAGATGCAGCACATCAACACCGTAAGGAAGTATCTGGTTCTCTATTCCCTTGAGCTCACTGCCTATGGCAATTGCCTCAAGTTTTACTCCAAGCTGTGATGCCAGTGAACGGCCCTTGGTAAGCAGTTCCTGACTGACCGGAGCAACCTGGTTGCCCTCAAGCTCACAATATACGAATACGCTGTTCATGGCTTATCCTATTATGTGGTTAACGGCCAGTTCATCAATCAGAGCTGCGATATCGGCATCGGCTGCACCAAAGCGCTTGCTCTCCTTGGCCTGGAATACTATATTCTCAATCTTCTTTACCTTGGTGGGTGAACCTGACAGTCCGCACTTGGCGGGATCGGCGTTCACATCGGCCACGGCCCATGTGGGTACCTCATAACGCTTGCGGCTCATGAGCAGCTTGGCGTTGCGGGGACGGCAGGGGGCGGCGCTTCCGTTCACTGTGAGCAGGCAGGGCAGCGGAGCCTTCACGGTCTCCACGCCACCTGTGATCACTCGCTTTACGGTTACGCTCTTGGCATCCATCTCCAGCACCTCCTCAACGTAGGTTATCTGGTTCAGACCCAACTTCTCAGCTACCTGCGGGCCTACCTGTGCGGTATCACCGTCAATGGCCTGGCGACCACCTATTATTATATCGAACTTACCTATCTTGCGGATTGCGGTTGACAGGGCATATGATGTGGCAAGTGTATCGGCACCTGCAAACAGACGGTCTGAAAGCAGATATCCGTCATCGGCACCGCGGTATACACCCTCCATCACTATCTCTTTTGCTCTCTCAGGACCCATAGTGAGCATTGTCACTGTGCTGCCGGGGAAACGGTCCTTGATGGCAAGGGCCTGCTCCAGGGCGTTCAGGTCCTCCGGGTTGAACACTGCCGGAAGTGCGGCACGGTTGATTGTGCCGTCGGCATTCATGGCGTCCTTACCAACCTGACGGGTATCGGGCACCTGCTTTGCCAAAACTATTATATTGAACTTATCCATAGATGGATGCAAAGATACGGATTAACGGTCCGCTGGCCTTTTGGGGTTATGACAAAACGGGGCGTTTTGCACAGTCTCTTCTATTTTGTAAACTCCGCTGGACATGCGGTTTGGGGAGACAACGTTCCGAGGCTCCGCCGGACATCCGGCTCCTGCAAAGGGAAAGAATTGCTGACGATTTTGTAAATAGGTTTATTCTACGCTGGGTAGGAGACCTTCTTTTTTGCAGTCCTCTAGAGATTTCAGGATTCCTTCGCGCCAGGAACCGCTGCTTATCATATCGTCTATATACCAGTTTTCCCGTTCGTGGATCAGGACCAATTTATGCTCTGAGTCATGACCGCAGTTGTGAATATTGATGGAGACATTGGCTTTTTTCTCATTTACCATCTCCACGCTGAGTACCTTGAATGAGAGGTCTTTATCCCAGTCCTGGGCACAGATCCAATAATCAACATCATGCACTATTGGCTCTTGAATTTGGTTCTCTATACTGCCTATCTGCTCGTGCAGGTGATTGAATTCTTTTGATAAATAAAGCGAGTCAAAGGTATCTACATTAGGAACTTTATACGTATTCCACAGTTTAACATACTCCGTAAAGACGTGGTTATAGATTTCATTTACGCGTTTCTCTACCTCTTTTGACTTGGCACTAAGGTCTGACGGAGACCAAAACTCTACCCAGGTCTGTTCCTCCTTGGGGAGTTGTTGCATATCGGGTTTGTAGGCGGGGTTGGGGATGTACCAGGCGGTGGATTCGTAGAAGTCCTGCAGTTCTTTGGAGTTGAAGATATAGCCTCGGTAGGCAAAGGGCAGGTTCTTCAGGATCCGGCACTGCTCCGGGGTGAATTCGTTGTAATAGGAATCCTCCTTTTTCTGTTTTATTTCCAGAGATGGGAGATACCGGTCTTTTATGGCATCCATCACTCCGGCTGCATTGTATTTGAAATCATGATATGGGGATTTATAATAGAAGTGGCTTTTGCTATAGTCCTGGCTGATATAAATATTCCCGTCCGGATGGAACTGGTCCTTATGGAATCTGATGCTGCCCTGCTGCATATGGAATCTGATACTGTCGCGCTGCATATATGAAGCTACTTTCACATCCTTGCCTTTACCCAGTATTTCCCAGTCCTGTGCACTATTAAAGAAGGTCGGTGAGATGTTGAATGAGGTGTGCTCTCCCATATTGATGTACAGGGTAAAGTCATCAATACCGTTATTTGCCCAACGGTTTGCAGCGGTCAGGACGTATATGAACTCGGGTAATTCACCATTATAGGAATAAGACATGTCATACTCATATGTATGCTGAATGATATTCAGTCCCGGACGGAACCTGGCATTGAAATGATAGACGTATAAAGGATGTGAGACTGCCTCTTCAAAACCTTCAACTTCATTCAACCAATCTTCCAAATCCAACTCCTCAACTGATGCACTCTGAATCTTTCCGTCAACATAATACTGCGGATTGCTTATATATTTCCAGTTTTCATCGTAACGGGATACATGTGCAACCTCATAATTAAGGGGCTCGCCATTCATCACCACCTTGAAATTACGCATATACGGATGATTCGGAAAAGCCCTTACTGATTCTTTATTGAAATACACATCCGGCTCTCTAGCCTCAAATCCTACCAGCACCTCCTTCTCTCCTACAGGATTAAAGAACTCGTAATAGACTGTAACCTCAATCCTGTCATTCACACGGTTCAGCGTGAGCACCTCCTTCTGGACGCGGATATCGGTCTCGGTAACGGGAATCAGATGGGTACCTGAGGCATAGAATGCACCGTCATTGGCGTACGCAACTGCAACTGAGATCAGGCAAACAATAAGAGCAAGGACTTTTCTCATAACAGGTTAATTATAGGGTTGTTCGGCGAATATACTAAAGTATATCGGGAAATTACTCCTCAAGCATGGATTTCTGGTTCTGGCGCTCCAGCTTATGGAAGTCCGATCCGGTCTTTACCTTCGCGATGGTGGCTATTACGGCATTGTACAGCTCACTTCCCTCACGGTAGTCACCCGGGCAGGCAAAGTTTACGCGGCCTCTCTGTACCAGGTTGCGGGCCTGAGCACGGCTGGATTCACTTCCGGGCTTGTAAATGGCTATGGAGTGGCCTCCCTCACCCTTTACTATACGCATGCTGGGGATATCGGTCTCACCGTCACCAAAGTAAATCATGTTGTGGAACGGCACGGGACGGCCTTCATCGGGCATGGAATCATTGATCTGCGCATTACGCCATATATCATAGATACCCTTGTTAATCATGAATATGAACTGTGTCTTGGATGTAAAATCCACTGCCACGGCGGGCCATACGGCCTTGTCATTCTCATACATAAATGAGCAGGCGTATATCTGCTTGAAGTATTTGGCTATGCTTGTACCCTCTATAAGTTCCTTAAGGCCCGATGAGATTATGTAGTGCTCCACGTTCACGCCCATCTCCTCACCCTTACGGTTTATCAGCTCAAACCACTGCTCCACTCCGGGAAAGAATCCTATTCCACGCCCGAACTCCACGAACTGCTGGCGGCGGATGCTGATACCGTTCTCCTGGGCCTTATCCACCATCAGCTTCATGTAGGCAAGGATTGTACTGGACTGCTGTTTCTCGGCCAGTCCGTGTGACTCACACCAGAACGAATCCTTATCCGTGAGCCCTATGGCATCCATAAAATCATACTCCTGCATATATGACGGAGAGAGCGTTCCGTCAAAATCATACATCAGAGCTACCGTGGGTCTTTCCATACTGTTCCGTTTTTACTGGTTTCAAAGATAAAAAAACATCCCCAAAGTACTATTCTCTATGGATAAAAAGGGAAAATGAAAAATTTCAGCTAAAAAATTTGGCTGGTCTAGCTAAATGTTTTAGCTTTGCAGTGAAAACAATTAGTTGACGTGTCTTATGAGAAAACTGACATCTAAAGAAAAGGTCATTATGGAGCATTATTGGGCTCATGGTCCTATGTTTGTAAGGGAGTTGCAGGAGCTTTATCCGGACCCCAAACCTAGTTTCAGCACACTATCCACACAGGTTCGCACACTGCAGGCCGACGGGTTCATGGACCACGAGGCTTTTGGCAGCAACTACCGCTACTTTGCGGCAGTAAGCAAGGAGGAGTACCGGGCATCGGGCCTGGGCGGACTGGTGGATGAATTCTTCAGCAGTTCATACAAGAACGTGGTTATGACTTTCCTTAAGGAGGATAAACTATCCGTCGATGAACTTAAGGATATTATAGATCAGATTGAATCAGGCAAATGATTATGGAGGCATTCTTTATATATATACTAAAGGTGGCTGTACTTACCGCCGCTTTTGGAATACTGTATCACTATCTGCTCAAGAAAGAGACCTTCCACCGCTTTAACCGCATGGTACTGGCCGCTTCTCTCCTGTTGGCATATATCCTCCCCTTCTTTGTGATATCAGTAAGCTGGTCCGGCAGGAAACTGGCAGAGGATGAGTATCAGGAATACCCAAACTCACAGGGTTATGAATGGTTCAGCGGCCCGACGCAGCCATCTCAGATTGATTACACCACTGCCAATGTTCAGAGCCAGGCCAATCCGGTTGAGACAGCCGCTCCCCAAGAGCTGACCGTGCCGGCAGTAGAGTATCAGGAGGAGGGACAGAGAAACTGGGTTCTGCTCATTCTGGGAATGGTATATACCGCCGGCGTCATATTCATTCTGGTAACGCGCTTTGAATCTATAATCAATGTAAGGAGAATTATAAGGAACGGACGCAGCATTGAAAATAACGGCAAGTGGAACATAATTGTGTCAGAGTCCGATATCCAGCCATTCAACTGGATGAAAGACATAGTATTACCCAATGACCCCACTGTCCTGAATGACCCCGTCATTGTGGAGCATGAGAAAGCTCACATAGCATTCGGACACTCGTATGAGCTGCTCATATTTGACATCATCACATTCCCCCAGTGGTTCAACCCCGCCGTCTGGATGATGCGCCGTGACCTGTGTGCCGTCCACGAATTCCAGGTCGATGCCGATGTCATAGGTAAAGGATATGACCGCAAAGGATACCAATACTCACTTCTCTATCATGCCGTTGGACTCAAGGCTATAGCCATTGCCTGCGGGTTCCGTCTTAACAGTCTGCAAGACCGCATCAAGATGATGAACAGGCCGGCTTCATCGGCCCGCAGGATAGCCAGGATCATATATGTCCCGCTTATTGCTTTGGTTGCCATTCTTCTATGGGCCAGAAAGACCGATTATGTAGATATGGGAACCGGAGTCTTGTGGGCAACATGCAATCTGGGAGCGGACAGCCCGGATGAACTTGGTGATTATTATGCGTGGGGAGAGACTGAGGCAAAGGACCTCTACTCACTTGACAACTACGCATGGAAGGATTCATCGGCCCGTATTCCGCTTGAGCCCCGGTTTGATGCGGCGACAAGAAAACTGGGAAGGAAGTGGCGCATACCTACCCATGTTGAATGGGAGGAGCTGCTCAACAGCTGTGACAGGACCTGGATCAGCATGAACGGCACAGAAGGACTTCTGCTCAAAAGCCGGAGTAACGGAAACACCCTGTTCCTGCCTGCCGCTGACTGCCATCTGGAAGATAAAGACCTAAGCAACACTGTAGGAGCTTATTGGACCAACACCGCCGTTGATGAGATTGTTGTGGGTATAAATCAAAAGAATTGGAACGGAAGCATTCAATGGGGCAGCAACGCAATGAGCCGTCTGCGTGAGAGCCGTAGAGAGAAAGCTCTGCCCGATGACAAAGCCACAATGGTCATTTTTGACAGCATCAATCTCACCATGGCCAGTGATTACAGATATGCCGGTCTCTCCATCAGACCTGTAAAAGCCGGTTATAAGAGAGTGACAAAAAAAGGTAACCTCGAGTTCATGAGCCGGAATAAAAGAGACAGGAAGCTCACTAAAATAGCAAGTGATGCAATCCTTGAGGTAGGCTCTGACTACTATAGAGAAGATACAGTCCCTGTAATAACCGGACCTTTCACTTTTTCCTGGAAAGAGACAGGTGGACAGATTTATATTGAGCAGGAAGGCCGCAGATACTTCCTGGTTACATATCCATATGACAATGAAAAGGAGGAGATCAAGATTGCCCAGCCCTTCACTGCACAGGTTCTTATCTGGGCCGATAACGGAGAAATCGGTCACATGGATTTTGGAAACGGTTTAGGATTCAATTTCTTTACCGACAATACTTATGAGCATGCCATTACCGAAAATGTCTATCCCAATCTGGACTATGACAAGCCTGCCAAGTCAAAGATTCATATGCCGTTCCAGTATCAGCAGTATCATTCCGCAAAGATATCAGGAGAGGATAAGACACTGTTCAACTCCCCCTTCACTTATATCACCGGAACAATAAAAGACGTTGAAGGTAACCCGGTCCAGGATGCAATAGTTATAGTTGCGGATTCTACAGGCCAGCAGGTAGCTGTAAGTACGTCAAACACCATCGGATACTTTACGGTTATCAAGAACGATATCCTTAGAGACTCCACCCAGGAGTTCAGTATGCGAGTCATTTACTCGGGTGTACTGTGTCAGGAACAGGCAATTCAGGGAAACGTTTATGAGATAACGCTTGAAGAGTGACCCAAAAGGGACAGTCCCCCTGTGTCATGCAAGATGACACAGGGGGACTGTCCCTTTTGGGTCAATGTTTCATATGTCAGCAGAATCTCAATAGGGGTAGCTGTCCTTAACCAAGGTGATGAGCTTGGAGTACATAACCGGAATCTTTGTCGTTCCTATGGTTATGTAATCTATGGTCTGAACGGGAACATTATGTACGAGTCCGTTGACGATCAGCGCTGTATTGAATGCCATCTCTTTAAGGCTCTTGTCAATAGTCATTGTCTGCTTACCGTCCAGTATATATTGCCTGGAGATAGTAGCATTGTCCTGACCTGTAATGATAGGCATGTCAGTGATACCTTTCTCAGTCAGGGCCTCGATGGCACCCTGGGCCTGATTGTCAACGGCAGCGAGAATCAGGTCAGGGCGCTCACTCTGCCCGTAGCTGGCAAGACGGTTCAGCATATCACTCTTGCCGTCGGCTACAGACCAACTGTTAGACTTGACCTGATCATACTCTTTCTTACCGCTCTTTACTATCAGTTCTCCGCTTTCGATTAACGGATTAAGCTTTTCCATTGCGCCGTCATAATAATCCTTGGCATTCACATCGGTCTCAGGGCCTTGAAGTATCTCCAATGTCATTGAGGATTTTCCACTGGTACGGAAATAAGTGAGCAGGAACGTTGCCTGCAGCCCTCCTACAGCCTTTGTATCGGCCGATGAGATATAAGCGATATGGGGATTGTCAATCAAAAACCTGTCATGGCATACTACCTTGACATCGGGATTATCCTCAATAAGTTTGGATTCGTTTATCTTCTTGTAGTCAATGGCGGTGATCACTACATATTTAACGCCGTCATTAATTACTTTCTTAAGTTGCGCAACCTGCATTTCAGCACCCTCTTTTGTCTCCGGAGCAACATAGAAAGTGGCATCCAAACCATACCTGTCCATTGCATTCTCAAGATTTTCCTTGTCTATACCCCAACGTTCAATAACTGAGGCATCAGGAAGCAGAACAGCCACCTTGCGGTCAACAGTCACATCATTGTCATTATCCTTGTCATCTGAACACGAAACTGTCAGCAAAGCGACTGCTGCAACAAACAACACTTTAAAAAAGTCCTTTTTCATAATAATATGTTGGTTAGTTAGTTAAATGATTTTTGCAATTATAGCGATTATATATCAAACTGCAAACAATCCTTCAGAATTTTTTACAGTTGTGCCCTATGTTCAAGGAATAAGCAGCGATGAGTCTCCGTAACTAAGGAAACGGAAATCATGGCTCAGGGCGTAGCGGTAGATGATCTTCCAGTCACCGTTCACAAAGGCCGATACAAGCAGCAACAGTGTGCTCTGCGGCTGATGGAAGTTGGTGACCATCATCTTAACGATGTGGTACTTGTAGCCCGGAGCAATGATTATCTGGGTGCTGGTCTTGAGGACATCCAGGCTGTGACGGTTCAGGTAATCCAGGATATGCTGCAATGATTCAACCGAGCTCATTGTGGGAGCGGTCTCATACGGAGTCCACTGGTTTACATGCATATCCTCCTCTGTAGCATCAGGATGGGTGCTAAGATAGACACCAATATAATAGAGGCTCTCTATGGTGCGGACCGATGTAGTACCAACCGCAATGGTCTCTCCTCCGTGGGCTATCAGTTTCTCTATGGTTGAGCGTTTTACCGCAATGAACTCAGTATGCATCTCATGTCCGCTGATTTCTTCCGATTTGACCGGACGGAAAGTACCAGCACCTACATGCAGGGTCAGCTCCTCGCGATCTATCCCGTGGGCATCCAGATCCTTGAGCACACGCTCCGTAAAATGGAGTCCGGCAGTAGGAGCCGCCACGCTGCCCTTTATCTTGGAATATACGGTCTGATATGTAGTCTTGTCACTCTCCTGCGATTCACGGTTCAGATATGGAGGAATAGGTATCTCGCCCACAGCCTCAAGAAGCTCGGCCCAGCTTACACCGCCGTCCCACTTAAAGTCAATGCGGTAACTGGTACCGTGCACCGGTCCGCGGCGTGCCTCAAGAGTAACGGTGCGCTCACCAATCTGAACTGTGTTGCGCAAGACAGGAGTGTCATCTTTCCAGCGCTTGAGATTGCCCACCAGGCAATACCAGCTGCAACTCTCAGTCTGGGTAAACATAACCTGATAGTCATTAGGATGAGCCGGCTCAAGCAGGAAGATCTCAATCAGAGCCCCGGTAGACTTAGGTCCGCCCGTAGCCTCCTTGCGGAAATGAAGACGGGCCTGAATAACCTTGGTGTTATTGAATATCATGAGAGCCCCCTTAGGCAGATACTCCGGCAGGTTACGGAAAACATCATGACTCACCTCACCATGCCTGTAAAGCAAAAGCTTGGAACTGTCCCTCTCCGCAAGCGGAAACTTTGCAATCCGCTCATCAGGCAGCGCATAGTTGTACTCGCTAATCTTTATATGTTTTACACTCTCATCCATTCGGGGCGCAAAATTACTACAATTTTCTTTACGTTGCTATGGCTAATGTAAAGACAGAGACCCTTATATCGGGTACAGCCTCCTGGATGGCATCAATGAGAGAGCAGAGCGTAGCGCCGGTAGTGATAACATCGTCAACCACGAGAATGTGTTTGCCGGCAAGCAACTCCGGCCGTACCACCTTAAATAGATTCTGGGCATTTTTCCACCGCTGATACTTGCCCAGTCCCGCCTGCTTGGAATGCTTTTTCTCAAGAATGACAGCGTCACTGACAATAGAAATACCCGTTAATTCCTTTATGCCTTTGGCAATGTAGATGCACTGGTTATATCCGCGCTTAAGCTCCTTCCAGAAGGTAAGCGGCAAAGGGACTATAAAGTCAATCCCCTCAAAGAATCCCTGTCCCGCCAGCGGCATTGCCCCCACCCGCGCCAACCACTGTCCCACCTTGGGATGATGCCAATACTTAAGATGGAACAGTATGTTTCGGTAGTCACTCTCCTTGCTGTAATGCAGGATGGAGGCCGCCCGCACCACACTGCGCTCAGTTAGCAGCATACGCTCGGCAGGATTGATAGAGTTCATGTCATACTCCAGACGAGGCATTCCAAGATAGCAGCTTATGCATAGCTCCTCCTCGGCAGGATCAAGCCTGCGCCCACACACCTTGCAGTAGTGCGGAAACACAAATTCAAACAGAAGCCGTACAATACCTGGACGGCGTAAGTTACGATCATTGCAAACAAGGTTATTCATAAAAAATCAGGTTTTAATCGGGTGATTCAGACAGGTCCAGCACCTTCCGGACCAGAGCAGGTTCATACCCCCGCGAACAGACAGACCTCATAGTCTTCATCTTGCGTTCATAATCAGTAGAGCCCTTTACGGTGCGGTACTTGGATTTGACCACATCCTTAAGCGCCGCCATGTACTCTTCATCGTCAATGCTGTTAAGGGCCGATGCCGATATATCATCAGGGATACGTTTCTGCCATAGAGCCTGGCCAATCTTGACGCGCCCCCACTTGGCAAACCGCACCTTGTCATGAACAAAGGCAGCCGCATATCGGGACTCATCAATGAAACCCTCCCTTACCAGATAATCAAGGATACGCTCAATATCCGGTCTCTCAGCTCCATGACGCTCCAGCATGGCCCTCACCTCACTCCTGCAATGCTCGGCAGCGGAGCAGTAGGCCTCGGCCCGTGTCTTTCCCTCTGATTCCGTCATAGTTCAGCCTTTATAAGACGCAGCTTGCCGAATATGTCACTGCGCAGTTCAACATTATGGTATCCCGCCGTGGCGAGCATCAGTTTCATATCATCAGCCTTAAGCGGATTGATCTCAAAGTAGAGGCGCCCACCGGGCTTCAAAGCCCTCTTTCCAAAATGGGCTATAGCCCTGTAAAAGAGCAGAGCGTCACTGTCAGGAACAAACAGGGCGGTATGGGGCTCATGATCAAGTACGGTATCCTCCATCTGCGTTTTTTCTGATTCAAGCACATACGGGGGATTGCTTACTATCACATCAAACATGCTCTCCGATGCCGGGTTGGCCAGAATGTCAACCTTGCGGAACTCTACGTCCACACCGTTAAGACGGCTGTTTTCACGTGCCACATCAAGCGCGCCGTCACTGATATCCCATCCCTGAACCTTACATCCGGGCAGTTTACAGGCAAGCGTGACAGCAATGCATCCGCTGCCAGTACCTATATCAAGCAAGATGCCAGCGGCAGGGTTATCGGCAGCCACCCACTCCACAAGCTCGGCTGTCTCGGGGCGCGGTATAAGCACACGGCTGTCAACATGGAAAGTGAGTCCGCAGAACGGGGTGTACCCCAAGATATATTGCAAAGGCTCTCCCTGGACAAGACGCTGCAGGGCATCATCAAGACGGCTGTCACGCTTGGCATCCGCCGGCAGGCTCTCCCTGGTATAGAAAGAGACGGCACTTATGCCCAGATACTCCAGACACAGTGCCTTCTTGACCGATTCAAGTTCTGCCGCAGCATAACGGCCAGCCAATGCGCCATCCATGCGCCGCAGGATCTCTTTCATAAGCAAACATTATTTTGCCCTGACCTTGACAGAGCCCTTAGCACTGTTAGCACTCCTCATCTGGCCGTTCTCATCCATCATGGAGTACTTGAAATATGCACTCATGGAGATGTTGAAAGTACCCTCCTGGGTAGGAACCCACTTGATTGTAGGAATCTCTTTTATGGTCTTTGCGTTATCACGGACCGTAATCCTGACCTCATCATAATATTCACCGTTGATCTTCCAGATGTAGTCTGCATGGTATATCCTGTTACCGGCATCCAGCACCTCAACCTTAAAGGTCACGGTGTCACCCACCTTGGGAGCAGTCGGAGTGCACACAATCCTGCCGTAAGAGGCGTAACGTGCAAACTCCTCCTTCTCACAACCGGCAGCCGCAAACAACAGCACCGCAAGAGATACTATCCGGATCAGACGGTTCATAATATCAGGCTATTTCAAGAGCCACCCGCATCATGTTGGTAAAGCTGGTGCGGCGCTCCTCGGTAGATGCATACTTGCGGTGTACCAGCTGGTCCGATATGGTGCAGATGGTCAGAGCCTTCTTACCTGCTGCTGCCGCATTGATATAGAGTCCGGCTGCCTCCATCTCAACAGCCTTCACACCGAACTTACCCCACTCCATCTGATGGTCAGACTCATCATAGAACACATCGGCACTGTAGATATTACCCACCTGGAACGGGAATCCGTTCTCACGGGCCACATGAGCAGCTTTCTCTAGCAGGTCAAAGCTGGCTATAGGCGCAAACTTGGCCGGGAATCCGTACTGATGTCCGTAATCCGAGTCTGTGCAGGCAGCCTGTGCAAAGAGCATATCACCAATCTTCATGTCCGGGGTCAGGGCACCTGCCGTACCCACCCTGATGATATTCTCCACATCAAAGAAGTTGAACAGCTCATATGAGTAGATACCTATAGAGGGGATACCCATGCCATGTCCCATAACCGATACGCGCTTGCCTTTGTACAAGCCGGTGAATCCCAGCATGCCACGGACTTCATTAAAGAGAACCGCATCAGTGAGATACTTCTCGGCAATGAATTTGGCACGGAGCGGATCTCCGCACATTATAACTGTCTTGGCTATATCATCATACTGCGCTGCAATATGAGCCGTGGGGGTATCTTCTCTACTCATAAGCTTATATTTTTTCCTCGAGTGCCGGTGATACCAGGCAACCCTCTATGTAATTAGTCTTCTTTACCTCATGCCGGGCCGGAGCGACGGTTATCTTATGACCGTTTACGCTGATACGTCCCTGGGCAAACCACTGCAGAGCCTGCGGGAATATGCGGTGCTCCATGCGGTGTATCTGGGCCTCCAGCTCCTCAACTGTCCCGTTTACCGGAACGGCAGCCTGAATGATTACAGGACCGGCATCAAGCTCAGGCGTAACCAGATGTACAGAGCAACCCGTTATCCTAACGCCGTGCTCGTATGCATCGGCAATGGCGGTGGCACCCTTGAAACTTGGCAGCAATGCCGGGTGCAGATTCAAGATCCTGCCGTTGTACGCATTCACGAACACATCACTCAGAATCCTCATCCATCCTGCCAAAGCTATGGTATCAACCTGATACTTACTGAGAGCCTCAATCACAAGAGCGTCATACTCAGCCCTGTTCCTGTGCCCTTTAGATGGTATTATCTCAACAGGTATTCCATAACGTGCGGCTCTGTCAATAATGCCTGCATCCTCCTTGTTTGTCAACACCACGGCTACCTCCGCATCCAGTCTGCCATCACGCGCCGCCTCAATTATGGCCTGTGCATTTGTTCCATTGGCCGATGCCAATATCGCTATCTTAATCATACTGAGCACAAAGATACTGTAAAAAAGTAATAGTGCCGCCCTTGGACAGCACTATTACTATTATACAGGATTGAGTATGAATTACATCATGCCATCCATGCCGCCCATTCCGGGACCCATGGCAGGCATAGGCTTGTCTTCCTTCTTCTCAACGATCACGCACTCTGTGGTAAGGAACATACCTGCAATTGATGCAGCGTTCTCCAGAGCCACACGTGTAACCTTGGCGGGATCAACGACACCGGCCTTAACCAGATCCTCATAGCGGTCATAGCGGGCGTTGTAACCAAAGTCACCCTTGCCCTCAAGAACCTTCTGTACTACTACAGAACCCTCCTTGCCTGAGTTGAACACGATCTGACGCAGAGGCTCCTCAATGGCACGACGGATGATCTGTATACCGGTCTGCTCATCGGCGTTGTCACCCTTGATCTTGTCAAGAGCGCTGATGGCACGGATGTAAGCTACACCGCCACCGGCTACGATACCCTCCTCAATGGCGGCGCGGGTAGCGCACAGGGCATCATCAACACGGTCCTTCTTCTCCTTCATCTCAGTCTCAGAGGGAGCACCTACCTTGATAACGGCAACACCGCCTGACAGTTTGGCAAGACGCTCCTGGAGCTTCTCCTTGTCATAGTCACTTGTGGTGGTCTTGATCTGAGCCTTGATCTGGGCTACGCGGTCAGCGATCTTATCCTTGTCACCCTTACCGTTTACGATAGTGGTGTTATCCTTGGTGATGGTAATCTTCTCAGCGTTACCAAGCATATCCATTGTAGCCTGCTCCAGCTTTACGCCACGCTCCTCGCTGATTACGAATCCGCCTGTCAGAACGGCTATATCCTCAAGCATCTCCTTGCGACGGTCACCGAATCCGGGTGCCTTGACAGCGCAGATCTTAAGACCTGAACGCAGACGGTTAACAACCAGAGTGGTCAGAGCCTCTGAGTCAACATCCTCGGCAATGATAAGCAGAGGACGGCCTGACTGTACGGCGGGCTCCAGGATAGGAAGCAGGTCCTTGAGGTTTGATATCTTCTTGTCATGGATAAGGATCAGAGGATTCTCCATGACGCAGTTCATCTTCTCAGTATCGGTTACAAAGTATGATGACAGGTAACCGCGGTCAAACTGCATACCCTCAACAACGTCGATGTATGTGTCACGACCCTTAGCCTCCTCGATGGTGATGACACCGTCCTTTGAAACCTTCTGCATAGCCTCGGCAATGTGCTTACCTATCTCAGCATCGTTGTTGGCAGAGATGGTGGCAACCTGCTCGATCTTGTCAAAGTTGTCGCCGACAGCCTTTGACTGCTTCTTGATGTTCTCAACAACAGCTGCAACGGCCTTGTCGATACCGCGCTTCAGGTCCATGGGGTTGGCACCTGCGGTAACGTTCTTAAGACCAACGTTTACAATGCTCTGAGCCAGAACGGTTGCGGTTGTGGTACCGTCACCGGCATCCTCACCGGTCTTTGAAGCTACAGACTTAACCAGCTGTGCACCGGTGTTCTTGAATGAGTCTGCCAGCTCAATCTCCTTGGCTACAGATACGCCGTCCTTGGTGATCTGGGGAGCACCGAACTTCTTCTCTATGATAACGTTGCGGCCCTTGGGACCAAGTGTTACCTTAACTGCGTTTGCAAGCTCGTCAACACCCTGACGCATAAGGTCGCGGGCATCGGTATTGAAAAGTATCTCTTTTGCTGCCATAATTGTATCTCCTTATTATTTTTCAACCACGGCCAGAACGTCACTCTGGCGCATAATCAGATATTTTGTTCCCTCAACTTCAAGCTCTGTGCCTGAGTACTTGCCATAGAGTACCTGATCACCCTTCTTGAGAACCATAGCCTCATCCTTGGTGCCGTTTCCTACTGCAATAACCTCACCCTTAAGGGGTTTCTCCTTTGCTGTATCGGGGATAATGATTCCGCCGATTGTCTTCTCCTCGGCGGCTGCCGGAAGTATCAGAACGCGGTCTGCTAACGGTTTGATGTTCATAGTTTTATTGTTTTAAGTTATTTAATTCAGTATCAAAAGCCCCTCATCGGGCAAATGGGTAAGAGCATAAAACATGCCAAACCGCCTGAAAGGATGTGACATGACATCCGTTCTGACAGTTTGGCACAACTTTATATCCGCTTAACGGTTATTTGACATTCTCTGTCAGATACCAGGTCAGACTATCGGCCGACAGATTACGCTGGAACGATCCGTTATGGAAGACTGAAATCTTACCTGTCTCTTCCGATACCACTATGGCTACGGCATTTGTCTTTTCTGATATACCCATGGCCGAGCGGTGACGCAGTCCGAACTCCTTGGGCAGCACCTCTGACTGTGATAGCGGCAGGATACAGGCGGCAGCCTCTATGCGCTCACCGGTAATGATCATGGCTCCGTCATGCAGGGGGCTGTTCTTAAAGAAGATGTTCTCTATGAGCAGCTGGTTGATATTGGCATTCACCTCCTCACCGCTTGCTATGACATCATGGAGTTCATCGTTCTGTCCGATCACGATCAGGGCACCCTCCTTATGGTGGCTCATGCTCTCGCAAGCCTTGACTATAGGCTCCCACTTAGTGGCATCACCATCCGTATGGCGTCTGCGAATGAGCCAGTGGAACAGCGTACGTGTACGGGTAGATGTACCTATGTCGCGGAAGAAACGGCGTATATCATCGGCAAACAGCACGATGATGGCTATCACTCCCACATCAACCAACTTGTCCATCACGGCGCCCAGGAGCTGCATCTTAAGTACTTGCGATACTATCATCCATACGAATATGAATACCAGGATGCCTATGAACATATTGAGTGATCCGGTCCTTCTCATCAGCTTGTAGAGATAGAAAAGGAGCAGTGACACGCTCAACACGTCAATGAAATCCTTGACGCCGAATGAAGCAAAGATGTTGTCAAACATAGATTCCTTATTTATTGTCCATTAAAGCTTGTACTATCAGGTTTGTGTGGACAGCCTCCTGTACGTCATGAACGCGAATCCACTCCGCGCCCTGCTCAATAGCCACAGTATTCATGGCGATAGTTGCCGCAAGAGCATCAGCAGGAGTGATCTTAAGGAGTTTCCAGGCCATGGATTTGCGTGAAAGTGCCGACAGGACCGGCAGTCCGAACTCACACAACCTTGACTGGTTGGCCAGGACGGTATAGTTCTGCTCCACGGTCTTTCCAAAACCGTATCCGGGATCAAGTATCACCTTACGGTTCACATCCACGCCGGCTTTCTCAAGCAACTGCAACCTGTACCTGAAGAATTCCATCATCTCACCTATGGGATCCTTCTTGATATCCTCTGACCACATGAGCACGTACTGCACGCCTGTTTCGGCCAGTACCTTGTACATGTCGTCATTACCCCCGTACACATCATTTATAATGTCAACTTTCCAATCGCGAATGCAGCGCTCTGCAATACGCGGCCGGTAGGTGTCGACTGAAAGCAACAGGTCCGGGAACTCCTCCCTGATTGCTTCAAGACCCCACTCCAGACGTTCCATCTCCTCTTTCTCAGAGGCCTGGACAGCACCCGGACGGGTAGAGCAACCGCCCACGTCAATAGCGTCGGCTCCTTGGGAAATCATCATCCTCACACGCTCCACCAGAGTGGACTTATCCTGCACACGTGACCCGCTCCAGAAGGAGTCGGGGGTCACGTTGATTATTCCCATTATTTTTGCCATGCTTACTTCTTCTCTGAGTCCAGGAAAGCCTGGATCTGCTCGGCAATCTTGGTCATGCCGGCAGCTGTAGGATGATTAACGCGCTTCTCAATACCTTCAACTGCAATTACGGGTACACCGTAGTGCTTGCAGATCTCTCTCATTGACTCACCCAGGTTCTCTGACATACCGTCATTGAGGATTGAGTATATCTTCATCTTGGGATAGAGTTTCTGCAGATTGGCCAGCAGATATGCAAATGCGGGACGGTAGAAGTAGAGATCCTCCTTGGTCCAGTCAGCATACTTGTAATCACCGAAAGGCTCATGTGTCCAGTCATCATTGGTACCACCGAATATGAACAGGATATCCGGATTACCTATGCGGTTAAGACGGCTTACGAAAGCACGGTCTGAATAGTCATCATGATTGTAACCGCGGCAGCATACGGTACTACCTGAGAATGAATCGTTCTTTTCAAGAACCCAGCCGTTCTTCTCTATCACCTGGGCCCACCACTGCTGGCTCTGCTCGGTAACACCGCACATGGGAGTGGGATAGAAAGTATCATAATAATTGGGCATGGTACCCTTGAATGTTGAATAGGAGTCACCCATGATGGAGACCTTCAACTGAGCGGACATGCTGCCGCATACAAGCACTAATGCAAAAAGAAAAGCTAATTTTTTCATAATTATAAATTGGTTATGGTTTTGGTCAATCCTATGCTGTTGGAGCCCTTTATAAGTATGGTATAGCCGTTCAGAGGCTCACTCTCAAGTGCCTGGTTAACGGCATCCACATCGGCAAAGAGCCTGAATCCGGCCCCTGCCGCCGCTTTTGCGAACTCACTGCCCACAAGCCAGACACGGGTAAAGCCTTTGGCCTTGAGCATATCCACTATCTGACGGTGCTCCGCCTCAGACACTTCGCCAAGCTCACGCATATCACCCAGGATAAGCATCTTGTCCTGTGCGTTTATCATGCTGAAATTATCAATAGCTGCAGCCATGCTTGTGGGGTTGGCATTATATGCATCTACCACCAGATGGTTGCGTCCGGTCTCCGTTAGTTGTGAACGGTTGTTCTGCGGTTTGTAACCGGCCACAGCATCCGATGCAGCCTGCTCCGTAACCCCGAACTTGAGTCCGATGGTAATGGCAGCCAGCGCATTGTCCACATTATACGCACCTATCAGGCTGGTCTGGACTGTATGCCACTGCCCTCCGGGGATACGCCAGCGGAACTTTACGAACGGGTTGCACTCCAGCACCTCACCCTCCAAAGAGAGGCCTTCCTGTCCCGGTTTACCATATTCTATAAGAGGTATCCCGGCAGCCATCTGCTGCAGATGGATATTATCCCGGTTTACAAATACCGTTCCGCCATGATTGCGGATCCAGTCATATAGCTCACCCTTGGTACGCTTAACTCCCTCAAAAGAGCCGAATCCCAACAGATGGGCCTTGCCCACATTGGTAATAAGTCCAAAATCGGGCTGGCTTATCTCAACCAGCTCCTGTATATCGCCCGGATGGCTGGCTCCCATCTCTACTATAGCGTACTCATGCTCCGGTTTCAATCCCAGGACCGTAAGAGGTACACCTATTGAGTTGTTCAGGTTACCCTGGGTACAGAGCACATTATAGGTGGTGCACATAACGGCATTGGTAAGTTCCTTGGTAGTGGTCTTGCCGTTGGTTCCGGTGATACCTATCACGGGCGTGCCAAGCTGACGGCGGTGATATGCTGCAACCTGCTGCAAGGTCTTGAGCACGTTATCAACCAGGATCATGCGCTCATCGGCCCTGTCATAGAGAGACACACTATCCATCACTGCGTAGGGACAGCCCTGCTCAAGAGCACCTTTAACAAACTCATTGCCGTCAAAACGCTCACCCTTAAGGGCAAAGAACATAAGCCCCGGTCCGCACTTGCGGCTGTCAGTTGTGACTCCGTTACACTCTCTGAATCTGCTATATATATCCTCTACCGTCATAGTACTGCAAAAATAATAATTAAAGGATAATAGTGTATATAGGCAACCCCATCTTTATCCTTCAAAAAATGATATCCTTTCCGGTATCATGTATTCATTCACCTAGTATCATGCGAAAGCCGGAAAAATACATAATCGCAGCCTCCAAAAGTTTACATGCATTTTTTTGAAAAAAATTTTGGTGCTTTAACATACATTACCTATTTTTGACCCGTAGACAAACTTTAAAGGACTTTATTTAGAGTTTATACAAAAGGATATATTTAATTTTAACAAAAATCACAGTTATGAAAAAGGCATTATTTATCATTGCAGCAATTGCTACATGTATGACAGCTAACGCTAAGTATTGGTTCAGCGGTTCATTAGGTTTTGACGGTACATCAATGTACGACCAGGATGAAAAGAGTCATTATTTCTTTTTTAAGCCCACGATAGGTATGGAGATTGAGGATAATCTCTCTATTGCATTGGAAGTAGGACTGGATGATACTAAGTGGCTTGGACAGAAGACCACAGAGTTTTCATTTAGTCCTTTTGTAAGATGGACATTCTTCCAGGAGGGCAACTTCAGCATGTTCCTTGACGGAGGTTTCTCTTACAGCATTTTTTCTCCTTCAGGATACAACTACTGGACAGTAGGTGCATTTGCCAGCCCCGGTATCCGCTATGAATTGTCAGACCATTTTGCTATTGCAACAGAGTTCTGGGGTCTCTATTTCGAGC
>Ga0310696_10003319_pt1 | contig 20204 bp, 16 predicted proteins | sample AusTroGonzalo_MG_4_FD_203885 | JGI IMG/M metagenome (GOLD analysis project Ga0310696, IMG submission 203885) | Bovine rumen microbial communities from tropical cattle in Woodstock, Queensland, Australia - Gonzalo_02 (v2) (version 2) | ecosystem: Host-associated > Mammals > Digestive system >... | reverse complement strand
CGAACGTGTAGTCCTGCTTCTGGGAATAAAGCATCAGGGACAGGTCATTGCACTTTTTGACAATGTTCACCATCTTCTGGTGCTGCACTTCATACTTGCTTCCCATCTGTTCGCGCGTTTCGCTGATCAGCAGATAGTCATGATACAGCTCCCGGCGCAGGTTGGAAAGCGTCGCATCCAGGTCCATGCCTGTAAACACAGCCATGGCCGGCACTGCAAAAATGATCAGCGCCGCAAGGATGTTGAAAAGCTTGCGATTTTTCGTGTTGGTTACCATGTTTAGTATTTTCAAAAATGTGGTCTGAAATACTATCGATACATAGTTAGTCAGAATTCTCTGAAAGCACAATAAGTGTAAGGTTCCGGCTTGCAAGTTTTGCAAATTCCGAAACCTTTTTGCAAATTCTGAAAGTGTGCGGGCGGGAAAAACTATGCCTGGGCGCCGTGCATCCAGGCCGTTACGGTGGTCCCCATGTTCTGCTTGAACGTGGCGCTGAAGGTGCTGTAGCTGTGGAATCCGCTCTCGAAGGCGAGCTGCTGGGCGGTGAAGGTGCGCTGGTCGGCCACGGCCTCATGGTACAGGCGGACGAAGTGGCGGATGCGCAACCCGTTGATGTAGGCGTTGTAGGTGATGCCCTGCTGGGCGAAGTGCTGGCTCAGGTAGTAGCGGTTCGTGCCGACGGCCTGGGCCAGGTTGGCCAGGGTGAGGTCATGCTGCAGGTAGAGCTGCTTGTCCTCGCAATGCTTTTTCAGGAGGGAGCCGATGTTGGCGCGGACGGACGCCTTCTGCTCGTCGACGGCCGGTTCCGCCACCGGCGAAGCTTCCTCGCTCAGTTGCTGCAGCGTTTCCACCCGCCACAGCAGCAGCGCCGCGATAATGATACAGTCTATCTGAAGAAGATACACCAGGACACCGCTCCCTTCGCTTGTGCTGCTGTACATGACGAAAAACAGCAGGAACACGATCAGTATCAAAAAGCTCTGCATAACCTCCTTATGCTCCAGGTCGGCGTAGTTGTCACGTAGCCAGCGCCCGTAACGCCGTACGGCAAAGAATATATAGAGCATCAGCAGCGCATATAGGGCATAAACATAAATGCCCGCCGGAATGAAATACGCACTGTCTTCCCGAATGACACACAAGGTCGATAATATGAAGGCGGGAATCAGCAAGACCAACACGGGCCAGACGCTCCGGTGCCGGTCCTGTAACATGGACAGCAGGACGCCTGTCATCGTAGGAATCAGTGTCAGCAGATCCAGGAAACAGACGATGGTATAGACGGCAAACGAAATATGGAAAGCGTAGTACAGCCAGAACATATGACTCAACGCAGAGGCGAGCAGGAAGGCCGCCGCCCACCGGCGCAGACGGACAGGAGACGTCACCTCCGGCGCGATGGCATTGCCGCGCCGCAGCAGCAGATAAAGCGCCGCCACGACGTCCAGCGTAATCACGCCACCGTAAAGGAGGACAAAAAATACGTTATGAAGTATCTCCAGTTCTTCCATATCGAGTGCTAAGTTAAGAAATTTTTAAATGAGAGTGAACAATTGGAAAACTGAGAAATTGTTGTAACTTTGTCGTCCCGAACAAAACGGAGATCCAAGTTTGGAGACCGAAGCGAAGGATTGGAGAGGTGGGAGAGTGGCTGAATCCACAGGTTTGCTAAACCTGCATACGGGTAACCGTATCACGAGTTCGAATCTCGTCCTCTCCGCTTATAATGAACCGCCGCGGCCCTTGTGGGCTGCGGCGGTCTTCGTTGTCGTGTATTCGGGAGCTATTTCTCCGGGGCGAGGGCCTTCCAGGTGCAGGCGGCGAGGGCACCGCCGACGAGCGGAGCGCAGATGAACACCCACAGATCCTTGAGGGCCTGTCCGCCGGCGAAGAGGGCCGGGCCGATGGAACGGGCCGGGTTCACGGAAGTGCCGGTCAGGTTGATGCACACCAGGTGGATCAGGATGAGGCTGAGGCCGATGGCCAGACCGGCGAAGTTGCCGGCGCCCACCTTGCCGTCCGTCGTCCCCAGGACGACCAGGACGAAGAGGAAGGTGGCGATGAGTTCGACCAGGCAGGCACCCCACGGGCCGCCGGCGTTTGCGACGCCGTTGGAGCCCAGTCCGCCGGTGAGATCCGGCGCGGAAACCACGCTCGCGACCAGCAGGAGCACGGCGCCGGCGATGATGCCGCCGATGACCTGTCCCGCCCAGTAGCCACAGGCGTCCTTCCAGCTCATGCGGCCGCTCAGTGCGACGCCGAGCGTGATGGCCGGGTTGATGTGGCAGCCGCTGATGCCGCCGATCGTGTAGGCCATGGCCACCACGGCGAGGCCGAAAGCGATCGCCGTTCCGACGACGCCGGCGGGGGTGTCACAACCCAGGAACATGGCTGTACCGCAGCCCAGGAAAGTCAGGACGAACGTCCCCAAACACTCTGCAAAATACTTTTTCATACGTCTTGGTTTTAGTTTTTAGTACCCAAAATTACGCTATAAGCGGAAAATAATCAACATAATTCCGAGAAAATTGTATCTTTACGACCGAATAACACGAAACCACACAAGCTAACCACATGAAAAAATTCTTCATTCTTGCGCTGTCCCTGCTGTCCGTCAGCGCATCGGCTCAAGGCATTCTCGAACGCTTTTATGATCCCGAAGCGGAAAAAGTCGTATTCCTGGAGAAAGGAAGCCGCACGTTCGGTATCTCCGGCAACTATCGCAGTTTCAACGTCGGCGGTGACGGCGTCGGCGACGGGTTCTCTGTTTTGTCCATGCTCAATATCGGCACGGGAAGGCTCGCCACGTACAAAGCCAGCCCCAAGTTCTCCTACCTCCTGGCAGACGACCTTTCGCTGGGCTTCCGGCTGGACTACAGCGGCTATACGATGAACTCCGACCTGCGCCTGGACCTGCGCAGCGTCGTGGACGTGAGCGGCATCGCGGACAACCCGGAAGATGAAAAGGAGATCCAGGCCTTGCTGAACCTGCAAATCTCCAACCGCCACTTGGTCAACAATACCTGGGGCGTGTCGTTCACCCTGCGCAAATACATTCCCTTTTTCGGCAGCAAGGCCATCGCTGTCTTCGGCGAAGCCCGCCTGTACGGCAATTACGCCACCACGCTTTCCTGTCCTATCGACGCCAAAGGAGGCTTCGTGACGGCGAAGCAGCGCACGAACAACGCCATCAACGCCGGCCTGAAGATTGCCGGCGGCCTCTGTGTCCGGGTGCGGGGCGACAACGCAGTTTTCGTCAGCGTTCCGCTCATCGGCGCCACCTACAGCAACACCCTTCAGCATAAGAACCAGACGAACAACAACGCCCACCTCTCCCAGTTCAAGATCGCCCGCGATCTCGACTTCCTGGGCGTCCAGGTGGGTTACATGCATTGCGTCAAGCCCAAGAGCAAGAAGAAATAAATACCATGGCCTATGGCAGACCAGAATCCCTTTTCCCTGGGGAACCGGGAATCAAACCTCCAGTCTCCTGACCAGATTCGGAGCACCCTCAAGGTAACGGCGTTACCGACCTATCTGCTTGCCTGCACGGCCGTGCTGCTAATCGTCGCTTTCTTCGTCTGGGGCTTCCTGGGAAGCGTCTCGGACAAGGTTTACTACAGCGGCGTGGTCTTCCCCCTCGAAGGCACGACGGACGTGTCGCTGCCCAACCGGGGCATGGTCCGCACCCAGTTCGTGCGCAGCGGAGACCATGTCTCGAAGGGCCAGACGATCGCCCTCATCTCTGTGGAAGACAGCTACAGCATCCTCACCAGCACCGTGGAAGGAACGGTCATCAGTACCAAGGTGGACAACGAGCCCTTCGAGGCCTTCGAGCCCATCATCAGCGTGGTGAGCGGCGACGAAGGCCAGGCGCAGCGCTCCATGCTCATCGCCTACATAGACAACGCCGGACAGCGCGACCTGCGCGAAGGCATGATGGCGCAGGTGTGGCCCGAAGACGAGAAGCGCGACGAGATTGGCTACGTCAAGGGGCGGGTGGTGCGCATCGACCGCTATCCGGTGGCCGCCGACGAGGTGCGCCAAACCCTCAAGAGCGAGGAGATGGCACGCCGCCTGCTGGAATCGGGCGAAATGATGTTCCAGGTGAACATCGAGCTGCTCCCGGCCCCGGACGACCCGAACCGCTACGACTGGTCCTTCGGCGAGCCGGAAGATGTAAGCATGAATGTGGGAACCTACTGCTCGGTGCTCAGCGAGACGCGCCGCCGCAGCATGTTCCAGTATCTGTTTGAAGGCGCCAGGACATGGTTCCGCGCCTTAAAGCTGCGGGTCGAATGAACACCGCCAAGCTCATACGGCGTTTCAATCGGGGGTGCCAGGGCTTCTTCCTGGTCACCTTCCTGCTGTTGATCGGAGACATGGCCTCCTACCTGCTGCCGCCTTTCTTCCAGCAGGTATATACGGATAATATCATCACGCAAAAGAACCCCGAGTGGTTCACGCCCCTGATCATATTCTACGGGCTGCTCTTTGTGCTGGAGCTCTTTATCTGGCTGCTGCTCAATCCCCTCCGCCGGCGGGAATTCGCCAAACTGGGCATCACTTCCTCTTCGCGCTACGTCCTCAATCTGCTGAAGCTGCCCATGAGCGCCATCGACCGTTTCTCGGCCGGCGAACTGGTGGCCCGCTATTCCAGCATCAAGAACATCGGCGTGGCCATGGACCACTTCTCCTACGCCCTGGTGCTGGTGCTGCGTCCCGTCATCTGCGCCTGGCTGCTGGTCATGTACAGCTGGAAGCTGGGCCTGGTGGTGCTGCTCTCCATGATCCTGCTGGTAGTGGTGATGAGAACCACGGCCAAGACCATTAAGAAGCGGGCCAAGGGGTCGGAAGAGACCGACGCCCGCCTGCAGGGCGTCACCATGACGGGCATCAAGAACATGGAAACCATCAAGTCCATGGGAGGAGAGCGTATTTTCTACTCCAAGTGGGAAGATACTTACGTGAAAGCCCTCAACGCCCGGGTAAAGACCACCATGGGCACCATGAGCATCGGTTCCCTCCCGCTGCTGGTCCTCAACCTCTGCAACGCCCTCATCCTGTGCCTGGGCGCCTGGTACATCCTGCAGGGAGAGCTCACCCCGGGTATGCTGCTGGCCTCGCAGGCCCTGGCCACCAGCATCACCTTCCCCATCAACTCGGTGGTCAGCTCCACGCAGGAGATTTACCGCTCCCACGCCGCCATGGAGCGCCTGGAAGAGGTGGAGGCGGCAAGCGAACGCCAAACCCTCACGCTTTCGGATACAGAGGCGCTTCCGGATACTCCCAAGCTCCGCGGAGAAGTGGAACTGCGCAACGTCACCTTCGGCTACGACCGCAACAACCCGCCCGTGCTCAAGAATTTCTCCCTCAAAATCGCCCCGGGAGAGCGGGTGGCGTTCGTCGGCTTCTCCGGCTGCGGGAAGAGCACCATCGCCAAACTCATCTCAGGCCTTTACGAGCCCTGGGAAGGAGAGGTGCTGCTGGACGGCATTCCGGTACAGAAACTGGACCGCGCCGTCAAGAACAACTCCCTCTCGGTGGTAAACCAGGACATCACCCTCTTCGAAGGTCCCATCGCGGACAATATCAAGATGTGGGACGAGTCCATCGAGGATTTCTCCATGGTGATGGCCGCCCACGACGCCCAGATCCACGATGACATCGCCGGACGTCCGGGCGCCTACCACGCCCTTCTCTCGGAGAACGGAAAGAACTTCAGCGGCGGCCAGCGCCAGCGTATCGAGATCGCCACCGCCCTGGCGAAGGACCCCTCCATCCTCATCATGGACGAGGGTACCTCCGCCCTGGATCCCAAGACCGAAGAACTGGTGATGCAGCACATCAGCAACCTGGGCATCACGCTGGTTCTCATCGCACACCGTCTCAGTACCATCCGGGACTGCGACCGCATCTTTGTCATGGAACGTGGACATCTGCTGCAGCAGGGCTCGCACGACGAGCTCTCGCAGCAGGATGGCCTGTACCGGGAACTCCTTAAATACGCCTGAGTATGTACAATCCTTTCTTCGAACAGCTCGTACAGCGTATTGAAGGCGACCGTCAGGCCCTGAACCAGGCGGCCGACATCTTCCGCGGCATGATAGACCGGAAGGCGTGGAAAAAACTCACCCGGAAGCGGGAAATCCCCACCGACCTGAATCAGCTGGAAGAGCTGTTCTACCGGCACCAGATTTTCTTCACCCCGGTCCGGGTGGAAGGCAACTGGTGGGCCCGCTGCTCGGGCAAGCTCCTGGCCTTTACGGCCGATGAAGACCTGCCCGTGATCCTGTCTCCCGGCTTTGCCGATTATTCCTTCGTCCATCCGACCACGGGAAAGCACTGCTCGGCCCGAAAAGACGGCAAGCTCCTCAAGGCGGGGGCTTTCACGCTGTGTTACCCCCTTCCCGAAGGGAAACTCTCCCTGATGTCCTTCCTGCGGCATGCGCTCCGCCAGCTCAGCGTCTTCGATTACGTCTGCGGCTTCCTGGCCTGCATGGGCGTGGTGCTGCTGACCATGGTCACGCCTTACATCTGCAAGCTGCTGTTCAACGAAGTCATCCCTTCGGGCGACGCCGCCCAGCTGACGCCCATCGCCGTCCTGCTGTTCAGCGCCGCGGCCGGCCTGGTGACGGTGCAGCTGTCCCGCAACTTCCTGGTCGTGCGCATGAAGGACAAGACGGAATATGCCATGCAGGCGCCCCTGATGGCCCGGCTCCTGATGCTGCCCACCACCTTTTTCAAGCAGTATGCGCCCGGAGACCTCTCCAACCGCGTGCTGTCCGTGGTCCGGCTGTTCACCAAGCTCACGGAGGATATGCTTTCCACGATCCTCTCGCTGGTCTTCACGGCCGTGATGTTCATCCAGTTCTTCACCTACGGCGGTCCGCTCCTGTGGACGGGCATCCTGGTGATCGCCCTGTACATGCTGGCCATTTACAGCGTCTACTATTTCCGGAAGAACGTGCAGAACAGCGCCAACGAGAGCGCCTCCAAGCTCACCGGCGTCATCTATAACCTGGTTTCCGGCGCCCAGAAGATCCGCACCAACGGGGCCGAAATCCGGGCCTTCCGGCACTGGGCGGTGGCCTACGAGCCCTCCGAGCCCAACGGCAGCCGCTATCCCGCCATGTTCAGCATAGGCAACTCCATCAGCTACAATTTCCGCCTGGTGCCGCTGCTGGTCACCATGCTGGCCGCCTGGCACTACGGGCTGGGGCTGTCGGACTACATTGCCTACTGCAGCGTACTCACCCTGGCCGTGCGCGCCGTCGAGGATTTCGAGCGCATTACCAAAGACGTGGCGGTGCTGGGACCGGAACTCCGGCTCTGCTCCCCCATCCTGGAGGCGCAGTCGGAAGCCCAGGCCGGCAATGTGCTCCTCAAGAGCGTGAGCGGCAGAATCGACGTGAACGGACTCAAGTTCCGCTATTCGGAGAACATGCCCTACATCTTTGACGGGCTGGACCTGCACATCAATCCCGGGGACTACGTGGCCTTTGTGGGGCCCTCCGGCTGCGGAAAATCCACGCTGGTGCGTCTGTTGCTGGGCTTCGAGCAGGCCGAAAGCGGCTCCATCTTCTATGACGAGCACAACCTGGACGAAATCAACCGGCCCAGCCTGCGGCGCTACTGCGTGAGCATCTGCCTGCAGGACGGCCAGCTGGTCGAAGGCACCATCCGGGACAACATCCTCTTCGGCAACGACTGGTACAGCGACGACGAGGTTTGGGAGGCCGCCCGCAATGCAGCCCTGGACAAGGACATCGAAGGCATGCCCCTCGGCCTGGAAACGCCCATCACGGCCGACGGACAGGGCGTCTCGGGCGGTCAGCGCCAGCGCATCCTGATGGCGCGCGCCCTCATCCGCAAGCCCCACATCGTCTTCCTGGACGAGGCCACCTCGGCCCTGGACAACATCAGCCAGCATACCATCGCGGAAAACCTGGCCAAGATGAAATGCACCCGCATCACCATCGCGCACCGCATGAGCACCATCCGCCAGTGCAACCGCATCATCGTCCTGGCCGGCGGAAAGGTGGCCGAAGACGGCAGCTACGACGAGCTCATGGCCAAGGGCGGATTCTTCAGCGAGATCATTAAACGACAGACGGTATGAGAAAGTGGTTCTACGGTATCCTGCTCCTCGTGAGCGCTCCGCTCTTCTGTCCGGCCCAGAGCCTGGACGAGGTCATCCGGCTGGCCCAGGACAGCACCGTCACGGCCTTCCAGAGCCGCTACCAGTACGAATACCACGACCAGCTCTACGCCCAGTTCCTGGCGCTGCGCAAGCCGCAGCTGGAGCTCAACGTCACGCCCAACTACCAGCGCCTGATCAGCGATCCGACGCGCGACTACGTGTACCTGCGCAACTTCGACCGCTTCTCCGCCGCCGCCCAGCTGAAGCTGAGCCAGAAGGTCCTGGGGCTCGGCGGTGACGCCTACGTGGAGAGCAAGGCCATCTGGAGCGAGTACTTCGGCCGCGACCAGATCGACCGCCCCCGGGACTTCGTCGCGATACCGTTCAGCGTCGGCTACCAGCAGTCCCTCCTGGGCTACAACCCCTACCGCTGGGAGAAGACCGTCGAGGACCAGCGGCTGGCCGCCGCCCGCAAGCAGCTCGACTACGACCTGCGCCGCATCGCGGAGGAGGCCACCGCCCGCTACTTCCGCCTGGCCTGCGCCCAGGGCACGCTGGACATGTGTCTGCGCAACAAGCAGACGGCCGACACCCTGTACGCCATCGCGAAGGAGAAGGCCAGCATCGCTATGGTGTCCCTGGCCGAACTCCGCTCCCTGGAGCTGCAGCGGCTGAACGCCGCCAACGCGCTCCTGAGCGCCCGCAACGAAGAACAGCTGGCCCGGGAGTCCCTGGCGGCCTACCTGCGCACCGACGCGCAGGCCTTCAGCGGCCGGCTTTCGGTGCCGGCCACCACCAAGCTGATCTACCTCACGGAAGAGGACGCCCTCGAACTGGCGCGCACCAACAGCCCGGCCTTCCAGCAGAAGCAGGCGGAGCTGACCGAAGCGCGCCAGCAGCAGCAAAAGACCCGCAAGGAGCAGGGCGTGAAGGTGGGCGTGGACCTGGGTCTGGGCATGCAGCAACTCAGCAACACCTTCCTGGGCGCCTACCAGCATCCCCAGTTCTACATGACGGGGTCCGTCTCCCTCCGGGTTCCGCTGATGGACCATGGCGCCGCGAAGCGCGGAAACGCCGCTGCAAGCGCCTGGGTTTCCCGCGAAGAGCAGGCCCTGCGGGAGGTGGAACGCGCCCTCTGCGAGGACGTCCGGACCACCCTGGACAACCTCCGCTCCCACGAGCAGATGCTCACCCACACCGCCGACGCGGTGGCGATGGCCGACGAAGTCTTCGAACTCACGGCCGAGAACTACGCCAACGGCCTCTGCGACATCAACACCTACTCGCTGGCCCAGAGCCGGCGGGACAACGCCTACAACCAGCATCTTACGGCGATGGCCCAGTACTGGACCACCTATTATCACCTGTTAACCCTCACCCAGTATGAATAGGACTCTCATCCTCCTCAGTCTGCTCCCGCTCCTTTCCGCCTGCCATTCCCGTCCGGCGGCTCCCGTCCAGGAAGCCCAGCCCGACACCGCCGAGGAGCAGCCCGTCGCGCCTGAGGCGCAGAACGGGAACCTTCAGCGCACCATCGAGGTGGATGGCTTCTCCAGCAAGGGAACCATCCAGGCCGTCACCGAAGTGCCGGTTTACAGCCGCATCAGTGAACAGATCGTGAGCTTCAATATCGAACTGGGACAGCGCGTGCGCAGAGGCCAGGTGGTGGTCCGGCTGAGCCAGGACGCCCTGAACGACAGGATCGCCAGCAACAGGGCGGAGCTGGAACGGGCCGAATTCCAATACCAGGCCATCCTGATGGGACAGGGTTACAAGCGTAACGAATTGGATCAGGCGCCCGAGGAGATCCGGCAGCAGGCCCGCATCAACAGCGGCTACAACACCGCCAAGGCCTCCCTGCAGCAGCTGGAGCACGAATTGACCTACTGCACCATCACCGCCCCCGTCTCAGGCGCCGTGAGCCGGGTCGAATCCACGCTGTACAGCGCGGCCACGCCCGGCGTGCCACTCTTCTATATCGTGGACACCGAGCATCTCAAGGTGTGTTTCGACGTGCTGGAGAACGAACTGCAGAAATTCCAGCTGGGGACGCGGATCCACGTGGTATCCATCGCCTATCCCGCCGAGGTGCATGACGCCGTGGTGTCGGCCATCAGCCCCGTGGTGGAGAAGAACGGCATGGTGCACCTGGAGGCGACGCTGCAGCCGCATCCGCACCTCATGCCCGGCATGACCGCCATCGTGTCGAGCCTTCCGTCTGAATAAGGATTATTCCGTCTCGAGCTGGCCGCGGAACGTGATCTGCTCACGGTTCCGACTGCTGACCGCGATGTCCGCCTGACCGTTGTCGAAGACGGTCACCTGGAAGGTGATGACGTCCTCGTCGTTGTCGGTCGTAAACACGAAGACGCGATGGTCGGACTTGGCTTGAACCTCCTTGTATTCGTCAATGTCGTCCTCGAAATTCAGCACCTTGCCGCCGCCGTAAGGAACCGCGGTGGACACGCCTGCATAAGGCAGGTGCGAGTTGACCCGGTCGCCGTCGACGGTAAGCGAGTAGCCGTCGCCGGCCACATTGCGGCTGGCGCCGCGGGTGGGATTCATGAATTCGACCTTGATTTTATACTGCCGGGCGTCCAGCTTCTGCTGGACAAGCGTCGCGACGCGGGCCCCTTCGGCCTTGCGCTCGCTGGCGTTCTGAGACAGCACGCCGCAACCCGCTGCCAGGACCAGAAGGACCAGCAGGGCGCCAAGCCATTTTCTAGTGTTGTGTCTCATCATATGCCGCAAATATAGTAATTATTTTTTATTCAGGCCTTTGGCCCTGATATCAGAATCGGTAGTTCAGCTGCAGGTTGACCATCCAGGAGGAAAATTCCCCGTGCTGGGCCAGCGCTATGTCGCCGTCGGCGAGGGAGAACGTGCGGGCCCGGTTCCGGAACACGAAGCGCGTGTAGTCAGCCCAGACATTGACGTAGAAGCGGCCTGTGTTGTAGCAGATCGCGGCGCGGGCGGTGAAATTCGGCTGGATGCGGCTGTACATCCGATACTTCTGCGCATCCTCCATCACGTAGTCGAAGGTCTTGCTCTCGTAGGCGTACTGGTGCGAGGTGATGGCGTTGAGCAGGGTCAGCATCGGCACGGCCGTCACGTTGACGGTCAGGTTGCGCAGTCCGCGCAGGTCGTGGGGGCTGACGGCGTCGCGGTGGTACGGCACCCAGTTGAAGGAGTAGCCCGCTCCCAGCGAGAACTGGCTGGTCTCGAAGCGGGCCAGGCCGTTGACCAGCGACACCAGGACCTTGTCCGAAGCGTCCATCTGGAAGTTGCCGTACATGTATTTCGCGGCGACGAGGAACGAGCCGGCGCTGCGGCGCTGGACCACGCGGCCGTTGTACGCGGCGCGGTAGGAGAAACGCTTGCGGTTGAAGGCATAGATGCCGTTGATCACGGCCATGGAAACCGTGGCGAAGGATTTGTCATCCACACGGATGGAGGAGCGGTACCCGGTGAGCGCGGTGTTCGGATAGCCCTCGGCGCGCATGGAAATGTCGCCGCCCAGCAACGACTGGTAGGAGACGTACCGGGCGTCCAGGCAGAAGAAGTTGCCCAGCCATTTGAGGTTGTAGGTCCTGTGATAGCCCTGCTCGCGGCCGACGTGGCGGTTGAAGCCCAGCTGGATGGGGCCGTAGCGGCCATAGACGCCGACGGAGTGTCCGACACCGTCGAGGAGGTACAGGTCGATGACAGAGTAGAGGTGGCCTCCGTGTTCGGCGGACGTGTAGTTGCCTTCGGAGATGACATGGACCTGTTCGTCGGTCAGGCTATAGACAACGCCCGCGCCCCAGCCTTTGAAGGGCTGGAAGATGCGGGTGGAATCCAGCAGCGGGCTCGGACCGCAGAGGCGATGCCACAGGGAAGCGACCTTGCCCGGCTTGGCGTCCTGGGCGCCAGCCACGAAACAGAGGGCAAGTAACACGGCTGTAACAGAGGCAACTCTCTTCATGATTCGAAGATACTGCTTTTTCGCCGTTATCCGTCATTTTGTTACAAAAATTAGTCAACGGATGAGGCGTCTCTTGCGCGTGCGGGATTCTCTTTTTAACTTGGCTGTTACGAAAATCAAACCTGTCGATATGAAAAAATTATTGATCCTCCTCGGCACGCTGGCCCTCGCCGCGTGCGCTTCCGTTCCGGAGAACCCCGTCCTCACCATCGAGGGCGGCCAGGTACAGGGTGTCCTGCTCGACGACGCCCCCGGCGTCACCGTCTTCCGCGGCATTCCTTACGCCGCTCCGCCGCTTGGCGAGAACCGTTGGCGCGCGCCGCAGCCCGTCGTCCCCTGGGAGGGCGTGAAAGTCTGCGACAAGTTCAACCATCCGCCGTTCCAGGCGGCCCACTACCCCGGCGGCTACACCACCGAGTGGGGCTATGGCGACGAAGCTCCCTACAGCGAGGACTGCCTCTACCTGAACGTCTGGACCAAGGCGCCCGGCCAGGTGGACAAGAAACTCCCCGTGGCCGTGTGGATCTTCGGCGGCGGCCTCCGCGAAGGCTGGGGCTCCGAGCCGGAATTCGACGGCAAGAACTGGGGCGCCAAGGACGTGGTCCTGGTCACGTTCAACTACCGCGTGGGTCCGTTCGGCTTCCTCGCCCATCCCGAGATTTCGGCCGAGGATCCGGAGCACGCCACCGGCAACTGGGGCACGCTGGACCAGATCGAGGTCCTGAAATGGGTCAAGAAGAATATCGCCCAGTTCGGCGGCGATCCAGACAATGTGATGATTTTCGGCCAGAGCGCCGGTTCCCGCAGTGTGAAGTTCCTGAGCGCCTCGCCGCTGACCAAGGGCCTCTTCAACAAGGCCGTCATCATGAGCGGCAGCGGCCTCGTGGATCCGCGCAAGCCCGCGCAGCCGATGTTCCCGGGCGCTCCCGCCCTGCCGGCGCAGCAGAACGCCACCCTCGCCGACGCGGAGAAATCCGTCAAGGAGGTGATGGACTGGGCGAACCTGACCGACCTCAAGAAGATGCGCGCCGCCTCCACGGAGACCATCTACGCCCTCGGCGGCATCTATACCTCCGTCACCGGCAAGCGCAGCATCCTGTCCGCCATGCCCATCAGCCCGTACATCGACGGCTATGTGCTGCCCGAGAGCTTCGACGAGGCCTGCATCGACGGCACGCTGGCGCAGGTTCCTTATATGATCGGCTACACGCTGAACGATTCCGGCAACATGGGCGACCAGATCCGCACCTTCTGCCTCAACCGCGAGGAGATGGGCGGCAAGGCCTACGCCTACCAGTTCGCTCGTCCGTTACCGACCGACGGTCGGCCGAACGTGCTGCAGGGCGCCTTCCACTCCTCCGACCTCTGGTTCGTGTTCAAGTCGCTGGAGCACTGCTGGCGTCCTTGGACGCAGGGCGACTGGGATCTGTCCGAGCGCATGCTGACCGCCTGGTCCAACTTCGCCAAGTACGGCGACCCGAACGGCCCGGACGGCGGCGAATGGACGCCGTACACCGCCGCCACGCCGCAGTTCATGGTGTGGAAGCTGGACGAGGCCGATGCGGAAGCCTCCGCGATGGGCGAGCCGCTGGTGCCCCCGCGCCCCAACTTCGGCCCGAGACCGTAAATTTCCCTATCTTTGCAGGAAGATGAAAATCGACCTGCCCATCATGGAGATCGCCGACGCCGTGAATGCGGCGCTGGCGGATTCTCCGCGTCTGGTGGTGACTGCGCCGCCGGGAGCCGGAAAGTCGACGGTGCTGCCGTTGACGATTCTGGCTGGGGGTCGGAGCGAAGCGACCGAGGGGGTTGCGGGGGAACCGTCCCCCGCTAATAACCTGTTCAAGGAGCGTAATCGCAAGATTTTGCTCCTTGAACCCAGGAGGCTGGCGGCGCGGCAGATCGCGGAGCGGATGGCCGCGCTGCTGGGCGAGCCGGTGGGGCGGACGGTGGGCTACCGCATCCGCTTCGAGAGCCGCGTGAGCGCCGCGACGCGGATCGAGGTGCTGACCGAAGGCATCCTGACGCGGATGCTGGTGGACGACCCCGCGCTGGAGGGCGTGGGCGTCGTGATCTTCGACGAATTCCACGAGCGGAGCCTGCAGAGCGACGTGGCGCTGGCGCTGACCCGCGAGGCGCAGCAGCTCCTGCGGCCCGACCTGCGCATCCTGCTGATGTCCGCGACCATCGACACGGACGCCCTCTGCGCGGCCCTGGACGCCCCGCTGCTCCAGAGCGCCGGGCGGATGTTCCCGGTGGAGCTGCGGCATACGCCCGAGGAGGCGACGGCCGAGGACGTGGCGGAGCGCGTGGCGCACTGGGTCCGGGTGGCGCTGCGCGAGCAGGAGGGCGACATCCTGGCCTTCCTGCCCGGCGAAGGGGAGATCCGCCGCTGCGCGGAACTGCTCTCTCCCGTCATCCCCGGCTCGACCGGGGATCTCCTCGCACACATCTATCCTTTATACGGCCTCTTGCCGCCGGAACAGCAGCGAGCGGCCATCGCGCCGAGCCCGGCCGGGAGCCGCAAGGTCGTGCTGGCGACGCCCATCGCCGAGACCTCGCTGACCATCGAGGGCGTGCGGGTCGTGGTGGACGGCGGCTTCTGCCGGCGCCTGGTCTTCGATCCGCAGAACGCGCTCAGCCGCCTGGAGACGGTGCGCATCAGCCGCGACATGGCGGACCAGCGCAGCGGCCGCGCGGGGCGGGTGGCGCCGGGCGTCTGCTACCGCCTCTGGAGTCCGGCCACGGAGGCCCGGATGGCCGCCACGCGTACCCCGGAAATCCTGGAAGCCGACCTGGCGAATACCGTCCTGGACGCCGCCGCATGGGGCGAAAGCCAGCTGGAGCGCCTCGCGTGGCAGACCCCGCCGCCCGCCGCGCATGTGGCGCAGGCGGTGCAGCTGCTGGGGCTGCTGGGCGCTCTGGACGAGGCGGGGCGTATCACGCCGCACGGGCGCGCCCTCTCCGCGCTGCCCTGCCATCCGCGTATCGCGCAGATGCTGCTAAAATGCGGGGGCATATCCCCCGAACCCCCTGCGGCCTCAAGCCCCTTTCCGACTTTGCTCGTGCAAAGTCCCGGGGCCGGCCGGTCCGCTGGTGCGGACTTCGCTTCGCTCAAAGCCTGCGCGCCAAAGGGGGAACCGTCAGCGGTGATTTTGGCGGCGGAGATAGCGGCGCTGCTGGAAGAAAAGGATCCGCTGGCGGCGTCCGAGAACGACGCGTCGCTGACCACGCGCCTGGAGGCCCTGCACCGGGCCGGCCGCAGCGGCCGCTGGGGACGCATCGCCCAGATAGCTGAACAATATCGGATGATGGTCTCGAAAAAGGCCGATATCGAGGCAACCCCCAGGAATAATGCCAGGGGTGGACTCGATTTGGACCAAAAACGGGGCCAAGATCCTTATTTTGTCGGGGCGCTGCTGGCGCAGGCGTACCCGGAGCGGGTGGCGAAGGCGCGGCCGGAGGGCCGGGGCCATTTCCAGCTCGCGAGCGGCGAGCTGGCGGCCGTCCCGCCGGAAGACGCCCTGTCCGCCTGCGAATGGCTGGCGGTGGCGTCCGTGAGCGTCCGACCCGGCCGGGAAGGGCGCATCTTCCTGGCGGCGCCAGTCGATCCGAACGAGCTGCCGGAACTGATCCGCTGCCGCGACCGTGTGGCCTGGGACAGCAAGGCCGGCGCCGCCGTGGCCCAGCGCGAACGCCGCATCGGCGGCCTGCTGGTGGACGCCAAACCCCTCTCCGAGGGCGTTCGGGAGCAGCTGACGCAGGCCATCTGCGAGGCGGCGCAGAAAGAAGGAACGGCGATGCTCGACTTCTCGGACGAGGTCGGGAACCTGCAAAGAAGAGTCGCCGCCGTGGCCGCCTGGCACCCGGAGCTGGAGCTGCCGGACCTGTCCACGGACGCCGTCCTGAAAAGCGCCCCCGCGTGGCTGCCGCCCTTCGTGGGCCGCGCCACCACCGTCGCCGAACTCAAGAAGATCGATCTCTGCGCGGCCCTCTGGACCCTGCTCGACTACGACCAACAGCAGGCGGTAGAGCGCCTGGCCCCGACGCACATCGAAGTGCCGACGGGCAGCCGCATCCGCGTCGAATACCGCCAGGGCGCCGAGGCCCCCGTGCTGCGCGTGCGGCTGCAGGAGTGCTTCGGGCTCACGGACACGCCGCGCGTGGACGGCGGCAAGCGGCCGGTCCTCATGGAACTGCTCTCGCCGGGCTACAAACCCGTCCAGCTGACCTCCGACCTGCGGAGCTTCTGGAGCGGCACCTACTTCGAAGTCCGCAAAGAGCTGCGCCGGCGCTACCCCAAGCACGCCTGGCCGGACAACCCCCTCGAAGCGGAAGCCGTCCGGGGGGTTCGGCGGAAAACGAATAATAAGCAATAGCCGGTTTGCTTGCCGGCGGCGGACAGCGGAGCGCAAATTGGTTTTTCGAGCAACCGCACGAAAAATAATTTGCGGCCGCCCGTCTGGAAGACTCCGTCCGCCGGCAAATGATAAGAAAATTACTATCTTTGCGGGACCATGTTCTACGTTTCTAAGAAGATACGCATCGCGGCGAGCCACCACCTGGAGGTGGATTACCCCACCAAGTGCGCCCGGCCGCACGGCCACAACTACGAAATCGAGGTCTTCTGCAAGGCCCCGGACCTCGACGCGAACGGGATGGTGGTGGACTTCAAGACCATCAAGGAGCGCGTGACCGACCGGCTCGACCACCGCAACCTCAACGAAATCCTGCCCTTCAACCCCACCGCGGAGAACCTCGCCCGCTGGATCTGCGAACAGATTCCGGACTGCTACAAAGTCATCGTCAAGGAAACGGAAGACAACACGGCTACCTACGAATTATGATCACGGAAGAACAAGCCAAACAGCACATTCGCGAACTGCTCGAATTCATCGGCGAAGATCCGACGCGCACGGGCCTCCTGGAGACGCCCGACCGCATGATCCGGATGTTCGGCGAGATGTTCCGCGGCTACGACCCGGCGCAGGCGCCGGTCGTGACCACCTTCCCCAACGGGCAGGACGGCATCGTCTACGACGACATGGTCGTGGACTGCGGCCCCTTCTACTCCGTCTGCGAACACCACTGCCGCACCTTCTTCGGCGACTACTGGTTCGCCTACCTGCCCAACCCCAAGGGCCGCATCCTCGGCCTGAGCAAGATCGGGCGCGTGGTGGACTACTGCGCCGCGCGGCTGCAGGTGCAGGAGCGCCTGGTGCACGACGTGGTGGAGATGCTGACCGAGGCCCTCGGCACCGAGAACCCGCCGCGCGGCATGGCGCTGATGATGCGCGGCCGCCACATGTGCAAGGAGAGCCGCGGCGTCCGCAAGAGCGGCGTCATGACCTCGACCTACCTGACCGGCTCCTTCCGGACCAACGCGCAGACGCGCAACGAATTCCTGAGCTACATCGACAAGAGCGGCAATGTATAAGGTCAAGAAAACGATGACCGTCTCCGCCAGCCACCACATCTCCTTCGCGGGCGGCACGCAGACGGAACCCGACCACGGGCACAACTGGAAGATCACCGTGTACTGCGCGTCCGAGACGCTGGACGCCGACGGCATGGTGGTAGACTTCTGCGACATCGAAAAGCGCATCTGCGGCGCTCTGGACCACGCCGACCTCAACGAAATCCTGCCCTGCAACCCCACCACCGAGAACCTCGCCCGCTGGATCTGCGAGCAGATTCCGCAGTGCTACAAGGTGGAGGTGGAGGAGTGCCCGGGCAACGAAGCCTCTTTCGAAAAATGAAAATCGCCGTCATCGGCGGCGGGGCGGCCGGGTGCTTCTGCGCCATCGGCCTCAAGCGACGCCTGCCCGACGCCGACGTGACCATCTACGAAGCCGGCCCGAAGCTCCTGGCCAAGGTGGCCGTGACGGGCGGCGGCCGCTGCAATCTCACCAATTCTTTCCGCGACGTGGAGCGCCTCGGCGTGGTGTATCCGCGCGGGGAGCAGCTGATGCGGCGCGCCCTGCGGGTGTTCAGCCACGAGGACACGATGCGCTGGTTCGAGGCGGAGGGCGTGCGGCTGGTGGTGCAGGAGGACCAGTGCGTCTTCCCGGCCAGCCAGGACGCGATGCAGATCGTGCGGACGTTGGAGCGCTGCCTAAGGGAGGCGGGGGTGCGCATTCGCCTCAACACCTGCGTGGAGCGGGTGGATGACCTGCAGGCAGACAAGGTTGTGGTGACGGTGGGGGGCATGTCGCGGGAGAAGCTGGCGCGGCTGCTGCCGGAAGGCATCGAGCTCACCGACACCGTGCCGTCGCTCTTTACCCTGAAGATCCCGGACGCGGGGCTGCGCGCCCTGATGGGGACGGTCGTGGAGCAGGCGGCGCTGAGCCTGGCCGGGACGAAATTCCGCGCGGCGGGCACCCTCCTGCTGACCGACTGGGGCGTGAGCGGCCCTGCGACGCTGCGCCTGTCTTCCTACGCCGCCCGCCACCTGGCGGAGAACAGCTACGCCGGCACGCTGCTGATCAACTGGCTGGACGCCGCCGAGGCGGACGCCCGGGAATGGATCGCCGCCACCGCTTCCGCGAATGCGAAAAAACAGGCCGCCAGCACGCCTCCGGACGGAATCACCGCCCGGCTCTGGCGCCACCTGCTGGGGCGCGCCGGGCTGCGCGAGGACCTGCGCTGGGCGGAGCTCGGCGGCAAGGGCGCGGCGCGGCTCGCGGCCACGCTGACCGCCGACGCCTACCCCGTCGCCGGCCGCGCCCGCTTCAAGGAGGAATTCGTGACCTGCGGCGGCGTGGCGCTGTCCGGCGTCAACATCAATACCCTGGAATCGAAGGTCCGGCCCGGCCTGTATTTCGCCGGCGAAGCGCTGGACGTGGATGCCGTGACGGGCGGTTTCAACCTGCAGGCGGCGTGGAGCACGGCGGCGGTTGTCGCGGCCTGTCTGGGTGGATTATCCGAATAATTGTGTATATTTGCATGTTGTACTAAATATTCAACCGTACCGAATGAAAAAGATTTTGAACGAGCTCTGCGCCAAGGACACGCGCGCAGTAGAGGCTAGGGCTGCGGGTATCTATCCTTATTATCGCCCCATTTCCTCCGGTCAGGATCCGGTCGTCACCATGGCTGACGGCAAGAAAGTCCTGATGTTCGGCTCCAATTCCTATCTCGGACTTTCCGACGACCCCCGCCTCAAGGAGGCCGCAATCAAAGCAATAGAAAAATATGGCACCAGCTGCTCCGGCAGCCGCTTCCTCAACGGTACCCTCGACATCCACGAGGAACTGGAGGCGAAGCTGGCGAAGTTCGTGGGCAAGGAGAAAGCCGTGACCTTCAGCACCGGTTTCCAGGTGAACCTGGGCGTCGTGGGCGGTCTCGGTTTCCGCGGCGGCTACATCTTCCTGGACTCCCTGGACCACGCCTGCATCATCGACGGCAGCCGCCTGAGCTTCAGCGAAGTGCGCAAGTTCGCCCACAACGACATGGGCGCCCTGGAGCGCAAGCTCTTCCTGACCCCGAAGAACGCCCCGAAACTCATCGTGGTGGACGGCGTGTACTCGATGGAAGGCGACATCGCCCCGCTGCCCGACATCGTGCGCCTGGCCAAGAAATACAACGCCTCCGTGATGGTGGACGACGCCCACGGTCTCGGCGTGATCGGCGAGAACGGCTCCGGCACCGCCAGCCACTTCGGCCTGACCAAGGAGACCGACCTCATCATGGGCACCTTCTCCAAGAGTTTCGGCTCGCTGGGCGGCTTCATCGCCGCCGACGAGGTGGTCATCGATTACCTGAAGCACAACGCCCGTTCGCTGATTTTCAGCGCCTCCATGACGCCGGCCGCCGTGGCCGCCGCCAGCAAGGCCCTGGACATCATGATCGAGGAGCCCGAGCGCCGCGAGAACCTCTGGAAGGTCACGCGCCACGCGCAGGAAGCCTTCAAGAAGGCCGGTTTCGACACGGGCCACACCCAGAGCCCGATCATTCCGCTCTTCGTCCGCAACACCGTCAAGGCCATGACCATCGTTCCGCGGGCCTACGAAGCCGGCGTGTTCATCACCCCGGTCATCGCCCCGGCCGTGCCGGAGAACGATGTGCTCATCCGCTTCGCCCTCATGGCCACCCAC
>Ga0310696_10003318_pt1 | contig 20204 bp, 32 predicted proteins | sample AusTroGonzalo_MG_4_FD_203885 | JGI IMG/M metagenome (GOLD analysis project Ga0310696, IMG submission 203885) | Bovine rumen microbial communities from tropical cattle in Woodstock, Queensland, Australia - Gonzalo_02 (v2) (version 2) | ecosystem: Host-associated > Mammals > Digestive system >... | reverse complement strand
GCAACATTGCTCTTCCGGCTGAAGCTGAAGGGGTTGTTCCGATCGCAATCGCAATTGCGATCAACGGTGAACCTCGCCTGACGAGCCGTGCGGTTTATACACCGGCGGCTGTCGATGAGTATGGCAACGTGACAAGCACATGCATTGTGAAAGTTCCGAGAGGTTGCTGTTTCAGTATGAGCATTGATGCGGTCAGCGGCGTGACTGCCGATCCGACAGTGACTCCAGCTCCGCTGATTAACGCTCAGAATATGAACGTCGTGATTGACCGCATAGCCTGACGGAAAGGAGAACGCACATGAAACGCTACGAACACATTGACGAGGCACTGTGCCGCGAGATGGACAAACTGAACAAGAAGTATGCCGGCGATGTTGACATGAGTATGCAGGATCTGGAAATGATCCGCCTGCTTCTCAGTTCAATGGTGAAGTCGCAGACGTACGATGCCATGCAGGAAGAGTACGACTGGGACGACGACATGGACGAATCCGGCAGACGCGGCAGTGACGGACGGATGTACTCCGGACGATCCTACCGTCGTGGCAGGGACGCCATGGGGCGGTATACCAGCAGGGATATGATGCCCGGATATTCCGGACATATGCCCGAGTGGATGCCCCCGTACTACGGCAGGTACTGAAAAAACAAGACCCGCTCCAATTTTGGGCGGGTCATTTCTTTTATACTGCACGACAGACTCGGATGTATTGCTGGCGAAGTGCCCATTCCGAGAGGATGGTACTGATCAGTGCCTGAACGGGAATGCCTTTCTCTGCGGAGAGTTCTTCCAGCATTTCCCGGGTGGCTCGTGGGAGTTCTGGATCGGAGGTGTTCTGCACGTAGGCGGCAAAGAGTCCGTCTGTGCATTGTTGAACGGTTATATGCTGATCTGAGAAAAATGCACAGGTTGCGGAGTCCTGAAAATCTCCGGTTTCACCGAGAATGGTGTGAACGGCATCGCAGATCCCGTAGTAAATATCGGCGTAGGGGGTATTGCTATAGCCGAGATCATACATTTTCTGATCCAGATTACGTGCTTTTATGCCGGCTTTCACCAGCGAATTCAGGATACGCTTTACATCCATTCGGACTTATCCTCCTCATTTGTTTCCTGTGCGGAAACACGTTTCTTACTACGAAACAGTATACAGGAATTATGTTTCCTCAAAAGAAAGAAAATGTTAAATATTTATTAACTGTTTCCTAAACGGAAACTTTGTGGTATACTTTCAGGCGGGAGATGATGACCATGACCCAGGGCGAGCGCATCAGGATGATGCGGGAAGAGAAAAGAATGACACTGGAAGACGTGGCTAAACAGATCGGCGTCGGGCGGCCGACGGTGTATAAATATGAAACCGGCGCCATTGCGACCATCCCGAACGAGAAGGTCAAAGCGATGTCGAAACTGTTCGGCGTGTCCGAAGCGTTTCTGATGGGATGGTCTGACATTCGGGAACCGGATCCAAAGGAAACCATCGGGATTGCCGTTCCGGACGGGGAAAAGTTTATCAAAGCGTACAGTGTGATGTCGGGCCAGGACAGGGCGACGCTGGTAGAAATCTTTCAGCGGGCGTATGAAAAACTGGAAGAAAATGAATAAGCTGTTCGGAATTTCCGAACAGCTCTTTTTTATTCGTCAGACAATTGGATGTCCAGCCATCCGCTGACCAGTTGCTTCGGGTAGAACTTGATTTCGTACATGTATTTATTGACTTCTTTGGTTTCGATCTGCTCAACGATGTACGTCGTATCCTGTGACAGGTGGGCGTAGTTCAGTACAAACTCATTTGGTGCCTTCTCAATCGTGATGTTCAGATCCCCGTCCTTGTCCACGTCGATGGAGATCAGTCCGGTGATCTGCATGAGCGGCGTGTCCGTTCTTGTATTCATGACAGTGATCCGCCGGCGTATATTGAAATCATCGGCTTCCCGCTTCAGGTTGTGCCGGACCGTGTCTGCCTGGCGGCAGGAGGAGAGGACAAGGGCCGTAACGATCAGCAGGACAATAAGCAGGATTTTTTTCATGTTTTTTCTCCTTTTACTTGGTTAATAAACTTACTCAAGGGTTCTCCGTCGATGGTGAATCTCATCTTCACAATACTCTCTCCTGATCAGCTCCTCTGTCGGATGCACATCCGTAATGATTGCTGCAATGTAATGTTCCATGCGTTATTGTCTCCGTCACCACGTATACTCAGCGATCCGCTTCTCCAGGGATCCATCGCCCTGCTCCGCCAACAGAATGAAGTCAAATACTTTCTCGGACCAGCCTGCAATGATGTTTGTGTTCTTGCCGCAGAACTGTTGTGTTCCGTAGCCCTGGAGGTCTATTGCGTGCACCCACAGATTAGTGTTGATGTGTCTTCTGTATTCATCAGCATAGGACTGGACGGTTGTTTTGCCGTAATTGCACTCATTGTCAGAAACAATAATGATTCTGTCTGCCAAGATTTTTTCGTCAATTATCCGCATGAACGGCAGCCGCATGTCAGTTCCGCCGGTTGCTTTTGATTCGTTTACACAGGCATAGAGAATACCATTCCGGTGAGAGAACTTGCGATCCTGAATGCCGCCGTTGAACTCATAGAATACGGCATTATCGCAGATCCTGTTTGCAATAAGCCCTAGCATCATTCCGATCTCACAGCAACGAACTGTCGATTTCGCACTGATCGGAGCACCCATTGAGCCTGATACATCAACCGCAATCACCGTTCTCCCCGGCAGACGCGGAAGATTCAGGATGGAAGCATCAACGGCATCTTCCAGTGCGTCGAAAGCTTTTGTTCCGGCTGACGACGGAAGGTTTTTATATGCGGACAAAAACCGGAACGGAAGCTGACGAGACCGTTTAACTGCTTCAGGATCAGAAATTGCACTTAACACCTTATCAAGATATTCTGGTGAAACATCTGCCTCAATAATATTGCGAAGATTCCGTAAAATTGCCATATAATTCTGAACGATCATTGTGTTTATCCTCCTATATATTCTTTGATTGTGTCTATTGAAAAATTATTATCCATTATTTCATGTTCCCAAAGCACTAAGCATTCCCATCCGTTACTATTGTATATGTTTATTAATTCCTGAGGGTTATCGTTTCTGTGCCAATAATCTCCATACACCTCTATTGTTTTTCTCTTTGACCGATTTACAAAATCAGGATTCTTTATTCTATTGCCGAGTTTGATACAGTACTTTGTTTGCGCAGAATATTCCCATCCTTCAAATGGTTTGATTAATTTCCACAGTTTTAATTCTGGTTTTGAATTAAAACTTATATTTCCTTTAAGTAATGCAAGTTTATGTTCATCGGATAATTTTGTTCCAAACATCGGATTATTTTTCCCACACAAAGGTTTAAGTTTCCCATTTTTAAACATCTCTTTTCTTACACGGGATAACGTCTTACCTGCTTTTGCCAAAGACTCGCAATTTTCTTTTGTTCGTCCTTTGCTCCATATGGTTTGTACACCATGCTTATTTTTGTTCCACGGTGTTTTTCCTTCGTTAATTCTGTGCCTGTCTTTAAATCCAATGATTCCTTTTTTGTTTAATTCAACTGCATTATCCGATATCTTTTTTCTTGATTCTCTCGCAAGCGTTTCAGAATCTGGAAACTGTGACTTGTATTCTGCAAATGAAATACCATGACATTTACGCAAATGTGTTTCCGTTATTTGCTTAAAACATCTTCCACATAATGAACACTCAACATATTTATTTACTCCTTGATCCATATATCGATCACCTTTTCCCACTTTTCTTTCTTCGTTAATCCGTCAGTGTTGTCAGAAAGAATAGATTCCCAGGTAAGAGGGGTTGGCAGGGTACCGTCCAGCAACTGCTTCCACATGGCAGACTGTTCTTCTGTTTCAGGATGCGGACGACAGATCCGCAGGACATCCCGCATCTTGACAGCATGTCCTTCTCCTTTGTACTTGGCGAGTGTGTATGCGTCAAACGTGGTAAAGACTTCCTCTAACGCACGACGCAAGCTGTTTGGGATTGGCTTTCCAAAGGTAGACAAATAAAAGGATAAGATCTCTGTAGCATCATCGCCGCGAAGTACGACTCCGTTCACGGTCCGCTTGACATATGGTTTACCTTCCGGAATGTTTGCGAGATATCCGGTCAGTACGTGTGCTATAGAACGCATATTAAATTCCCTGCGTGCAAAGACGGCGAGATTGGAAACAAAAGCCGGGTCGTTTTTGATAACAGATTGGATTGTTTCACCAATCTCTTTGCTGTTATCACCGTAGAATTTCTTTTCGTTAAAGAAGCTTGTTAACACCTGAGTGACGAGCTTACTTCTATCTGTCATTTTATAAGCTTCGTGGCCTTCACGGTTAACTGTTTTGTTGGTTACGTTTTGATTGAATTTTGCCATGACGATTCCTCCTTTTAAATTACGATACGTGGTTAAGTGCTGCAAATAAAAAGAGCATTCGCGATCATTATCATGTCCGGGTAGACGTAAGCGAATTAAAAGTTCGATGCATCCGGCCATTGCAATACGCAAATGCTCTTATTGGTAGTGGCGGATAATAATCGCAGACGTGACTTTCACTGTTTCCAGTGCTGTTGGGCTTGAACCAACTCAGAATGGCAATAATTCTTTTAACCGATGCACACGTCTACTGCAATGCCGCCACATGGTAGGAACACTCCGAATCGAACAGAGATCAACTGGATATAAGCCAGTCGCACTCGCCATTGTGCTATGTTCCCATATGATTGCCCCGCAAAGGTTAAGACAAGACAGTGCGGGACAATGTTTGGCAGGAACGTACCGGGTGGGGCTTCGTTCCTGCCTGTTCAGAAGAACCGTTGGCGCGCAAACCCCGTGAAGGTTCTTCTTACGCCGACAGGAGACGAGCCTGTCGTTAGGACTTACGTGTCAGCGCATAGTATAAGACGGACAAGAAATCGGAAACGGAAACGTTAGCGCTCTTTCCACTGAGCTACGTGACATCTTCATGTCAACGGCGGGACTCGAACCCGCGACCTCTCGATTACAAGTCGAAGTAACCGTCGCCTACAGTACCGTCTTACGCGCTCTGACCAGGACTCGGACCTGGGACCATCCGCTTAACGGGCGGGTGCTCTACCAACTGAGCTATCAGAGCATGGGGGGGCGGGGGCAGGATTTGAACCTGCGACTCTCGGCTTATGAGGCCGATCTTCTGCCGCTGAAATACCCCGCAGTGCTTTGGAGCGGATGGTGGGAATTGAACCCGCACGACCAGTTTGGAAGACTGGAGTTCTGCCATTAAACTACACCCGCGTCTGGTGGATGCAGGAATTGAACCTGCATTGCGATCGGATCACCCGTACGCAGCGTTGCCGTCCCCCTATCGGCTGTCGCTTTCTTCCATCAGAGCTACGCGTACAACCCTGATATTCGGAATACTAAGACCCTAATCCACCATGTATATGCCGACCACTCGCGTCCCACCGCCCTGTTCAACTAAAGAGGTATGACCGATCCCATTATGGGCGACTCCCTCTTTAGCTGTCATGCGCCAAAGCCTTGTCCGTCGGCATGATGCCGGTCTTTCCCGGCTGCCAGCGAATCTCTCTTCGACGGCCTCTTGTGTCAGTTCGCAGACCGCAGTCAACGCCGTGCCGCTTGTGGGGCTTCGTTCAGGACTTCCTAAAACCCATCCGGCTGTCCAGGTTGTACGACATACAACCTGTGTCCACGGAGTACTGGTGGAGGTGACGGGGGTTGAACCCGTGTCCGAATACAAACCGATACTGAAACTTCTTACACGATAGTCAGTTTAAGGAGATGACGCTCGCAGGGAAGGAGATCCCTCATGTCCACCATCTGCTCTTGTGCGGGTGAGCAGAAGATCCCGACACTTACGTGCGAAGCGATCATTCTCTGATCCTCAGACTGGTGTCGACCGCCAGACCCAGTCGTTTTGGAGCGAAGCGGCATCAGGCCGCTTTCAGTTCGCCGTAGATTTCGTCTTCGTCAGTTCTTTTGTTTTGACCCATAATGCGGTATCATGCCCGTGATTTCAGTACCATTTCATACCCGTCGAAACCATCTCACCCCCATATGATCCACGTCCACTTATATGCATGCCACACAGTTCGCAAACGTGGTGCAAACAGATAAGAAACGAAACCGGGCTTACATACTTTTGCTCTACCGACTGAGCTACCTCCCGGTGCCGGGAGGACTGGAATTGAACCAGTGGCACAAAGTTCCTAATCGAAGTATCCGACTTCTGCAATGCTGTTTGCACAATTAGATTACCACGAATCGTAGTTGTTGTAAATACCAAAGTGGTATTTTTTATTGAAAATATTTTTGCTTCATTATATAATCAAAATGTAAGCGATGAAAGGAGTACTGATTGAGTAATCTCACAAAGTACAGGCGACTAAAAAAGATGACCATGGCCGAGTTGGCTGATCGTGTAGGTGTATCACAGCCGACGATCTGCCGATATGAACGTGGTGAAAGACAGATGCCAGTCGACATGGCCAGAAAGATCGCAACCGTTCTTCAGGTCAAGTGTTGGTGGAAGCTATACGACTGATTGCAATCCGTCCGAAATGGGCGGTTTTTTATAATGTAAAATATGGTATTTTCAGAGAAGTATCGTCTGCGTCACGGTACTTCTCTTGCCGGGGAGTACTGTCATTTAACCCAAAAATCGACAGGCATGTCGGTAGTAGAAATGTTTCGTTCAGACATGCTATTGTCGGTAGTTATGTCGGTAGTAGATTCCAATTTTTCGTCATTTATTACGATTCGTGGTTAAACGAATACGGCATAAGAAAACCCGCAATCCCTTACAGGATGCGGGTTTAAGCGGAGAAGCCGGGATTTGAACCCGGGCTGCCATCACTGACACTACTCCCTTAGCAGGGGAACAAATAAACCTTATATATCAACGCTTACAGGCGACAATGTCGGTAGTGTGTCGGTAGTACGTATGCTACTTTTTGATCGCATTCACGGCATTCAGGGCGTCATTCATATCCGGATGAGCGTACTTGTCCATCATCTTCGCAGTCGACCAGCGCATGACACGCTTCGCTATTTGCGGAGCAATTCCGGCATCAACAGCCAGAGCTGTAGCAGTTGTATGTCTGCATGAGTACGGCGTCAGGCGACGGCATCCTGCGGCTTCCAGTACGGCATAATATCGTTCATACCATCTACCTTCATTGTGCGGCCAGATGTTTCCGTTCTTCTGTGCATGTGCTATCAGATCCTCGACGACCGGCAGGATGCTGTCAGCAAGAACCACAGGTGTTTTCTTCCGGACTTTGGTTTTCAGATTCATGCCGTACATAGTTTTTGCTTCCAAGTCGATATGCTCAACCTTCAAGAGCTGAGCCTCCCCGGGCATCATACCGGTGTAGATCATCAGCAACGGAATGCCAGCGTCAAGGTTTCCGTTTTCATACAGTTTCCACAGCGCCTGTTGCTCTTCTTTGCTGAACGGAACCTGTTCCTTTTCTTCCAATGCTACGAGTTCAATGTAGTCAGGAAGAACAGCCTGAACGAATCCTTCGGAATGGGCACGCTCATAGAGTCGTTTCAGAAGAGTCTTGCAATCTTTCTGCGTATAGAATGTGTGTGCTACGGTACTGACCGTTTCCTGTAAGTCATCAATCGTCAGGGTATCAATACGTGCATCCTGAATTGGAGCAAGTTTTTTCCATGCAGCCTTGTATGCGTATTGTTTATCTTTTCCGATCTTCAGCATGGCATTCTCTGAATATTGTTTCCAATAGACAGACAAGCGTGGAGCATCCTTCGGTTTGGTATATCCTCCGGCACGGAGAGTCGGACAGTATTCGAGAGCTTCCCTCTTAGTTGCAAAACCGGCTTTCGTTCGCTTCACCGGGATCCTCGGCTTGGACGGATCGGCAGGATATCTCCAGTCGATCACGACGCATGCAGTCCAGGTGGTCTGTCCTTTTCTCCGGTACGCACAGCCTTGTCCGTTTCCTCTGTTTTTCGGTCTTCGCTTCTTTTCATCACTCATGCAGGATCACCGTATTCATAATAACTTTCGTTATCCATGTCTCCATTCATGATGTGATTCATCTCATGGCGAAATGTCTTCTGCTGTTGTTCAAAAGACAGGCGTGAATTAATTATAATGCATGGATTGTAATCAGAACCAAGGCATACGAAACCTTTAATATGCGTAGGCATATCCATCAATATAACCGGAACATCATTATTCATTGGTATTACGCTCTCTTTGTATTGCGTTCACAACAGCAAGGACGGCGTCAAGATCCTGCTCGGAAAGAAACCTTGAACGATCAAACAGCAGTCCGAGCTTCGGGTTTGCATGAAGATTTTCCGCGATCTGTACGGCAAGATCCCTGTCGTATTCTTTACCGTTTGACGGCATCAGCGAAGAAAACGGAACGAGAAAATAATCTGCAATCCGCTGGATCATTGCGAAGTCAGGCTCACGGAAATTCCTTTCATATGCGGCGATTGCGGATTGCGAAACTCCAAGCTCGTCTGCAAGCTTCTGCTGTGACAGAAACCTCGCAGTTCGCAATTGCTTCAGCTTTTCTCCGAAGGTCACGGAAATCACCCCCACTGCGATGTTAGCACACAACGTATTAAAAAGTCAACACTTTTGTAATAAAATGTTAATACTTATCGTATTGACTGTTGCTTCGGTACGTATTAAGATAGCTCGTGAAAGGAGGCGATCGACCCAGTGGATGCGAAAGAGATTGGGGCAATTCTCCGAAAGCTCCGAGAAGAGAAAAAGGAAACAAAGAGACACGTCGCAAAGACTACGGGCTGTTCATACGCAAGCATCTGCGCATATGAATACGGGAACAGAATTCCGTGCGATGAAGTCAAAGTTAAACTGGCGAGCCACTTCGGCACGACGGTTGAAAAGATTTTTTTTGCCAACCAATAGCACGAAACGTACTTAAGAAGTTCAAAGGGAGATAAGCATGGAGATTTCAAAAGACGCATTGATGCGGGTAGTCAAAGCAACAAGGATGAGCCTGAGAATGGTGGCTGACATCAGGAAGATGCTGATCGATACAGGAAGCAGAACAGTTCCGGATGTGATCTCGGGGTTCCTGTGCGACGCATTATACAACTTCTGTGGCGAACAGCTCAGCTACGACCAGGACTTTATCCGGGACTCAAAGGTTTACAAGACGCTGATCAGTAAAGAGTATTCAGATCAGGAAGTAACGGACATCCTGATCGGACTTCAGCACGACAATCGTCCGGAGCAGCCGAAACCGAACTATATCGACAGAAGCGAGATGAAGAAACAGGCGGAAGCCGGATGCGGGTACATTTCGCCGGAGGGCGACTGGAAATGACACTGAAGGAAATTGAGGAACTGGACAGCAATACGCTTACGGTGAAGCAGGTGGCCGAGTTTCTCGGAAAGGATCCGCAGGTAATCAGGGATCAGGCGGAACGGGAGCCAAAGTATTTGGGATTTCCGATCTGTAAAGCGGGTCATAGCTACACGATTCCTAGACTTGGGTTCATTAACTGGTTCAAAGGGATGACACCGATGCTCGTATGGAAAGAGGGGTTGCCGATTGAAACGTTATGACCCGTACAAAGCTACTATCGTCTGTACAATGTGGTATTCCGAGCGCGACTACGCAGGCGTACTGCTCGCCAAACGTGTGGACAGCAAAGAAGAAGCAGGAAGCTTCATGTATGACGAAGTCCTGCGACTGATCGAGAGCTTCGGAGGATCTGACAGGCATGACGGGAGCGGAGAGGTCACTGTTTTATCATACCGCGATGTGTTTGATGAGTGGGCAACCGAGGTCAAATGCCCGGATGGATCCATATACCAGTACAAATTAATATTCGATGAGGAGGTGAAAGAGCATGAAGCAGAAGATTGCAAAGCCGAAGAAGTTTCAGCAGAACCGGGATGTAAAGGAACACTATCATCCGCGCGGACTGGCACGGGCAGTGGTTCACAACACGCTGAAGCGTGAAGGTGCGACCGGTGTGAACAAGATTGTTCCCGGAAGCACACAGAGTCCGTTCGCAACCCGGTGGCGTGACACAGCTGATTATCTTTTCAGCAAATAAAAACGGCCGCCGATGCGGGAACATCGGCGACCTCCCCTTGCGGGGTGTTGCACTATGACAAGAGGATTGTAGAACAATCGTGAAAGGAAGTCAAGCATGCAGACCATTATCAAATGGCAGACGAATCTGTTTCGCAAGGCTGATCCGGTGAAGTGCTATGAGGAGATCACCAGTCTCGGAGATGAGGTGACACCGGAGCAGGTGCTTGAAAAAGGAAAAGATCCGAACAGTGAACTTTCCAAGTGTTTTACGAAGGACGATTCGGAAGCGGCGTACAAGTGGCGGCTGCGTGAAGCCCGGGAAATCATGCGTCAGCTGATCGTCATTACAAAGCCTGACAAAGAGGAAGAAGAGAAAGAACCGATCCAGTTCCGGCTGATGATGAAGAACGAGAGAAGTGCCGGAAGCGGATATAAACAGACCATCGTAATGGTTCAGGATGAGGATGAATATCAAAAGCTTCTGAACCAGGCATACGAAGAGCTGAGAGCATTCAAACGAAAGTATTCAATGCTCAGCGAGCTTGCGGAAATTATGGACCTTATCAACTGAACAGCTGCGGTCAGCAAGGGCGGGTGTCTTGTGACGTCCCAAATGGACAGAACGACACAATAAAGCAAATTACAGAACATCACAGTACAAAAAAGAACAACACAAGGCATCCTCGCTTGCTGATCGCAGGAACAGAAAACATAACAATACAGGACAAAACGGTTCAAAACAGTTAAAGAATACATTGAACAGCACACGACAGTCACTTTCAGGGCATGGACCCTGAGCTGAGAATAACACATAAGAGGACTGGACAGCAACGGCTACGACACATCAGGAACGGAAAGGAAAGCAGCTTACAAGACAAAAAAACACAAAACCAACTTTCCACTGTGTCCTGAAAGTGACTGTCGAAAGAATGAAAAGGAGGCCATAAACATGGCGAAGTCGGAAATCATCGAATTGAAAGATATCGAGGTTAAGAGTGCGGAAATCTACATCGAGGGTGACAGCGACCTGATCCTGAGCAAACCGAACGCCCGGTACGAGCGTGAGTGCAGGGACATTGACGCCGGCACAAAGACAACCAAGCAGAAGCCGAACGACTGGGAAGACATCATTACCAGCGTGACGTGGACGATTCCGTACCCTGTGAAGAATACCTACGAGGAAATGTGCGAGGATACGTACCGCTACATGATGGAGAATGGCAAGCCGTGCGTAAGCAGCTACGGTATTTGGAAGAGCGTCGGTGATGCCGTCGTCCGGAACGAGGTTGATAACTACGCAACGAAGATTAAGAACGCTTTCAACATCAGTGCGACGAACAACGCAATCCCGATTGACTTTGTGGAAGCGAACGTCGATTCCAAGCTGATGCCGCTGAAGAAGGGCGGACACACCATCGCCAAGCTGAACCGGTTCAGCGGTTGGAAGTGCCACTTCACGATCCGGTATACGGAGAACGTGTACAAGCTGAATCAGATCGTTAACTTCATTAATCTTGCCGGGTTCGGACTTGGAATCGGAAGCGGCAGAAACAGTGGATTCGGAAGGTACCATGTGGTGGATGTAAAAGCACTGTGAGGAGGTACGGCAGATGAACCTGAATGGAAATAAAACAGACATCAAGGGAAACGAGTGGCCGTACAACCTGCTCGAACAGGTCGGTTTCGAGGACGATGATCCGTTGGATCACCTGAGCACTGAGGGTGAGCTTTGGCTCGCAATGTGTATGAGCCGGATGACGGAACGGGAGATGCAGATTGTTCGCATCAGGTACTTTGAACAGAATACGCTGAAGGAAACAGGAGAGATCATCGGTATCACACAGGAACGGGTCAGGCAGATTGAAGCAAAGGCTGTTCGAAAGCTTCGCAACAATCATTGCGGATACGTCCTGAGATACGGCGCCAGGGCGTACATCGAGAAGCGTGTAAACGAAAAAGTCGATGAGGTCGTAAGCATCCGGCTGAAAGAACTTGAGGATGCATACCGGGAAAAGATGGCTGATGTTGTAATCAGGGACAACGAGGATAAGCGAAATGCCATCGATAAACTGAAAGCGACAACCGTAGGAGAGCTTCACATGGGACTGCGACCGTACAATTGCCTGACAAGGGCAGGAGTTCACACCGTCGGGGAATTGATGGAAAGATATCCAACGTATCAGAAGGTAACACAGATCAGGAACCTTGGACGGAAAAGCTTGGAAGAGATTGTGGACGCAGTACAGGAACTTGGGTTTGCGTGGCCGGTATTTGAGTAAGGAGTGACAGCATGAAGAAGCTTGCCATTGCGGTTGTGGAAACCATCATTATTGCGGCAATTGTGGCTGGAGTGATTTTTCTGTTGGACAGTGTCGGACTGGCTGAAGATTCAATGTATGTAATGTGCATGGATCGTGTGAATGTCAGGCTCGGCGCTTCCAGCCGGAGCGACGACGTCGGATGGCTTGAACCTGGAGATGTGGTTTATCCGGACGGAAAGAAAAAAAATGGGTTCGTACATTGCGAAATCCCAAGTCTTGAAGCCGGAGAAGGATGGATTCACAAGGGATACCTTGTTTATGAACAGCCCGAGAAAATGAACAGAACCGGGATTGTCAGCAGCCGGTCGAAGGTTCAGGCCAGGAAGAACGTGGACGGGAAACGGACAAGATGGCTGAAACCTGGCGGCGAGGTGCGGGTGTACTGGTGGACAAGCGAGTGGTGCCTGACGAATTGCGGATATGTAAAGACGGATTTTATCGAACTGGACGGTGAGTAGAATGGCAGAGCAGTTTTTCACAACGTGCAAGTTCTGCGGGAAACAGATTCTGATGACGAGAAATCTGCGGAACGGTATATGGATTCCATGCAATCCGGAGATCAGGCACTTCCAGAGCGGCGGCGGACCGAACACGTATATCACGCCTGAAGGTGAGGTCGTCCATGGGCAGAACGCCACGTTTGGTTCCGACTCGTTCGGGTATATCAGGCACAGAAAGGACTGTACGAAATGAGCATGCCAAAGTTTGTAAACCCTAGCAGGGCTGACGCATGGGACGTAACCAGACAGGAAAAGCTCAGCATTCTGTTTCTGATGAACACCGTCAGTGCCATGATGGACAGCCGTGAAGAGCTTCGCGATCGCGTAAGCCGGATTGACGGCGGACCTGAGATGATGGAAACCATGTGCGAAGTCAGTGAAAAACTGCTGACTGAAATCCGGATGACCATCCCGGAACGCCAACGGCACAACATTAATAACATCAGCAAGGATATGGAGATGCGGATGGTGCCAAAGGCAACGCCGAGCAAGATTACAGTGTTGTTGCCGAAGGAAGATTTCAGGGCATTGGTGGATGCGGCTCAGGAAAAGTGTGTGCTATGTACGGACGATAGTGAGGAATGCAAGAAGTGCAAGCTGTATCAGCTGCTGACGTCGATACTCCCAATGGACCGGTACGACAGCAGAAGCCTTTGCCCGTACAATATGGCAGGATGGGAGAACTGACGGATGGGATTTAACAACAGAGGGTTTCACAGCGGTTGCCCATGCAAAGACTGTGAACACAGAACGATGACGTGCCATGGTGTATGTACAAAATACAGTGAGTGGAAGAAACAGGAGGATGAAAAGAAAAAGGCTCGTGACGCGGACCGTGAAAGGTTCAATACCATGAGCGATGCAAAGAAAAAAGCGATCTGGAGAAAGATGAGATACTCCAGGCAGAACCCGAAAAACAATCACAGGGAAGGATGACGCGCCGTCGGCAGTAATGCCGATAATCATACAGGCTAAGGATTTAATCCTGAACAGAAGATCCTCCTCTACTGTGTTCCTCTCGAACAGTTGCACTTGCCTTCTTTCAGTGCCATAAATAAACCTTCTTCATCAGGTGGAACACAATGGAAAGGGGAACTATGAGCCATCCGGTCGGGGACAGCCGGTGCCGCAGTGCGGCTATTAAAATCCCCTACATTATTACGAAACGTATTTGGAGGCGAACAAATGGTAGTACTCGAACTGAACGAAAGCATCAGGGTGACCGGCGAGCCTGACGCAGTGGCGTTGTACACGTTCTGTCTTCTCCGGGCGATGAAGATGCAGGGCGATCATGACGCAGAAGAGGTCGCAAAGAAAGAGATTGAACTGCTCGGCAAGTTTGGAAGCATGACGATTGAGGAACTGATCAAGAGGGAGAGTAACGATGAAGACGAATGACGGAGCGATGCCTGAACTGGAAATGTTCTTCGGGATAATCTATGCGGGATACTGCGGATCCTGCGGGCGGATGATGTTTACCGGCGGAAGCTTCAGAACAAAGCAGGAAGCATCCGAACAAATCAAGGCCTGCCCGTGGTGCAAACATGCAGTGAAATGGGCGGTGAACGGATGATCTGGTTTTTTCTTGCGGGCTTTGTTGCAGGAGTAGTCGGGTCTGTGATGCTCGCAACATGGTGGGTAAAGACTCATATCAGGAAGGTTACGCCTGAAGAGGCGATCCGGGATATACAGGAAATGAAAAAAGAGGAGGACGACTTTGATGACTGAGAGAGAGTACAACGAGGCGGAAGGGATCCGGAGAAGCGACCTGTGGCGGATGGCGGACAGCCCGGAGAAGTATAAATACTTCCTCGAGAATCCGCAGGAACAGACGCCGTCAATGGCATTCGGAAGTGCATGCCACAAGATGATCCTGGAACCGGATACGTTCGGTGACGAGTATGCCGTGGCGCCGCAGGTTGACAGGCGGACCAAGGACGGCAAAGCACAGTGGGAAGCATTCATTGAAGACAACGCCGGGAAGACCATTATCAGTGCGGATGACGCCGCTGTTATGGAAGAAATGGAAACGGCACTGGTTCGCTGCCCGCTGGCTAAAGAACTGCTGTGGGGAAAAGGAAGCAGCGAGGTGCCAGTGTTCTGGACCGATCCGGAAACAGGCGAGAAGTGCAAGGTAAAGCTGGATCGGCTGCTCATTTATGAAGGGCAAAACGTGGTGGTCGACTACAAGACAGCTACGTCCGCGCAGACGGAGAAGTTCAACCGGAGCGTCTTCAACTTTGGGTATGCGCTTCAGGCGGCGATGTATACGGAAGCCCTGCTTCATAACGGGGAAGTAAAGCGTCCGAGGTTTATCTTCGTGGTGCAGGAAAAGAAAGCTCCGTACAGCGTGAACGTGGTTGAGGTCAGCCCGGAGGTTATGGAGTTCGGCATGAAGCAATACCGGACGCTGCTGGATCGGCTTCATACCTGTAAGGAACTGGATGAGTGGCCAGGGTATCTTCCGATTGACGGCGGAACAAACTGGACGGACCTGCCGGCATGGGTGGATGAAGAAGAGGAGGAAGCATAATGCCTACACACTGGAAGAAACTGAATAACCCGGATTATCTCGGGGCGTATGCCTTTGAGCCTGGGGAGGAAAAGACAGGGACGATTGACTACGTGAAGCAGGAACCTGTTATGGGATCAGACGGGAAGAAGGAGGACTGCATTGTCTGTCACTTTCGGGAAAAGACGCTGAAGCCGCTGGTCCTGAACGTGACGAACTGTAAGATGATCACCAAGATTTACAACACACCGTACATCGAGAACTGGGCCGGAAAGCAGATCACGATGCAGGTGAAACAGGTAAAAGCGTTCGGCGACATGGTTGATGCCGTCCGGGTCAAGAATGTGAAGCCCGGTGGGAAGACCGTTGAAATCAAATGCGAAGACTGCGGGAAGGTAATCAAAGGCATGGGGCAGTACAGCCCGGAGTTTGTCGCCAACAAGAACAGGGAACGGTACGGACGGTGCCTGTGCGTCGAGTGCGGGAAGAAGGAACAGGAAGCCCGTGACAAAGCCAGTGCCGAACCGGGCGTTGTTGAGGATAACAAGACAGAAGCAGATGATCTGGCTGCACAGCTTATGGCTGACGCAGAAGAATAAAAAGGAGGAATGACCTATTAACTGCTTACACATTATCGGAAACCTGACTCGAGATCCTGAGAGCAGAACAACTCAGGACGGAAAGAACGTATGCAACTTTACCGTTGCTGTGAACAGGCGGAAAACACAGGCCAATCAGGATCCTGAAGCTGACTTCTTCCGTGTTGCGGCATGGGGAAAGATGGGCGAGGTTTGTCAGAAGTATCTCGCCAAAGGCAAGAAGGTGTCTGTAACCGGGAGCGTGAGCGTCCATGCGTACACAGACAAGAACGGCAACGCAGCCGGGAACCTCGAAGTGTTTGCTCAGGATGTTGAGTTCCTGAGTCCGGTTGGCGGTAACGGCGGAGAGCAGACAACTTCCACATCCGCACCGTCAGTTCCGGCGGCAGATCCTTCAGGATTCTCAGCAGTCGAAACAGATGAACTGCCGTTCTGATCGTGTTGATCATTCCGGATTAAGCACCGACAGAGATCGGCATCCGGAATCAAAATAAACGAAGGGAGATAAACCTATGAAACTGTCTGCTCCATGGATTAAGTTCTACCGTGAACTGGAAGCTCTGTTTGCGGAAGACGAAGAAGTACGGGTTGTTTACGACGAGGAAGTAAACGAGGTTAAGCTTTACGTCGAAAACAGCGTGAAGGCCGAAGCACTTTCTCAGCTGCTTCCGGAAGAAAAGACGTTCGGGAATGTTACGCTCAGGATCACCGTTATTCCCGGAAACAATGTGCTGAAAGGAGTCGATCTGTTCAGCCGTGCATTCGAAGGGAATCCGGCACTGAGCTATGTGTTGCCGATTGACTGCCCGATGGGACACTTTGAGTACGCCATATTTAAACCGAAGGTCGTTCAGTTCTTCAACGATGACATCGGCGATCTGAACGGCCTATGCTCGACACTGTATCAGGACATCGCAAAGGACGTGTTCGGTTCGGAAACCGGCATATTCTTCTGTACCGAGCCGACGGAACAGAAACTTCAAAAGCCGCTTGGAGAGTGGCCGTAAGAAACAGTCCGGATTAAGTACAGACAGTGATCGGCATCCGGAACAAGAATATAAGGAGATAAAGCAATGAGCGTTAAGACGATTAAAATCGTGACTGTAAAACATCCCGGCATGAACGTTCCGTTTACGTTTAAGGTTCCGGAGACCCTGGACCTTTGCGTTGGTGATCGTGTGCTTGTGAACACAAAGAAAGCTCAGTGTGAAATGGCAAGGTGCATCACGCCGTCATTTAAGATCGACGAGCCTGTGCTGATGGATCTGTACGGTCTGAACGCGGATAAGCTGATGCCGGTGGTCGGATTCCTCAGACCGATTATGTACGTATTTGAAAACACGGAAAAAGATTAATCAACAACGGGGCGGGCAGTACCCGTCCCGTCTGTTACATTGCGAATGATGCGACATGTTGGCGTCTGAACGCGGAGGTGAACAGATTGCAAAAGACAGACAAGAAACCGTTTTTCAGCGTTATTGTTCCGGAACATAACAGTGCTGAATTCATGCGGAAAGGGCTGGACAGCATCATACGGCAGACGTTCACAGACTACGAACTGATTGTTGTATGCGACAACTGCACGGACAATACGGCACAAATTGCAAAAGAATATACGGACAAGGTGTTCGAAATCGATGCGAAGCGGTGCGGCTTTGCGAGAAATAAAGGCTTGGATGAAGCGACCGGGGAATGGATCCTTTTCATGGATGATGACGACTGGTTCATGGACGATAACGTGTTTCAGATAATTGCGGATCACGTCGGAAAGGAAGACGAAGACATTCTTGCTTTCGGCTTCTACTGGCCAGGCTACGGTGACCGCATGAACTCGCCGCAAAGACTATACACGGCTGTATGGAATAAAGCATGGAAGAAGGAATTCATTGACAGGATCGGAGCAAGGTTCCCGGACTGGCTGCACAGCGATGACGAAGGATTCAGCAGGATTACGCATAAGAAGGCGAAGATCGCATACCTTAACAGGGTTCTGTATTATTACAACTTCATGCGTCCGGGTAGTCTGACGTGGCAGATTGAGAATGGAATGCTCGACGGGACAATTCCACCGGAGGTGAGCGAATGACAAAGACAGACAACCGAACAACAGGGGGAAGATTTGAACAGGCGTTCGCAGAACTTCTCGCACAGAATGGGTTCTGGGCGCATGTGATGCAGCAGAAGAAGGAAGGACAGCCAGCGGACATCATCGCCGTGCGCGGACGGTTTCACACGCTGATCGACTGCAAAGAGTGTGAGAACGATTTCTTCCCGTTCGACAGAGTGGAAGAAAACCAGTGGCTGGCCATGAAACGTTTCTTTAACAGATGCGGCGAGCTGAGCTACTTCGCGCTGAAACTGTCTGACGGAGAGATCAGGATGATCCCATACACACGGATTGAAACATTAAAGAACCGTGGAAAGAAGCGAATCAGCAAGGAAGACATGGCAACAGAAACATGGTCGTTGGCGAACTGGCTGGAGAGCAGCAAGACCTGGGCGGAGGATACATGAATACAAGAATTGCAAACAGGATCTATATTGAAGAACCGTCTGAGGAAATCCAAAGTTGGGCGAAGGAAAATCTGAAGTTTCCGAATCCGGAATATGAAAAAAAACAGCGGATGGGATTCTGGGTTGGAAAGACACCGAAGGAACTGCGGCTGTATGAATGGAACGGGAACACGCTGATCCTGCCGTTCGGCGTATGCCGGGAGATTATGCCAATGCTGAAAGGAACCGGGGTGTACTGCGACTTCAGGCAGGACAACGTGATCGAGTACGGCAGTAAGAGCATGGAGCTGTATGACTATCAGAGGGAAGCCGTGCTTGCGATGATTGAATCAAAGTACGGGATCCTGAAAGCCAAGCCCGGAAGCGGAAAGACTCAGATGGGTATCGCGCTGATTAAGGCACACAGACGGCGCGCATTATGGCTGTGCCATACAGCGGATTTGCTTAATCAAAGTCGTGACCGTGCGATGAGATATATCAATCCGGACGTCATCGGTACTATCACTGAAGGCAAGGTGAACATCGGTGTCGGTGTTACGTTCGCAACTGTCCAGACCATGGCGAATCTGGAGCTACAGCAGTACCGGGATTACTGGGACGTGGTGATTGTGGACGAGTGCCATCGTGTGGCATCATCCGCAACATCATTTACCCGGTACGAAAAGGTACTGAACCATCTGTCAGCACGTCATAAATTTGGATTGACAGCAACACCAGAGCGTTCTGACGGATTAATCAAAGCAACGTTCGCATTGTTAGGAACCGTTGCATATGAGGTTCCGGATGAAGCAGTAGCAGACAGAACGATGGGCGTGAAAATCAAGACCGTACAGACCGGAATCGAGATTGACGAGGATAAGTGTCTGAATACAGACGGAACGATCAACTATGTGAAGCTGATTGAATACCTGACGGAAAACTACGAAAGGAACAAGCAGATTGCAAGGTTAATCATGGAGAACAAAGGACACAGCTGTCTGATCCTGAGTGACCGGCTATCACAGTTGGAGTCGATCCGGAACATGCTGCCGTACGAGATGCAGGAAGAAAGCGCGTTCATTAACGGGAAGATGCAAAGCAAAAAGGCGAAGGCAGAACGGGAACAGGCCATCGAAGAGATGCGAATCGGAAAGAAAAAGTATCTGTTTGCATCGTACAGCCTTGCGAAGGAAGGTCTTGACGTTCCAAGACTGGATCGGCTGTTTCTCGCATCGCCGGCGAAGTTCAGTGCTGTAATTACTCAGGCAGTCGGACGGGTTCAGCGAACATTTGAAGGGAAAGAAACTCCTGTTGTGTTTGATTTCGTTGACGACATTGGATTCTGTATGGGAGCGTACCGTAAACGGTGTTCCAGCTACAGGAAGATAGGGGCGGTGATTACATGAGCGATTGGGTTCCATATCATGCGCCATCGGTAAACAAGGCAAAGATGATAACCCGGACAAAAGTTACGGAGTTGAGCAAGTATCAGGCAATAACAGAGTACGTATCCAGGTGCTTTGTATATGACTATATCAAGGCAATCAAGACGGCAAAGCTTACAGGCGTACTGCCTGACGTGAATCGCACATGGGAAACAGGAATGGGAATCTGTCAGGACATCGCCGCAATGGTAACAGGAATGCTCAGATCTGTTGGAATTCATGCAGAGCTTTGTATCGGAACGGCAGGATCGCAA
>Ga0310696_10003317_pt1 | contig 20205 bp, 15 predicted proteins | sample AusTroGonzalo_MG_4_FD_203885 | JGI IMG/M metagenome (GOLD analysis project Ga0310696, IMG submission 203885) | Bovine rumen microbial communities from tropical cattle in Woodstock, Queensland, Australia - Gonzalo_02 (v2) (version 2) | ecosystem: Host-associated > Mammals > Digestive system >... | reverse complement strand
CCAGGTTGAAACGGGAAGTCTCGGTATTGATTTCCGTTACCTCGCGGTCGATGAAGTCCAGCAGAAACAGCGGCTTGATATGTGCTAAAGCCTGACGTGCACTATTTACGGCAAACTGCAAGTCGGACAGGTTGGCAATGAGTTCGCCAAGGATACCGCTAATAGCATCGGCGGCGTCCAAGAGGTCGGCACGCGACAGGTCGGCCTTCTTGACCATCGTCAGGGGATCCTGCACCCAACGCTGCAAGGTGGCGGAGACTTCGATTTCCGCCAGCTCGCCTCCTTTCAATTTCTGAATAAGTCCCGTAAAGATACGTTGTCCGTTAGAGAAGTCGCCGTAGGAAAAACCTGTGTTGGCAAAGATTTCCTCCAGTTGCTTGGCATAACTCTTCACGAGGGCAATGGCGTCGGATTCCTGTTGGCGCAAGCCACGTATAAACGCGCTCACCTGTTTGCCATCGCTGAGTGCGGCACGCAACTGGTCGCCACGCCGCAAATAGTCTTCGTTGAAGATGGCTCTTCCGAAATCCTTTACGCGACGGGTGACGTCCCAACGCTGGTTGTTCTCTATTTGGTCGCGGACAAGACTGAGCAGCCAGTCGAGTACGACGGGTTCGTCCTGCAAACGGTCCACGATGCGGTCTACCGCCTCGGAAAGGACTTCGGTATCGTTGATCTCGACCTGAAGGTTGGCTGTCAGGCCGAGTTCATGGGCCAGGCCACGGAGTATGGTCTGGAAGAAAGAGTCAATAGTGCCGACACGGAAATGGCTGTAGTCATGCAGGATCTGGTGCAAGGCCAGCTCACAGCGTTTGCGCAGCTCGGCATCGGTGGCAGGAGCATCGGGTTCGCCTTCCAGCGACCTACGCAACGCGTCGAAGTAGGAACGGCTGGAGGGCAGGTCATGGGCGATGCCGTAGAGCTGGCTGATGATGCGGTCTTTCATCTCGGACGTTGCCTTGTTGGTGAAGGTCACGGCAAGGATATGGGCATACTCGCCCCCGTCCTTGGCCTGTACCAGCAACTTGATGTACTCGACAGCCAGCGTGAACGTCTTGCCCGAGCCGGCAGAAGCCTTGTATACGGTCAATGGTTTCATCATGTAACAGTTAATATCCAAGAAGGTTCAGGGAGTGGCTGCCATCGTAGCCGACAAGGATGTTTACGACATAGCAACTGGCACCGTCGGGGTGGCACAGGGTGGCATGGAAGTGGCAGCCTTCCTTGTCTGCTGTCCCAAACTCCATGTTCGAGAGTATTGCGCCTTCGAGGAACTGCTCGGGGATGAGTTTCTGGAAGTCTGACTTGATGAAGTCGTGGGAGAAGACACTATTACGCCCTTTGTAGACGCTGACATGGATAAGGTTGTCGAAATATACATTGTCTACGGGCAGGCCTTCGGGCGTATAGGTGGTCTTGTGTACCCGATAGCGCGTGGGGTTCACATTTATATAAAGGTGATAGCGCTCGCCTGTGGGAGAGAGCTGTATGGTGTCGCGCTTCACGGCCTCGTTGAGCAGGATGGGAGCATACTGCCTTGGACTGAAGACGAGAGAGTCGTCGGGATTCTCGGAACGGTACAGGCGTATGCTCTCTCCCGACAAGGATACGTATTCTATCAGGTTTTCCTCGCGCTGAAGCAAGGGATAGCGTACCTCGTCGGAGGTGTAGACGACCAGCGTATCCTCGAAGATGGCGAAACGCGCCGGCATACTGAGGCTGTCGGGATAGAAGATGCTGTCGCCCTCTATGCGGACGACAACCTGCTCCGTCTCGGCGTCTAACCAGATACCCTCGAGGCTGTGCATTGCCTCGACGTCGGGCTGGGCCGTCTCGGCGACCGAGTCGGATAAAGACGGCTTCACCCCTCCGGTACAAGCACCGAGAAGCAACATGAAGGAGCCAAAAAGAAGGAAGGTAAAGAAGGAAGTCGTTCCCGCATTCGCTATTTTCGTAAGCAATATACCTTTATTCATAGTTGTCTTAATGGAAGATGCTGCAAAAGTAAGCTAATTCGGAGTATTTTCAAAAAATAAGAGAGAATAGTTGCGATTTCTCCAAGTTTTCTTCGTTTTTCTCCAAAGAAAGCACTATCTTTGCCCCCGATGAATGAACTTTCGCGACATATTGAACGCCTTTTACTGAGCAGCGACTGTGTGGTAGTGCCCCAATTTGGTGGCTTTGTCACGATGGCCACCAGCGCCACTCGCGAGGAAGTGGACGAGGTGTTTTTCCCACCCATTCGTGTAGTGCGGTTCAATCCCGAGCTTACAGAGGATGACGGCCTGCTCATTGCCGACGTGCAGGAGCAGCGTCATTGCAGCGAGACCGAGGCCAAGCGCCACGTTCAGCGGCTGGTGCTCGACCTGCGCCAGCAGTTGCTGGCCGACGGGCAGATGGACTTCGGCTCCATTGGCATGTTCTCTCAGGACGAGGACGGACGTGTCTCGTTCTCATCGTGTCAGGCGGGTGTCACGACTCCCGAATACTTTGGCCTGGACGCCTTTGTCATGCACAAGCTGACGGCTGCCCAGCGAAGCGGCAAGTTCCTGGAGGACAAGCACAAGAGAGAAAAGCAGGAAGGGGCTGAGGACTCCAACACCATCACGATTCACATCAGCCGTCGCGGCCTGAAGAACGTAGTGGCTGCGGCAGCCATCATCCTGCTCTGCGTTCTTTTCTCCTCGCCTTTCGACGAGAAGATTTCTCACTCTGAACAAGCTACCCTGTTGCCTTCCGATCCTATCGCCCAGCAATTGGGAACTGAACAGCAGGAGGTGAAGGCAACTCCGATAACTCCTTCGGCAGCAGTGGCCGAAACCAATTCTTCGGAGCTCGTCGGGGAAAACGTTCAGGCACAAGCCGAGAAACTCCCTTCAGAAAGCCCTTCTGTAGACATGGCAACGGCCAACAACTACTGCATTGTCCTGGCCAGCCAAGTAAGCCGCAAAAATGCCGAGCACTTTGTCGAGACACTGAAGGAAATGGGATTCAGCCGCGCCCGCATATACGATAACGGGAAGATGCTCCGCGTCATCATCGACGGCTTCGAGACCGAGGCCGAAGCCTATAATATGAATTCGGAGCTGCACCAGATGGGCAAGGAGTACGCTTCTACATGGGTCATGGAACTATGAAGAGGGTACGCTGTCCTAAATGCAATAAGCACATTACTTTCGACGAAACCCGCTACGCGGAAGGCCAGACGCTCGTATTCGAGTGTCCCGACTGTCATCGCCAGTTCGGCATACGCATCGGTGTCTCCAAGCTGATGAGCACCCGCAAGGAAGAGAAACGACAAGGCACCGTAGGCAGCGAGCCGGACGAGAACGAAGAAACGGACTACGGGCGTATTATCGTGGTCGAGAACGTCTTTCACTACCGTCAGGAACTCCCTTTGCAGTTAGGCGACAACGTCATCGGACGCCACGTCCAAGGAAGCGACATCAATGCCCCTATAGAGACGGTAGACCCCAGCGTGGACACGACCCATTGCATCATCCACGTGGAGCAGAACCGCCAAGGCCAAATCACCTATACCCTGCGCGACGCCACGCCCGACGGCACAGGCACCTTCGTCGGTCTAAAGCTCTTAGGCATCAACGAACGCCGACGCATCGAAGACGGAGCCATCATCACCATCGGAGCGACGACACTTATTCTCCGTGCGGCCGGTTGCGACGAAGAGGAAACGACCGCCGAAAGCCGCACTCCCAAGCCACGGAAGAACTCGCGTTGAACTTTGCGTTCTACTGTAAAGCCCAACGCTGACTTCTGATAACCTCAAGTCCCCCTTTTCCCACTCCTTAGACATAGCTCCCAGAACCCTTAAGGGTTCCGGCTCTAACCCTTAAGGGTTCACGTCCCAACCCTTAAGGGTTCAAGCCTGAACCCCTCGGGGTTCTCAATCTGACCTAAGTCTGCGTTCAAACCAACCCTTACTATCACTAATCTCCGAGACTAAGTTATTCTTTTTAATAACGCATTGCACGCGCCCGTCTATCCACGAGCGCGTGCAAAACTATTATGAGGTATGATTACCGTCAGAAGGGAAGGTCGTCCGTGCTGTCGCCGGGGAAAGCAGGGCTGGGAGCTGCCGGAGCAGCGGGCGAAGCGGCGGGAGCCGGAGCAGCAGCAGGATCGGCTGCGGGGAAGGGAGCAGGCTGGGCCATGGGATCAAAGCCTCCCACAGGAGCAACAGGGGCTACGGGTGCATTGGGGTCATAGGGAACGACTTTCCAGGCACGGATGGTGTTGAACCAGCGACCTTGGTACTCGTGGGCGTCGATGTCCATGCTTACGGTGAGCGTCTGGCCGACCTGGATGTTCATGAGCTGAATCTTGTCAGAGCCAAAGACCTCGAAGCAGCACTTCTTGGGGTATTGCTCCATGGTTTCGAGCACATAGGAAGCAACCTTCCACTCCGTTCCCGTGCGCTGAGACACTCCGCCGCGCTCAGGAAGAACGGCAATAATCTTTCCGGAAATATCCATTTTTCTTTATCTTTTTGGTGGTTAAAAATACGATTAAGTGCGAAAAGCGATGCAAATGTAGGGCTTTCTTGCCGCTTTTACTAATTTTAAGGGGAAAATTTTGTCAGCATGACCGAAAAACACTATCTTTGCTCGGTTTTTGAAGCCAAACTTCAACGTCTAAATAGAAAAGTAATAAAAATACAAACCGCATGAAACTTAAAATCTCCAGCTCGGCTCTCTTCGGCCGTCTCACCGCTATCAACCGCGTGCTCAACAGCAAGAACTCCCTACCTATTCTGGACTGCTACCTCTTCGACGTGCAAGGCCAGAAGATGTCCATCACTGCCTCTGACAGCGAGACGACATTGATTACTGGTCTGGAACTGATTCAGAGCGACGAGGATGCCCGTTTCTGCATCAAGGCCAAGACTATTCAGGACTCCTTGAAGGAAATCTCCGACCAGCCCATCACGCTGGACGTAAACCTCGACACGATGGAGATACGTGGCGAGTACCAGAACGGTTCCTTTAATATCATGGGCGAGCGTGCCGACGAGTATCCCAGTCCCCACTCCATTGAGGGAGACGTCCACACCTATGACATAGCACAGAACGTACTGCTCGCAGGTATCAACCAGAGCCTCTTTGCCACAGCCGACGACGAGATACGTCCCGTCATGACGGGTATCTACTTCGACTTCATGCCCGAGAATCTGGTCTTCGTGAGCACCGACGGCCGCAAGCTCGTCCGCAAGATGGACAAGTCGGTGAAGAGCGAGTCACAGGTAGGCTTCATCCTGCCCAAGAAGCCGGCAACGATCCTGAAGGGACTCCTTTCCAAGGTCGACAGCAACGTACAACTGACGTTCAACGACAAGCAGGCAAAGTTGTCCTCTCCCGACTTCACCCTGACATGCCGCCTCATCGATGGTCGCTACCCCAACTATAACAGCGTCATTCCGCAGAATAATCCCTACCTCGCACGCATCGACCGCCAGGCTCTTATCTCGGCCTTGAAGCGTGTCCTTGTCTTCTGCGACCAGAGCAGTGCACTCGTGAAGATGGCCTTCAGCGCTGGCAAGCTTACCGTCAGCGGTCAGGATGTCAACTACTCAACATCGGCAGAGGAGCGTATTGCCTGCGAATACGATTCCCCGAAGATGAACATTGGCTTCAAAGGAACGCTGCTGCTCGACATCCTCGGCAACCTCGAAAGCTCCGAAGTCGTGTTCCAACTGGCTGACCCCGGACGTGCCGGCATCATCACCCCTGCCGAACAGAAGGAAGGCGAAGAAGTGCTCATGCTGCTCATGCCCATGATGTTGAACGACTAAGGTGCACAAGCCACTACAACAACTCAAGTAGAAAAGAACGCAGATGCGCAGAGGCAACTCTGCGCTTCTGCGGTCTCATATATTCATCCACCAAAATCCATATTAGTTCATTCTGATGAAACTGAATCTCGAACGCCCCATCGTCTTCTTCGACCTTGAGACTACAGGTGTAGACGTGGCCAAGGACCACATTGTGGAAATTTGCCTGCTGAAGATATTCCCCGACGGCAATCAGGAGTCCAAGGTCATGCGCATAAATCCAACTATCCATATCCCCGAGGAGGCTTCGGCCGTGCATGGCATCTACGATAAAGACATTGCCAACTGCCCGACGTTTAAGGAGAAAGCCTCTGAAGTCTGGCAGTTTATCTCAGGCTGCGACCTCGGCGGCTTCAACTCCAACCACTTCGACATCCCCATGCTCGTGGAGGAATTTCTGCGGGCTGGCATCAACGCAGACCTGCGCCATACTCGCTGCATCGACGTCCAGAACATCTACCACAAGCTCGAACGTCGCACGCTCATCGCGGCCTATAAGTTCTATTGTGGCAAGGATCTTGAGAATGCCCATTCGGCACTGGCCGACACGGAAGCAACTTATGAGGTTCTCTGCGCCCAGTTGGACCACTACCCCAACGAACTCAAGAACGATATGGACTTCCTGACTGAATACTCCCGCCGCAACCGCAACGTAGACTATGCCGGACGTATCGTCCTCAACGATAATAATGTCGAAGTATTCAATTTCGGCAAATATCGCGGGATGGCTGTGGCCGACGTGCTGCGCCGCGATCCGGGTTACTACAGTTGGATTCAGCAGGGAGATTTCACGCTCAATACCAAACAGGTTCTCACAGAGATAGCCCTTCGCAGTAGAAGTAATAAATAAACCCTAAGCCCACTCCCCCGCCGCATGAATATCGTTCTCGGAATCACAGGAAGCATTGCTGCTTACAAAGCCTGCACGCTCATTCGGCAGTTCGTGAAACAAGGCCATGAGGTACAGGTCGTCATCACACCAGCAGGCAAGGAGTTCATCACCCCTATCACGTTGTCGGCACTGACGTCGAAGCCCGTCATCAGCGAATTCTTCTCACAGCGCGACGGCACCTGGCACAGCCACGTAAGCCTCGGACTTTGGGCAGATGCGATGGTCATTGCCCCTGCCACAGCTTCCACGATTGGCAAGATGGCGAATGGCATAGCCGACAACATGCTCATCACCACCTATCTCTCGATGAAAGCTCCGGTCTTCATCGCTCCAGCCATGGATCTTGACATGTGGGCTCATCCTGCCACACAGTCCAACCTGGACACCTTGCGCCAGCGAGGTGTTTTCGTCATAGAACCAGGCAGCGGCGAACTGGCCAGCCACCTCGTAGGCAAAGGACGCATGGAAGAACCCGAGGAAATTGCAAGAATCGTTCTTGAAAAACTACAAATTCAAGCGTCTCTAGATAATATAGACAATCTACCCCTCTCCTCCAAGCGCATCCTCATCACCGCTGGTCCCACCTACGAGCGCATCGACCCTGTCCGCTTCATCGGCAATTACTCCAGCGGCAAGATGGGCTTTGCCCTTGCCGAAGAGTGTGCCGCCCGGGGAGCAGAAGTGCAGCTTGTCTCTGGCCCGGTCGAACGCACGACGTCCCATCCAAATATCCACCTCACGCGCATCGAGAGTGCACAACAGATGTGGGACGCTGCCAGCCAGCTCTTTCCGTCTATGGACGCTGCCATCCTCTGCGCCGCCGTAGCGGACTTCACTCCAGCCGACGTAGCAGATAAGAAAATCAAACGTGAGGGCGATGACCTCGTCCTCCGTCTGAAACCCACGCAGGATATCGCCAAAGGATTGGGACAGATGAAACGCGCCGACCAGCGTCTCATCGGCTTCGCCCTCGAGACCAACGACGAACTGGCCAACGCCCAAAAGAAACTCCAGAAGAAGAACTTCGACTTCATCGTCCTCAACTCCTTGCAGGACAAGGGCGCAGGCTTCCGCCACGACACCAACAAAATCACCATCGTCTCCCCGACTGCCACCAAAGAATATCCCCTCAAGCCCAAGACTGAAGTGGCAAAAGACATCATTGATGAACTTTCCCTATTGATGAATTTGAATTAAGGTGTTTCCTATATATTACATGAAGAAGGTATTTCTTTCCCTATTACTGCTTGCAGTACTAACCACAAGCATAAAGGCTCAGGAGCTGAATGCCCGTGTCCTAATTAATCGTGAGCAAGTCTCGAATACGAAATCCGGCGTGTTCGATGCTTTGGAGAAACAGGTGACGCAGTTCCTTAACGAACGGGCATGGACAAACCTGAAGTTCCGTGAGGCGGAACGCATTCAGTGTTCATTCAACATCACCATCAGCACGTACAGCGAGACCGACAACTCTTTCAAGGCCAGCCTGCTCGTAGCCTCCAACCGTCCCGTTTGGGGTTCCTCTTACACGACCACCGTCTGGAACATGAACGACAAAGACTTCGACTTCAATTTCCAGGAGTTCGATCAGTTGGAATGGCGTCCCGAACAGGTGGACAACAACTTGACGGCGATGCTTGCCTACTGGGCTTACATCATCATCGGGTTGGATCTCGACAGTATGTCCTCCATGGGAGGAACGGATGTGCTGCATCTGGCACAGGACGTTTGCAACAACGCCGACGGACTGGGCTTCAAGGGTTGGAAGGCTTTCGACGACACCAAGAACCGCTACGCCATTATCAACGACTACCTCGACGGTTCTATGGAGAAGTTCCGCCAACTGCAATATGAGTACTATCGGAATGGTTTGGACCAAATGTCAGAGAATACGGAACAAGCTCGCGAAGCCATCGCCGCCTCCATCAACCTCCTGAAGGAAGCGCACGAGGACAAGTCCCTCAGCATGTTGCCGCAAATCTTCGGACTATAAGCGCGATGAGCTTGTAAGCATCTTCAACGGGCAAGGAACGAGCGAGCAGCGTGAAACGGTCTACGACATCCTTTTCCGTATCAATCCTTCCCTTAATCAGTATTGGGAAAAACTGAAACAATAACGTATCTATGCTTCAGTCTCTTTTCATTAAGAACTACGCTCTTATCGACGAACTCCACTTGGAGTTGCACCGAGGTTTCAGTGTCATCACAGGTGAGACAGGCGCAGGAAAAAGCATCCTCCTCGGAGCCATCGGCCTCTTGCTAGGGCAGCGTGCAGATGTCCGTTCTATAAAAGCTGGGGAGAGTCGGTGTGTCATCGAGGCCGATTTCGACCTCACAGGCTATGGCCTTGAAGATTTCTTCGCTGCTGAAGACCTGGATTTCGACGGTCATAGTTGCCTGATACGCCGTGAACTGACAGCCACGGGGAAAAGCCGTGCTTTCATCAATGATACGCCAGCCAGCGTGGCGCAACTCAAGCAGTTAGGAAGCCGACTCATAGATATCCATTCTCAGCACCAGAACCTCTTGCTTGCACAGGAAGACTTCCAGCTCAACGTCGTAGACATCATAGCCCATGACGAGGAACTGCGCGAACACTATTCCCAAGCTTTTACTTCCTATCAACAGGCACGGAAAGCCTTGAAGCAGGCACAGGAAGCCGCGCAGCGTGACCGCGATGAGGAAGACTACCTGCGTTTCCAACTCTCTCAACTTGACGAGTTACATTTGGAAGCTGGTAAGCAAGCCGAATGGGAACTGGAGGCCAAACAGTTGGAACACGCCGAGGACATCCAAAGCGTCTTGTGGACTACCGAAAATTTGCTGCAAGGCGACGGTGGCACACAATCAGGTGTCGTACAAACCCTTCATGAGGCTGCCCGCCAACTATCGTCCATATCCTCCTTGCTCCCCCAAGCCGAAGCCCTTGAAGAACGGTTGGAAAGCTGTTATATCGAACTCCGCGACATCGCAAGCGAACTCTCGTCCCACGCCAGTGACATCGACGTAAATCCTGACCGTCTGCAAGTGGTACGCGACTGGTTGAGCTCGCTCTACTCCCTCCAACAGAAACACCACGTTTCTACCGAAGAAGAACTTATCTGCCTGACCGAAGACTTCCGCCAGCGATTGAATGCGGTCGAGCATGTCGAAGAGAACTTACAAGCCTTGACACAGGAAGTGGAGAAGGCACGTGCAGATGTATATGCCATTGGCAAGCAGCTCTCGGATACGAGACAGAAAGCCTCGGCAGAGATTGAGAAGCAAATGCTCCAGCATCTGCAACCCCTCGGTCTCCCCAACGTGAAGTTCCAAGTGCGCATCACTCCAACCGCAGAACCCAGTGCCACCGGTTTTGATCAAGTAGAGTTTCTCTTCAATGCCAACAAGAACGGACGTCCCGAACCTATCTCCACGGTAGCTTCGGGCGGTGAGATAGCCCGCGTCATGCTTTCTTTGAAAGCGATGATCAGTGCCTCCGTCAGCCTGCCAACCATCATCTTCGACGAAATAGACACGGGCGTCAGCGGCCACATCGCAGAACGCATGGCAGAAATCATGCGCCAGATGGGCGATGGTGGCCGACAGGTTATTTCCATCACCCATCTGCCTCAGATTGCAGCCCTTGGCCAACACCATTACCGCGTCTACAAGCAAGACGATGACCAGACTACGACCAGCCACATCGTGCCCCTCTCTCCCGAAGAACGAATCACCGAGATTGCGCATTTGCTCAGTGGCACCAAGCTGACCGACGCTGCCATCCAAAACGCCAAATCCCTTTTGAAATATGATTAGGAAACTACTTCCTCTCCTACTCTCCTGCTTCGTTCTCAGTGCCAACGCCCAACCTAAATGGGTGAAGAAGGCACGCAAGTCGCAACTGAACCTCGTAAGCTACGATGCACAAGGCCAACTGCTTCATTCCACCAACGGCATCCTTATCGACGAACAAGGAACCATCCTCTCGGATTATTCATCGTTCCTGGGAGCTGCCCGTGCCGTGGCCATCGATGAGAAAGGAACGGAGTACCCCATCCTCTCCGTCGGAGGCGCCTCGTCGCTCTATGACGTCATTAAGCTGAAGGCTGATGTAGGCAAGCTTTCAGGCCTCTCCCTTGCGTCGGTCAATAGCTTGAAAGGCGAACAGGTCTACGTCATGCCCTACCTCTCGAACAAATCGGGTATTGCAACTCCGACAACCGTGGAAGATATGAAGACCTTCAACGAGTTGTATGCCTACTACACTCTTCCCATAAAGTTGACCGAGAAGACCATGTCATGTCCCGTCATGAACGAGGCGGGCGAAGTCATCGGACTTGTTCAGATGGCGGCCAAGGCCGACGCAGAGAAGAGCTTTGCCATCAGTGCCACCTTTGTCCGCGACCTTAAGATTACAGCCATATCTGCCAACTCCAACGACTTGCGCGACGTACTCATCCGCAAAGAACTCCCCGACGAAGCCTCACAGGCTGCCAGTTTCATCTTCCTGACAGGTACGCGCGACACGGCACTCTATCTGTCCTACGTGGAAGACTACATCCGCCGCTTCCCCTCCGAGGCTAACGGCTATACCATGCAGGCCGAAATGCTCAGTGCAGCAGGGCGCTATGCCGAAGCGGAAAGTGCTTGGACTGCAGGAGCCAAGGCCACGGCATCCGAAGCAGAACTCAAATACTCTCAGGCCCGCACTATCCTCGCCGCCGTGCAAGCCGCTAACGCTGTTCCCGAAAGTTGGACGCTGGAACGTGCCTTGGAACTTACCGAAAAAGCCGAGGCAACTGACCCGCAACCCATCTACACGGCGTTGGCCGGACATATTCTCTACGCCCTCAAACGTTATGAGGATGCCGCCCGAAAGTTCCTGGCCGTCAAAGACACCAAGCTACGTTCGGCCGAACATTTCCTTTACGCTGCTCAATGCCAACAGATGCTGGGCGACACGACAGCCGTATTGGCTTTGCAGGACAGTGCCGTGGCCTGCTTTACGAAGCCTTACACTACCGACGCGGCTCCGGCTCTGCTGATACGTGCCACGACCTTGCGTTCGATGGGACACTACCGTGAGGCTGTCAAAGACCTCAACGACTATGAGCACCTGATGTCCAAGAGCTTGAATGCCAACTTCTACTACCAACGCTATCAGACCGAGATGCAATGTCGCATGTTCCAGCAAGCCCTCTCCGACATAGAGACGGCCACGAAACTGGAACCCCGAGAGCCTCTTTACTTCGCCGAACTCGCTGCCGTGAACGTCCGCTTCAGCCAGATTGACGAGGCCATCGAAGCCGCCCGCAAAGCGATTGCCCTCGATGATAACTTCGCCGATGCCCACCGCATTCTCGGCATCTGTCTCCGCCAACAATCGAAGGAGAGCGAAGCCCGTGTCGCACTACAGCGCGCCATAGACCTCGGCGACGAGATTGCCAAGACACTCATAGATGCAAACGCCAAATAGCCATTAATCGTATTCATTAATTCTCATTCATCAATTCTTGAAGCTCCTCCTTCTCGTCATAGGCAAGACTACCGACCGCCACGTACAGGCGCTCATCGACGACTATTCCAGTCGTCTCTGTCACTATGTACCCTTTGCACTGGAAGTCATCCCGGAGCTGAAGAACACCCGCGCCCTCTCGGTTGAACAGCAAAAAGCTCAGGAGGCAGAACTCATCCGTAGGCAGTTGCAGTCAGGCGATCACCTCGTCCTACTCGATGAACACGGCAAGGAACGTCGCTCGGTGGAGTTCGCCTCGTGGTTGGGAAAGCGTATGGCAACGGGAGCACGCCGCATCGTCTTCGTCGTCGGCGGTCCCTACGGTTTCGACGAGAGCATCCATCGGCTTGCGTCCGAAGAAATATCGCTCTCGCTGATGACCTATTCCCACCAACTCATCCGCGTGCTCTTCGTAGAGCAGCTCTATCGTGCCAACACCATCTTACGAGGCGAGCCTTACCATCATGAATGAGGGGGAGTTTGGAGTTTAAGGTTTATAGTTTAAGGTTTAAAGGCTCTAATTTTCAAGTTTAAAGTTACAAGATAGATTATGTTAAACAAGACCGGTGCCGAATACGCCCGCACGAAATACAGCGAACACATCGTTCGCGAGGAAACGACCCTCCTTGAGTTTCTGCTCAAGGAAATGGACGGCATCAGCCGCAACCGTGCCAAGGACATCCTTTCGGGACATGGTGTCACTGTTGACCGCCAGCAGACCACGCGCTACGACCAGCCCCTGCATCCCGGACAGGTCGTTCGCATCAGCAAGCACAAAGGCGGCAGCCAGCTCCTGAACAAATACGTCCGCATCGTCTACGAGGACAAGGATCTCATCGTCATCGAGAAGTCCGAGGGCATCCTTTCTATGCCTGCCACCGCCAAACAATATTCTGCCAAGCAGGTGTTGGACGAGTATTTCCAGAAACGCCACTTCAAGTGCACAGCCCACACCGTCCACCGCCTCGACCGCGAGACGAGCGGCCTGATGATGTACGCCAAGAACATCGAGACAGCACAAGTTCTCGAAGACAACTGGCACGATATCGTCTATGACCGTCGCTACGTGGCCGTCGTCAGCGGAGAGATGGAGCGCGAAGGCGGGACCGTCGAAAGCTGGCTGAAGGACAACAAGGCCTATGTCACCTATTCCTCACCCGAAGATCCGGGAAGTGGTAAGTTCGCCGTGACCCACTACCACACGCTGAAGACCACACCCAAATGCTCTCTGGTGGAACTCAAGCTGGAAACCGGCCGCAAGAACCAAATCCGCGTCCACATGCAGGACATCGGTCATCCTGTAGCAGGCGACCGCAAGTACGGCAACGGCTTCGACCCTATCCATCGCCTGTGCCTCCATGCCTACCGTCTCCACTTCTACCATCCCCGCACGGGACAGCCGATGCAGTTCGAGACTCCCTTCCCGCGTGACTTTGTGCGACTGGTCGAAAGAAAGCAAGAACAAACTACAAATAACCTTAATAAAGAATGAAAAAGAACATTTTCTTCGCAGCCATCATGGCTGCCAGCTTCAGTCTCAACAGCTGTGGCAATCTGGGCACAGGCCTTGGTTCAACAAGCGGCAACTCCGATGCCACCTCTTCCGTAGCCGATGCTGGTTCCGCTATCCTCAATAGCCTGCTCGGCTCCATCCTTAGTACCACGCTGACCGAGAAAAGCATCGTAGGCACCTGGAGCTACCGTCAGCCCGAAGTCCGTTTCGAGAGCGAGAACGTACTGGCCAAGGCCGGTGGCGAAGTCACGGCCGCCAACATTGAGAAGAAACTCGACGGATACCTCACCAAAGTGGGTATCACCAAGGGGGTAACCTCCTTCACCTTCAAGGAGGACAAGACCTTCACTATCATGTCGGGCAATAAGACCATCTCTTCCGGCACCTACAAGTTCGACACATCCGCCAAGACCTTGACCATGCAAGGCAACATCGGCCTGATGAACCAGACGTGCACCGTGGGCATGGACGGCACGAACCTCTGCCTCCTCTACGATGCCGACAAGCTTCTGAACCTTATGAACACCGCCGGAAGCATCCTCGGCAACGCCAATGCCACCATCGGTTCCATCACCAGCATCTTAGGACAGAACTACAAGGGAATGAAAATCGGTTTCCAGCTTGCCAAGTAGCCTTCAGCCGACTACACATTCTGCCTGGATCAGTAAAGGTCAGATACAGACAGGCACCGTCTCCCATCTTCGTGAGGCGGTGCCTGTCGTTTTATAAACTCTGAAGCCTTATCTTTCCCGTTCAGTGCTGAAGGTTATCTTCTGGATTATCTGGCCTGGATCTACAATGGCGAGGGTGATGACGTGCTGGCTCCTGGCCTTATCAAGCGGCAGGGTAAGCACGAACTCCTTGCGGTTCTCGAGTACCTGTATTTTCCACTCATGGCTCCACTCCGTGAATTTGTTCTCGCAGACGTGAGCCTTGCCACCGTCTACGCTGACCGAGAAACGGTTGCTGCGGTCGGCGTTCATGGGCCACATCGGCACGACGGAGAGGCAAAGGCTGACAGAGTCGGCGTCTGCTGGCAGGAGGTCGGTGGGGATGGGAATATCGAGGCTGCCCGTTGTCTGTAGTTCAAGCGGCTGTCCGAGCTGAAGGGCTTTCCAGTCGGTTCCGATGCCCCGCAGCAGGCGGAAGGGAGCTTCGACGGAAAGTGCCGCGAGGTCTATCTTGTGGAGGAATTCTGGGTGAAGCTGGTCAGCAGGCAGGCGGTAGGCGTCGGTCGGCGCGTCGGAGAGTTCAGGCATCAGCTGGTATTTGGCGTTCAAGCCGGGAGGCACGGTCGAAATCATCTGGTTCCACTTCCCTCCGAGTTGCGTGTTATAGCGTTCGCGCAGCCGTTCAATCTCGCTGTAGGCATCGCGGGCAAGGACGGCATAGACGACGCTGCCAGTCTCGTGGTTCCTCTGGGCATAGAGGAACTTGTGATTCATCTGACTGGCGGAATGGACGGCGTAGCCTAACATCTCGAAAAGGGCGGGACACAATTCGGGAGCCACGGCGTTCTCGATGGCATCGTAGGCGGAGCAACACTCCTGATAGTCCACGAGTCGCTTCTGCGCCGTTCCCGTCTGGAAGGAGAAGTCGGTGTCGTGCAGCCGGTCGTTCTCTGTTCCGCTCCACTCCATCTCATAACCCATGAATTCCGGCTTGCGGTCCCAGGCGAGTCGGTAGTAGTTGTCGAGGATGAATTGGAAAGCGTCCCTGTGCTGCTGACCAAAGAGGCTGGACAGCCAAGCGGCCTGATAGTCATTGACGTTGTCGTAGGTGAACGATGCGAAGTCGTAGGCCATATCGAAGAACATCTGAGTCTCTATCTCCATAGGCTTGATGTCGCCGACATTCAACAGCCAATAACGGTCGCCGCCGGCAGCATAGGCTTTCAGCAATTCCTCGTACATGAGCATAGGCGCGGTGGTAGCTATCCAGAGGTTATCGTGTGGCGTTCCAAGGTAGGAGATGTGGTAGTAGACACCGCTGCGGCCGCCCCGTTTTCGCTCATCGGCGTTGCTGACGCGCTTCATGTAGCCGTAGTTGTCATCTGGCCATACGAGGGTGATATCCTCTGGCACGCGGAGCCCTGCATCGTAGATGTCCAACGCCTCCTTGTACGGCACGAAGATCTGTGGCAGTCGGTCGGCCTTCGTTTTCTTATGTTTCTCCAGGATGTTGCGTTGGGCGGCAAAGACCTTCTCCAGCGTGCGGGCACGAACTTTGGGATCTTTGCTTCCCTTCATGGCTTCATCATGCAGGCCACGCATTCCCATCGTGTAGATATTGTCGAAGGCGGCCGTCTCACGGATGCGGTCATCGAGCTTGCGGAGGATGGTTGCGCTGTTGGTCTCGTAGTTCCATTCGCCGTCGCGTTCCTTGTCCCACTCCGAGCGGGCGGCATTGTTGAAAAGCAGCGGTTCACAGTGGCTCGTCGTAATCATAATGCCCCACTTGTCGGCCATGCGCTGGCTTTCGGGATGGCTGTAAAACGCTCCCGTGCAACTGTGCATGGCTGGAGCAAGCATGTTTCCCTTCAGGCGGAGGATGAGTTCGCATACTTTGTCGTAGGTCTTCGGGCCGATGTCGCCCAACTCTTTCTCAAAGTTCTCTGCGGCCCAGGTCTTCAGTCCCCAGTCCTCATCGTTGATGAAGACGCCACGATACTTGATGCTGGGCGAACTGCTGACCATATTCTCCTCGTAGTCGTAGACACGCCTGTTAGACTTGTCCACGGGAACGTCCGCAAACCAATACCAAGGACTTACACCAATGGCCTCACTTACGTGGAGGACACCGTAGGCCAGTCCACGCGGGTCGGAACCTGTGATGTAGAGGCAGTCGCCCTTCGTGTCAATGGCATAGCGTTCCCAAGTGCCGCGCAACTCCTTGTGCAACTTCGTCCTCTCGGCCGTTGCAAGGATGATGCTGACACCATTGCCCTTGTCCGTTCCGACAAATGGACGAAGACCCGACACCCGTTCAATATCGTCGGCCAGTACATCGGCCATGTGTTTCACCAAGGCGGCATCACCCTTTTCGTAGACGATGGTCGCACGGGTAAGGTCTATCGCCATCGTTCCAGTGGCCGAGAGCAAAGCCACTATCAAGAACAGAAAGATTCTTTTCATATCAATTTATAAATAACTAATTGCGTGTATCTGCGCCGAAGTAGCTGTAGCGGTTGTTGTCGGGATTGACGACGATTGTCTCGATAACGATTTCGGGGTCAATCATGACGAGGCGGAGCTTGTGCTTGCCCTCGGAAACGTTCGGAAAGTTGACTTCCAGCCAACGGAGGTTGTCGAAGACCTCGTCGCGGCGAAGCATTTTACGGCCGTCCTTCCAGCCGCTGAGGAGCAGGTTGTTGTGCGGAGGCAGGGGCTTCAGGACCTTTGACTGCGCAAGGTTCTTCTGGGTGTACTCGCCAAACTCGTCGTGGAGACCCTGACGGGCGTCAATGACTTGCAAGGGTCGGTCGTCGAGTTGTACGCCAAGGCGCAGACCACGGGCTGGCATGATGTCCTGCGTGGGCAGGATGGCGATGGCTATGCGTCCTTCTTCCGTCAGTTCCACGTCGTACTCCAGTTTCGGACCGCTGCCGTCGGTCGGCCACTCCTTCATCACATCCTCGGCGCCCATGCAGCCATCGCCACGGCCGAGTCCCCACAATATGGTCCAGCCGTTGAAGCAGGGATGTACTTCCCTTTTCGTATTGCAGAAGTCGATGGCACGGATAGCGTATTCCTTCGACGGGGTGGCGAAGGAAGTAAGGAGCGGGAAGTCCACCTTATAGCCGAGGCTCATGGGGTGGCGGTTCTGCTCCGGAATGCTCCACATGGTGTAGCCGATGTGATTGTCGAGCATCATTCCGTCCCACTTGCCACCGGCCAACACCTTATTATAATAGTCCGTTAAGCGCTGGTCCTTGGCCATCAGGTCGCAGACGGTAATGCTATCGCCCATCGTGGCGGCATTGTACATCATGGCGACGCCAGCCGAGGCCACGGCGGGATAATAGACAAGCTGGTAGAAGGCATCCTGTGCCTCGGCCGGAACGCGCTCCTTCAGAGCCTCGCTGCGGAGCACAAGGGATTGCCAAAGGTCGTTCAGGCGGAGCATTTCCGCATAGTTGAAGAGGCCAGGCACCTGCACTTCGGGCTTTCGCCAGAGGTTATATTTCGAGTAGCGGGCGATGATGTCGGCGGCTTCCTTGGCATCCTCGGCGGAAAGGCCGCCGAGCACAGAAGCCGTCCACCGCCGGAGCCAACCCTCTTCATCGCCTGGGTCAACGGATTCAGGGTCCCAAGCGTAGTCCATGATGAAGGAAATGGGCATTTCCTTCGGCTTCAGGTCGCCGACGTTGATAATCCAAATGCGGTCGATGCCGCTGGCATAGGCCAGATGAAGCTGTTCGCGCAGCTTGGGCACGGTGGTGGTGTTTATCCAGCGGTCGTTCCACGGTCCGCCGTTCATGTCGATGTGGTAGTAGAGCCCCAGTCCGCCCTTGCGCTTGCGCTCGGCTTCGTTGCCCTTGCGGCGGATGTAGCCCCAGTTATTATCGCAGAAGAGCAGGGTCACGTCGTCGGGCACGGTGAAACCTGCGTCGTAGTAGCGTTGTACTTCGGTGAAGATTGCCCAGAGCTGTGGCACGGCATCTGCCCGGCCATAGATGTCCTTGATGATGCGGCGTTGGCCTTCGATGACATTCTTCAGCGTGCGTATGTTCTCCTGGTCATCGCCTTTGCCCATAGCCACATCGCCGTCGCCGCGCATACCGATGGTCACGAGGTTGTCAAACGCCTTGTTGCGCTCCATACCCTCTCGGAAGAAAGCATCCACGCGCTCCTTGTTCGTGGCGTAGTCCCATGGGCCTACCTGCTCCTTGCGGTTCAGGTATTCGCGGTGGCTGCGCATCATCGGCTCGTGGTGGCTGGTGCCCATGACGATGCCCATCTCGTCAGCTACGCGGGGAGATTCAGGGTCGTCCTCGTTGAAGGCCGTGGCCCACATGGCAGGCCAGAAGTAGTTGGCTTTCAGGCGCAGGAGCAGTTCAAAGAGTTTCTCGTAGGCCTTGGAGTTCACGCCGCCGAAGTGCTTCTGGCACCACGTGCCAAAGCTCGGCCACTCGTCGTTGATGAAGATACCGCGGTACTTCACGGCAGGCTTGTCCCACTCGCGACCGCTGTCCCAATAAAGCTCGTCCTTGTGGACCACGGGTGCGTCGGCCATCCAGTACCAAGGCGAAACGCCGATGCGACGGGAGATTTCGTAGATACCATAGATGGTGCCGCGTCGGTCGCTGCCGGCAATGACGAGGTTGCCATCCACGACATCGATGAGATAGGCTTCCCACTGACCCTTGATGTTCTTCACATCGAGCTTCTTCTGCTTGATAAGCGGGTCGATGGCGCGGGAATGGCCAATGGTGCCTACGAGGATGGCCGCAGGCTGCTGTCCCGTCTGTTGCAACTTCATCGCAACAGACTGAACGGGGGCTGCAGTGCCGGTCACCTTGCGGACGTCGTCGCCGAGGTCGCGGGCGGCCCTCATCACTCCCTTACAATCGTTTTCGTCTACGACAATCGTTGCAGCCTTGCCGTCCTTGGCGATGCAGAACCTGTCCTGTGCCACGGCAACGACCACAGCGCAGGCCATCATGAATAGTGCAAATTCTCTTTTCATTTTATGACGATTTTCTTTCCATTCTTAATATAGACGCCCTTCATGGGAACGGCCACGCGACGGCCCGCGAGGTCGAAGCATTGGAAGATTGTACCCTTTAGCCGCTCACCATCTGCTTGGTTGTCCGATTGCCAATCGTTTCCTTGATTAATCTCCCGAATGCCCGTTTCATCGAACGGAAAGGGGATGAACGCTTCCTGAGAAGGAAGGGAGGCATAGACGTCGAAGGGTTGGAGGGTGGCGGACTGCTCCAGACGGCGGAAACCCCACTGCCCGTCCTGTTCGGCCAGCACGTAGTCTCCGGCATAGAGCGGGATGGCGGTGTAGGTGCCGCGCAGACGGTCGGCAAGGGGCGACTTTGCAAACGTCACTTCGCCCTCGCCCGTGAAGGTCACCATGCCATTGCCCATCACCACCACGGGGTAGTGGGCCGGAATGGTGTACATCCGACTTAATACATAGTCATCGTTATTTCCATTGTCTATAGCTTCATAGCCATAGACTACCACACCTTCGGGAATCGCGGCGGTGAACGGCAGCATCAGCATACGGCAACCCTCGATGGTCGTCGTCAGCGAAGCCTCAATGGCAGTGAACGCCTGCTTCGGACGGAAGTCGCCGCCTTCGGTGGAGAGTTCGAGACGGTGGCACAAGCTGTCGTGGACGAGGTTAGCCCCACCCACAAAACTGACATCCGGCAGCCATACCACGCGGTTGGTGCCTTGGAGCCACGGGAACTGCGACGGGCTTCCTACGCAGGCCGTCAG
>Ga0310696_10003316_pt1 | contig 20205 bp, 27 predicted proteins | sample AusTroGonzalo_MG_4_FD_203885 | JGI IMG/M metagenome (GOLD analysis project Ga0310696, IMG submission 203885) | Bovine rumen microbial communities from tropical cattle in Woodstock, Queensland, Australia - Gonzalo_02 (v2) (version 2) | ecosystem: Host-associated > Mammals > Digestive system >... | reverse complement strand
CAATGCCATACATTTACACATAAATGCTTTTTCATATAGCTTAAACAAATTTAAACGTATTAAATTGTTTTTTAATTTTTCCATAACATAAAAATCAAATAAAAAATTATCAATTTCTCTAAAACGATTATATGTTAAATTATTAACACGAGAAGCTCTATAATAAGCAAAAGCTTCATTCATTATACTAATTTTATTTGCTACAGCCATCGCAGTATGAAAACCACTAAAATCTGTTCTATACTTACAGCTATCAAATAATATATTATTTTTTACAAAAATTTCTCTTTTAATTAATTTATTACATGCAACAGGTGGACCTATCTTGAATAATTTTAATGGTTCGTTTTTTAATGATATTACTGAATCTTGTGTTTTTCCATCATATGCCAATAATGTTGCTGTAATTTTTTTCATTGTAGAATCGTCATAAAGATAATAACCGGTTCTAACTATATCTGAATTATCTTCTTTTGCTCGATTATACATTCTTTCTAGCATGTTTAATTTATAAAAATCATCACCGTCTGGAAAAATAACAAATTCACCAGTTGCTATCTCCATACCTGTATTTCTTGCAACTCCACATCCACCATTTTTTCGTGTAATAACTTTTATACGTGGATCTTTTAATTGATATTCGTTTAATATATTTAATGTATCATCTGTACTACCATCATTTACACAAATAATTTCAATATCTTTTAATGTCTGATTTATAATTGAATCCAAACATTGATGCAAATACATTTCAACATTATATAAAGGTATTATAACTGAAATTGCAATATCATTACTCATAATACAAATCCTTGCTCTTGTAAATATGTCACAAATTCGATTATATGCTTACAAAATCCAGGAATATTATTTGGATTATAAGGTTTTCTACCAGATCTATTTCTTCCTATTCGAAATGCAGCTCCTATAGTTGCAGAATTAAAATGATTAGCTTTATAAAATCTTGACCAATATGAATCGCAATTACAACGAACAGCTATTTCATGTTCAAGTAAATTTGGCTTAGGCTTAAAACCTTCTTCAATTTCTTCAATTGTTAAATTCTCTGTTTTTTCAACTTTACTAAATGCTACTTCTACATCATATTTTTTTGGTTTACTTGAAGAATTTACTGTACCAAAAAACTGTAATAAGCCAGAATCTTCATCATATTCAATATTTGTTACATGACATGCTGCAAAATTATCAATATTTTGATCAATATTGGGTGTAACTAAAGGTGTTGATCTATGAAGAGCTCTATATACAGGCATTTTAACTATTCCTTATTATTTAAATGTTTTGCAATCCACTTATTACATTCATCTAAAGTTTTCCAACAAGCATATTCATAACCAGCACTTATAATTCTTTTTTGCCAAATTTTTTGTTCATCACTTAATCTACCTTTTCCAGTAGGTGTTTTTAATTCTAAAAATAATACTTTACCTTTCCACACTATCAATAAATCTGGAACACCTTTTTCCCATCCTCTGGCTTTAGACCAAGATACAAAACCCATTCTTCTTTGTGGATCTGAAATAAATTTTAAAGCCGGTCCTACTGCATCAGTCATAATTACAAAAGCATCGTGCGCTCTAAATTCTGCTACTATTTGACGTTGTAGTATATCTTCACTATCAGCTTGTTTTTGTAATACGGTCACTGTATGTTGTTTTCTACTTATCCTTTTATGATTTTTTAATATTTGCATATTTTTCCTTTCTAGTCATAGATATTTTATTACAAACACTTTTTGATCTTCCTGAATAGAAACTTTCTGGACAATTAAAACAAAATTTATTAATTGTTCCATTTGTATACCAATGCCTTCCTTTACTGAATTCTTTTATTTTTTGCGATATTTTGTTTCTAACTTCTTTATTATAACGAATTTTTCTTAATTCTGAATTTTTATACCATTTTTGATGTGCTTTTGAATTTTTTATTATAGTAGACATGTTTTCTTTATATTCTATAGAAGCCATTGTTTTTTTATGCTTTTCAGAAGTGCGCAAACTTTCAGATACTTTTTTACAAAATTCACTTGGCATTTTTATTCCTCGCCGCGCCTCACTTATTTTTTTATGCTTTTCTTGCCATTCTTTACTTTTTACGGCTTTTAATAAAGCTTTGTGGTGCTTTTCTTTAGTTTCATTATTCCATTCACTTTGTTGTCTGTTTATCCATAAGTTATAACCACCTAAATTACATAATGCATTTTCAGAAAGTATAAAATCAACTTCTTTTTGATTTAATTCTTCTTGTGAATTTGCCCAATATAAAATTTCCCGTTTAAAATTTTCTTTTCCATATAATTTCAAATCTGCTATATATTCTTTATTTTTACTACTACCCCAGTATTTTTCATCGAAAACAGTTTTTCTCTTTTGCCCAACATAACAGCGGTTATTTTTTAAGCAGGTTATTTTATAGATATATCCATACATATTATACCTTTGCATCTAATACTGCACATGCTAAAAATGCAATAACTACTTTTGCTTGCTGCCAAATTTGTAAAGCGGATTCCATAGTTAACTTTTTAGCATTTTCATCACTTGTATTTAATTTATCTATATATTTTTGTAATTCTGCACAAACTCCTGCAATTACTGGATCTTTTTCAGTATAGCCTTTTTCTATCAAATATTTATCTAATACAAAACCTTTTTCTATAATATTATTTAATTCTTGCAAAGATGCTGTTGTATTTGCTATTTTTCCATCTTCAGACATATATTTATTTGTATAATCATTTACAGAATTAATAATCAATTGTGCTAGTTCTTTGGCTTTTTTCATACATTACTCCTTTTCTTCTAAAACTTTTAATACTTTTTCTAAATTATTATCTGCAGTATAATTTTGTAAAATAACAGATAATAAAAAACTTTTTTCTTTATCAAGTATTATTTCAAATCCAGATTTTGACTCAGAAAGCCTTAAAACAAGCTCATTTCCTGTTTTAACTAAATCAATTGAAAATTTTTGTAATTTTAAATCTTCAAATTCAATTTGTGAATTATTAGAAATGCTACTTTTTGTATTTTCTTTTCTACTTATTAAATGTTTGAAAAAATTTTTCATTTTTTTCTCCTTTTTTAAGTAGAACTGGTACTTAAAAGGCATTCTAGATAAAAAGTTAACATTTAAAGGAATAATTATGCCTATTTATAAAACATATAATTTTTGGAATTACATCATAGATGAAAGTCCTTTTGTTTTACAAAGAGCAAAAGAAGTACTTACACATAAAAGTTATAATTTCGATACAAAGCAAAACGAATATGAAATTTATTGGCAAGAAGAATATGGACCAGAAGTAGAAGGAATACAAACAAAAACATTACGTTATCCGGCCGGTTTAACAAATTATTTAAGAAGTAAAATTAATTTAGAATTAATTGAACCAGAAAATCCATATTATCAATATACAGATAAAGAAATAAAAGCTGTTTTTGAAGATGCTCAAAAGCATAATCAGGATTTTGAAATAAGAGATTATCAAATAGAGATGGTTAGAGTACCGACAACTAGATTTGCTTCTTTAATTCTAAGTGGGGTAGGCAGTGGAAAATCATCTGCGATGTCATTACTGATTAAGCTATTGAAAAATGATAAAGTTTTAGTAATGAACGGTAATAATTTTATTTTGCAACAAATTTATGATAGACTCGTTTCATTTGGTGAAATAGATATTAGTTGGAATCCTAGTAAAGATCCAGATTATAGTAAAAGAATTATTCTAATAAATACAAAGCTTTCAGATTCAAAATTAAATAAACAAGATTCTGATTATATTCAATTTTTATCAGAAGTTGATACTTGGATAACTGATGAATGTCACAGAATGCAAGCTTTGACTGGATTTGAACCTTTATTTTATATGGATCCAACAAAATTACAGCATATAGTAGGTTATTCTGGCAGTCCATATCGTAATCATAAAAATATTTATACAACGGCTGAAGATTTTAGATTAACAGCATTACTTGGCGAACCTGCTTTTTCATATGAAATGAAAGATACTGTCGAAAAAGGTACAATAGCTAAACCATATGCATATTTTATTTCTTATAATAATAGACCTGCTTATCTTCCACCAGATTTAGAAAATAATTATTTTATGTTATATAGAGCTAATATAATTTATAATAAAAACAGAAACGCGGCAGGTGTAGAAATGTTAAAATTTTTACATAAAAATGATATAAAAACCATAGCTTCATTTAATAATATAAAGCCCGGACAAAATATTATGAAAAGCCTAAAAGAAGCTGGAATACCTGCATTGTTTATTTGCGGTGACGAAACAATTTATGAATGGATATATAATAAAAGAGGTACATTAAAATTAGAAAAGCGTTCTGGAACACCAAATGACATTAAAAAAGCATTATTAGAAGACAATTATAATATAGTAATAGCTTCTCAAGTATTAGATGAAGGTGTTGATATAGATATATTTCAATGCGCAGTACTTTTTAGTGCAAATAAATCTAATATTGGTGTTTTACAGCGTATAGGTAGAGCAAGCAGAAAGCGTAAAAATGGTGAAAATATATCATTAGTAGTTGATTTTAAAGATGTTGGAGGACATTATATCTTTCAAAATCATTATAACGAAAGAAAAAAATTAATGATTGATTCTGGAATCGAAGTATTTGAAAGAGTACAAGATTTTATTTCACTTGTAAAAGAAATAGGAAATGGTAAAGGATTTAGTTAGAAATAGAAAATTAAGACTTTACTTTTTTACTAAAATTAAATATAAAATTATATGGAGATAATAATGGCAGAAGAAAAAGAGCTAACTTTTGAAGAAGAATTTAATATTACGGTCCAAAAAAAATTTTTGGCATTGTTAATTTTTGATCAAGATTGGGCTGCTATTAGTGGTTTAGAAATCATTTTACCAGAATATTTTGAAAATCAGCATCTTCGCCGTGTTTGTAAATTTATTCATGAATATTATAAAAAATATAAACAAATACCTTCTAAAAAAGCATTAGATCAGATAAATCAAGATTATGTAAATAGTACCGCTTTACCACAAACCGAATATTATGCTTGCTCTAATATTATTGAAGAAATCTTTAAAATGGATGATATTAGAGATTTTGAATTTTTTAAAGAAAAAGCCGTTATATTTGCAAAACAGGTTACTTGGAGAAAAGCATTAGAAAAAGGTGGCAGTGTATTAAAACTTGGAAATTATGATGAAGCTATTGAATTATTTAAAAAAGTATTAAATATAAGCGGTGATAGTGATTTGGGTTTAGATTTTGAAGATACTTCTACAGACGATTTTATTGAAAGTTTAAGTGCTGCTTATGATAAACAAAATATGTTAAAAACAAATATTCCATCTTGGGACGAGGGCTTAGGTGGTGGATTTGTTAGAAAAAATCTTCATATTATTGCAGCTCCTCCGGGTGGAGGTAAAAGTCGTATAATGGCATTTTTAGCAAAACAAGCTATGGAACAAAATAAGAGAATTGTTTTTATTACATTAGAATTAGATCAAACAGAAACATTAGCAAATGTTCAAACAGCTATTACTGGATTGGGTATTGGAGATATGTTAAGCATAAAAACACGAGCTGAATTTGAAGAAAAAGTACACATGTTTAAAAATACATATCATCCAGATTTAACAATTAAATTTTTTAAACCAGCAACAGTAAATGCAGATACAGTATATAATTATATACAAAAATTAGCACAAATAAAAGAAGAAAAGTTAAATATCAAATGGAAACCAGATGTTATTTTTTTGGATTATATGGATAAACTTTTACCAACACAAAAAGTCAGAGGTAATAGCTATGAAGACATGGGTGGTGTTGCAAACGATTGTAAAAATTTAGCAATTTCATTTGATTGCCCTGTTATTACTGGTTCACAATTAGGTAAATATAGTTGGAATGTAAAAAACACAGAAGTTGTATCTATGGATAGTATTGCAGAATCTGCACAAAAAGTTCATTTAGCTCATTCTATGACAACAATAAATGCAAACCCTGGTGAAAAAGCCAATTTAAGAGCGAGATTATTTATGGCCAAATCTAGATCTGGTTCTGTTGGAAAAATTATTTGGGCAGAAGTCAATTTAGGAAGATGCTATATGGCAGAAACAACGCCTTGGGATCCATCAAATCCAGGTACAACAGTTGAATATGAAGTTAGATCAGCAACAAAATAAAAAAGGGTAGTTTAACTACCCTTAATATATTCTTTTAACGCTTGTAGACTAGATACTTAATTCTCTTCTCTAATTATTTCATTATCTACTATCACACGAGGATTAGAATATTAACCACGTTTTAGAACATAAATAAAAATTGTTTTACTTTTTTTATATTTTGTGGTATATATTTAATAAAGGAGTTAAAAATGCCTATTACACCAAGTCGCTGGACAAAAGATGAAATTTATCAAACTGAAGCAGCTTTATATACTATTATATTCTTTTTATGGGATTATAATAAACGAAAAAAACCTGCTGATTTTGAAGATATGCTTTGGATTATAGCTAGAGCAAATAAAGAAATGTTTGAAAAATATACTTTAGATTGTATAAATGTAGAAATTTTCAATATGTTTGATTTTGAAGAAGATTTAGTCCCTATGAATTTTAGACCAAAAAATTTAACCGAAAAAAGTTGGTTAGATTATATGTCAGAAGCACAAATGGAAGAAATAGTAAATGCATATCGTAAATGGAAATCATATGGAAAATGGTGTGTTAGATTAAAAAAGTTTAAAGAAAGGATTAAAAAATGACACCTGAACAAAATAAAACCATTCATAGAGCAATTAGTACGTTTGGTGGTAGAAATCAAACCATGCAAACTATTGAGGAACTTATGGAATTACAGCATGCTTTATTTGAAAATGTACATCGAGGTACAGATAATAGGCAAAGTATTGTTGAAGAAGTATCTGATGTAGAAATTATGCTTGCTCAAATTAAACAAATTTATGATATTAAACCGGAGGAAATTTCTAAAGTACAAGATTATAAATTAGGAAGATTAAATATTACAATTAATAAATTTATTGCAAAACAAGCCCCTAAAAATACAGATCAAATTCAAATAGATCGTAATACTTCAAATGGAAGAGTCTAAGAACATTAGTCCTTGTTCTAAATACAAAGAGCGAGGACTAAATGCGCATTTTTACCGATGCTAGTACTTCAGGTAAAATTTCTGGTATAGCATTTGTTATAACAGATAATTACCATAATATTATTGCTAAAAGAGCAAAGCCCTTAATAGAATCTGATAATAATGCTGCAGAATTAACTGCTATTTTATTTGCTTTAGAAGAAGCATCTAATTATGACGGGCATATTACTATTCTTAGTGATTCACAATATGCATTAAATTGTATTAAAGCTAATCATTGCAGAAAATTTGAACGTCCAATTATGGATTTAATTCAGTATTATTTAGCAAATCGCCGATGGGCGGGTTTGTGGATAAAAGGTCATAAAGATAATGGAACAATGCTTTCATTTTTTAATAGACAAGCAGATCATATGGCAAGTAATATTAGAAAAGCATATGTAGTGGCAAGACGTCGCGAAAAACATTTTAAAAACAAAAAGTTAAAACGAATAAATAACAGATACAATGATAAACAGTATGATTAAATACTTTGTAAAATTACAAAATGATTTAGATTGGACAGAAATGTATTTTAAATCAGATTCTGGATTTAAAATAACACCAAAAGAAGTAGCCAGACAGTTTGTTGAGCAACATCCAGAATGGTATTTAGATTATGTAAATGAATTCGGTGAACATACAATTATAGTTGAACTCAAAACTGAAGATAAAAAATATTTTTTGTTCTATATTACAATAAATTTAAATTATAATATAGAAGAATTGTATGTCAATAAACAAAAAATATCTTAGTAGTAATGATATAGCTTTTTGGAATGAATTCAAAAGTAAAATTATTCCAATAAAGAAAAATATAGTAAACAAATCATCATTATATCATATTAGTATTAAATATCCAAAACCACACGTTTATATTTTAGATTTACATGGTTATACTATACAAGAAGCTTATGATAAATTAAAAATTTTTATAAATAAACATAAAGAATATAAATCAAAATATGTAATTGTAATAACAGGTAAAGGCAGTATAAAAAAAGAAGGTGCAATTCATAAAGAAATAAGAGATTGGTTATTAACAGAAGAATTTAAAGAAAAAATAAAAAGCTCCGAATGGATTAATGGAAATGGGGCTTTAAAAATTTTTTTAAAAAGTTAGAAAAAACAGTTCTATTTATTATCTTTTATTTTAAATAAGGAGATACTATGAAAGATTTTTTTAAAACATTAACAAGAATTTTTAGTTTTAAGGGTAATAGAGAAGCTGTAAGAAATATTAGAAAAATTATTGATGAAGTTGGTGGTCCAAATAAATATGGATACTTATCTGAAAAACGTATTAAGAAAATTAATGAAGAATTAGATAAAATTTTTTAATAACTGCTTTACTTTTACTTAAAACCTCTGTATAATATATTTTATATGGAGGTTTTTTATACTAATGGATAGGTATGATTATAATAAAAAAATATTAAATATAATTAAAAAAGAAATTGAAAAAAATAAAGAATTTAGATTTATTCAATTACTTTGGAAATTAAATATTATAAATCATGAAGATCGTTTTTATGAAGAATCTGAAGAAACATTTAATAAAATTTTTGGAGAAATAAAATGAATACATATCTTGATATTTTAAATTTGCCTAATAATGAATATAAAAAAGACAAATTTACATCTGATATATTAGAAAGAGCAGAAAATAGTTTTACAGCTATTTTTAATAATACTACATATACAGAAAACGGTGCTATTACAAATATTTCTTCAAAAGATCCAGTGTTAGATTGGTTTTTTCATGGTCCTGCTATGCGCTTTGCTGAGAAGGATAGAATTTTAGAATTATTTATTAAGGCTTTTAAAAAAGATCCTACACTAGCATTAAAAGTATTATTTTATATTCGTGATTGTCGTGGTGGTCAAGGTGAACGTAATATTTTTAGAATTTGCTTAAGATATTTAGCTGATTATGAAACACAATGGTTAAATAATAATATTGGACTTATTCCAGAATATGGGCGTTGGGATGATCTTTGGGTATTATTAACATCTAAAGTAAAAGATACAGTTATTGATTTTGCTGGTAGTCAATTAGCAAAAGATCTAAAATATTATGTAGAGAATGAATATCAAAATTTATCTTTGCTTGGAAAATGGATGCCTTCTGAAAACGCTAAAGATAAAGAAAGAAGAGCTCAAGCTAAAATTTTATTAGCTACTAATAAGTTTGGTTCTCCTAAAAATTATCGTAAAGCATTAGGAATGTTACGTAAAGCTTTAAAAATTGTAGAAATTAATCTTGCAAATAAAGATTATGCTTCTATTGATTATGCAAAATTACCTTCTTATGCAGCTTTAAAATATCGTATGGCATTCCAACGTAATGATAATGAACATTATAATGAATATCTACAGAGCGTCAAAAAGGGTGAAATTAAAATTAATACAAAAACATTATATCCTTATGACATTTTAAGAGCTTATAATTATACTGGTTATGGTTGGAATCATGATAATTATAAAGTAAATGAAACATTAGAATTACAATGGAAAAATTTACCTGATTATATTCCAGAAATTAGTGGTATTCCAGTATGTGATACATCTGGATCTATGGAAGGTTTTCCAATTCAAGTCGCTACAGCTTTATCTTTATATATCGCTGAAAAAAACAAATCTGAAATTTGGAAGAATTATGTAATTCCATTTTCTTCTCATGCAGAATGGAAACAAGTAATTGGTGAAAATATACCAGAAAAAGCTAAATCAATCTATACAGGTGATTGTTCAAATACAAATCTGCAGTCTGTATTCGATTTGATTTTAGGAAGAGCAGTTGCAAACAATATACCTAAAGATGATATGCCAAAAGTATTGCTTATACTTAGTGATATGGAATTCGATGAATCCGGTAATGAAACTAATTTTGAAGCAATTAAAAGAAAATATCATGAAGCTGGTTATTGTTTGCCTACACTCGTATGGTGGAATATTGAATCTAGAAATACACAAGTTCCAGTTACAATGAATGATTCTGGTAATATTTTATTATCTGGTTGTTCTCCATCTTGTTTAAAAATTGCATTATCTGGAGAATGTGATATGTACAAGATTATGTTAGATATTATTAACCAACCTAGATATGAAAAAATTAAATACTAAAAAAAAGGCTCTGAGAAATTAGAGCCTTTTATAATCTTCCATATTTAAAATATAAATCATCGTTTTCAAAACGTATTCGATTCCATATAATTATATTTTTAATACGATCTATTTCTTCTTCACCTACTTTAAACCATTCACCAACCCTACCTTTTGATATATTTGTTAATTCCCTATGTATTAATTTTTCTATTTTTAATAAATGATTTCTACTGCATTCAAATTCTTCTGTAAACAATAATGATAATTTATTAGGATTAGATGTTTGTAATTGTTTTAAACGCTTATCAGGATGTTTTGAAATCCCAACTTTTATTGCATCTTGGTTATTTGAAATAATATATACATAATCCATAAAAAGGTAGAACATAAAAAAGTGCTTTACTTTTTAAATAAAATTTGCTATTATTATAATGTTCTAAATAGTATTGTAAACACAAACGAGTTAAAGGGTATAAAAACAAACAGCAATTTATTTGAATAATGTATATATAAAATAATATAGCTAGCCACGGTAAAATAGATTCGTGGGAAGGAAGGCGCGGAATAGTTTTTAGAAAAAGCCCTTTAATCTGTGCCTTCCATTTTTATAGGAGTATAAAATGGTTAGAAAGAAAACAGAAAGTGAAATTAATAAAGAATTAGCTTTAAAAGCAATTAAAAAAGCTGCTAAAACATTTTCATGGAATTTAGATTATAGTTTAGCTGAAATCTTTTTACCTATTGTAGAGGAATATATAATTAATGCCACCAAAACTATAGAAATTGGTTGGTATGAAATGTCTAACTTTCAAAAGCGTATTATTTTTAAAGTAGACCAAAATAAATTTTTAAGAAAACTATTCCATAAATGGACTAAAAAATATATCTCTTATAAAAATAAAGATGTAAAAAGAAAATTAGAGTTAGTAGCAGATACCCTTAAAGATATTTTAAAAGATGATGAAAAATATTTATTAAAAAGATGGGATATTAAACCTTTAGCTAGAGTTAAATTTAATCATATACCCGAATATGTTACTAATAAAGATGGTAAAAAAGAAAAAATGTATAGGCTCGAAGTAGCTAAAGGATATGAAAAGGCTGAAGAATATAACCGTAAAATAGTACTTCATAATAATAAAATGGATTTAAAACGTGTAAAATGGCAAAAAAAGAACCTCAAATGGTTTGTTACATATTTGCATGAACTTTGGTGGTAATTTTTTAAAAACTGCTTTACTTTTTTAAAAAAACACTGTATAATCCATTTTATAGAGCAATTAATAAAGCTTTTGTTTGGTAAACAGTGTTTTTTAATATGTTCTATTTTTTGTTGTTAAACATAGTGAATAAGTTTTCCTTTTGGGGGTATAGCTCAGTTGGGAGAGCGCTAGCTTTGCAAGCTAGATGTCGTGTGTTCGAACCACATTACCTCCACCATTTTTAAGAAATTCACAAGAAGGTTAATTGGATTAGTTGCCGGCACGGAAGATAGTCGCCGATTTAGGAACAGTATATGCAATGACATACCTCGCTGAGACTATGCTTGTGAGTATTATCTTTAGGACTCAGTATAAACCAATTATATCTTTTTTTAATATCTGTTATGGCGGAAGTATAGACGCTAGATGGAATGTAGAGAGAATATGTCAGACCGGAAAATGCTTCATATTCGAAGATGAACGAATGTATGAAAAATAGTCTATGATGAAACAAAGTAAGCAGAAGTGTGGAAACGTTTTTAAGACTATTAATTGTATGTAACAGAGATTGCCAGCAACGATGTGAACTACGTTATTAGGCTGTTGCAAAAGCCGTTGTGTAATCCAAAACAAAGACTACTTGTCCTAAGGGGATGATTAATAGTAATTTATTAGTTGTGGCCTTGGGTAACAGATATTAAATAAATATATACAAATGCGACTATAGTTCAAAAGAAGAATGCTAGCCTTCCAAGCTAAGGATGAGATTGCAAAATTCTCTAGTCGCTCCAAAAAAAGAAAAGGAGTCTAATTTACATACCTTCTAATTTTGGAAATTTATACAAAAGGAATATAATATATGACGAAAAGTATACGTTATAATGAAATTTATGAAATTGTAAAAGAAATCTTAGTTAAAACTTTAGGAATAGATGAAAAAAAGATTTCTGAAAAAGCTAACTTTATAGATGATTTAGGAGCGGATTCTTTAGATAGCGTTGAAATTATTATGGCCGTAGAAGAACGCTTTAAAATATCCTGCCCAGATGAAGATGCTGCTAAAATCAAAACAGTAGAAGAATTAGTAAATTATATAGAAGAAAAAGAATAAACCTTTTAAAGCGCTTACAGCAATACAGTCAATCATTTTGGAATAATGACGATGCGCTTTGCTTATTTTAACGCGGTGTGGAGTAGTAGTAACTTGCCAGTCTCATACGCTGGAGATCGCTGGTGCAATTCCGGCCACCGCAACCATCTTCTTAAAGGAGTATATCATGTTTATGCCTATAGAAGATTTTATTTACTCTTTATTAATAATCCTTGCTCTATACCAAATGGGTAATGATATGAAATAGCCTGGTGGGCAGGACGGTAATGCAGCGGATTGCTAATCCGTACATCTCGTTAAGGGGTGAATGTGTTCGACTCACATACCAGGCGCCACTTAATATAAGGTCCGTTAGCTCAGCTGGATAAAGCAAGAGATTTCTAATCTCTAGGTCGGGAGTTCAAATCTCTCACGGATCGCCATTCAATCTTATACTCCAGCAGCTCGATGGTTCGAGCAGTGGTCTTATAAACCAAAGGCTGGTGGTTCAACTCCACCCTGGAGTACCAAAAAAATCTTAATAGATAAAAATAAAAGGTGACGTATTCCACTAAAGACGTGGGGAGGTCTGTAAAACCTTTGCCTTTTGGCTGGCTTGGAGCATTACCAAGAGTCACCACCATTACTTATGAGGGATAGTAAATTTAACTTTCAGCATTGAGGAACATTCTCGTTAAATACCCATTCATTGTTTTTGTAAGTTATATTCTTTATTACTTTCTAAACATTGAAAAGTAATTATCCCTCGCCTTATTTTTACTAAAATTTATAAAGGATTTATATGCAAAAAGAAATTTGGAAAGAAACAGATATACATGGATATTTTATAAGTAATTTAGGCAGATTAAAAGGTAGATCTGGTAAAATAATGAAATTACATATAAATAAAAATGGTTATTATGATATTAGCTTAAAACCAAATGGAAAAAATTCTAAAGCTAAAACAAAAAGAATTCATCAATTTGTAGCAGAAGCATTTATTCCAAATTCAAATAATTTACCATATATTAACCACAAAGATGGTAATAAGCTAAATAATAATGTAAACAATTTAGAATGGTGTACACCAAAACAGAATCTACAACATGCTATTTTGAACAATTTAATAGATTATTCAAAACTAAAAGGCATAAACAATCCTAATTATAAATTAACAAAAGAACAAATTGAATATATTAAAAAATACTATATTAAAAATAGCCGTCAATTTGGATCAAGGGCTTTAGGTAAAAAGTTTAATGTGCATCACAATAGAATATTAGAAATTATTACTGGTAAAAATTATAGTAAAAAACAAACATAAAATATTGGTCTGTGGCTGACAGGTAAAGCAACGCACTGTTAATGCGTCATATGTTCGTTCGAATCGAACCAGACCAGCCAATTTAATAAAATATGTGGTTATCAGAGTATACCTAGTTAAGACAACCATTCGTTAGGGAAATACCACAATAAAGATAACAAGAGGGTTGTAAAAATCTTTATTAAAACTCTGAATTCTGGGCGTATGGCGGAATAGGTAGACGCAGCAGACTTATATAATTTGAGTGATATATCAGTGATGATATATTAGAATAATCCGAATTCGGTGAACCCTGTAAAATGGCAATACCGAGCTAAATTTATGTGGGTGAGATAGTGTTGGACCCTATTGATCATAGATAAAGACTAAGATAAGTTCTATGACTGTTGTAATCTTAGTCTCCAGTTCGATCCTGGCACTCACATAATAAATGTGTAGAGACTATGAGGATTACATCTCAAGTAGATGAAGATATAGTCCAGACCACAAACAGAAAACTGGTAGTGAAAACTATAGTGGTAAGAAAATCTGCCGGCTGTAAAGCCATCCCAGTTCGACTCTGGGTATGCCCACCAAATGCGACCATAATTCAAAAGTAGAATAATAGCTTGCCAAGCTATAAATGCGATTGCAAGATTCGCTGGTCGCTCCATGAATTAACAAGGATAGAGATATGAAAAAAGTTGGAATTGTTGGGTGTGGTGTTATTGGAGAAGCTTTAAAGATATGGTTAGAAGATAATACTAAGCATAAAATATTTATCTCTGATCCATATAAAGGATATAATGATGATTTATCTGGATGTGATATTTTCTTTATACAGATTCACATACCTACAGAAATTGATGGTACACAAGATTTGACTGTACTTAAAGAAATTATATCTAAGTTACCAGATAAACCAATTTTTATTCGAACAACGATTTTACCAGGTACATCTGATAAATTAAGTGAAGAGTTAAATCATCATGTATATTTTATGCCAGAATTTTTAACAGAACGAACATCTGAAATGGATTTTAAAAATCAATCAATGATTTTTACTGCCGAAATAGATTTGTTAAAAGAAATTTTTAAAAACAAACAATATATCCAAATGACAAGTTTAGAAGCAGAAATTACGAAGTATGTTCACAATGTTTTTGGCGCATTAAAAGTAACATATTTTAATGCCGTTTATGATTATTGTAAAAAAATAGGTGCAGATTTTTCAAATGTGCATTCTGGTTTTTTATTAAGTGGCTATATTAATGACATGCATACTTATGTACCTGGACCAGATGGAAAATTTGGTTATGGCGGCAAATGCTTTCCAAAAGATGTCGATGCTTTTACAGCAGCTACTAAAAATTATCTAATTTATAAACTATTAGAAAATCTAAAAGTATTAAATGATGAATTTAGAAAATAATAGTTATTGTAATTCTGGTATGAAACATATTTTATAATAAATAATATGTTCCAGGATAACCTTTTGAAGCAGGGGTTATAAAATAAGCTGTTTCTCAATAAGTAAAAACTTTATAATTTTGTATTAACAATAATTTAGAAAAGGAAAAAAACTATGATTATAAATAGTGAAACACAAAAGTCTAGTGCATTTGAATCTTTAACACCAATGCAACAAGCCGAATTAATTACATTTGTGAATGGATTAATTCAAGGTGCTTTAGCATATAAGACGCAATTTACTACCTCAGATCTTGTTGGTGGACAATTTAGAGATTGGTCATATACTCCATTGGATTATATTTATCAATATCATCTAAAGCAAGGATCTACTAATCCTGAATCTGAAGCTGGTAAAGATGCTGGAAGAATTGTAAAATATATTATGGCACTAGATAAACATAGAGTTTATAAAATTACTGGTTCTGAACAGCGTAAATATCCTGTTAATGTTTATGAATTAGTAAAAATTAAAGACTAGTTCTAAGATAAAGGCGCATACAGCAACTTTTTATACACAAACTTGAAACTTGTAGAAATGCGCCTTGTTTTTTGCCAGTATAACTCAAAGAAATATTTTGTTTAAAAACAAAGTAGTTCTATTTATTATGATTACAAAGGCAGAACTTTTTAAAATACACCCTGAACAATTTATGCTTCAATGTGGAGTATGTGGTAAATTTTTCTTGCCAAATTCTTATATCCAGTATAAAAATTTGATACTAAAGGCTAAAAAATATAATCGTATATTTTATTGCTCAGATGAATGTAAAAAAATAAAATTCGGTACAAAAAAATGTAAATGTACTATGTGTAGTAAAGAATTTGAAATAAATCAATATAACATTCGACATAGAAAATTACATTTTTGTTCAAAAGATTGTTTTAATAAATATTTAAAAGAAAATAAAAAGTCTATTACAGGTAAAGAAACTTTTTGTTTAAATTGTGGTAAAAAATTTAATATTCCAAAGGGTTCACGTGGTAAATTTTGTTGTATAAAGTGTTCTGTTGCTTATAAAATGAAACAAGTCGAACAAAAAATATTAAATGGTATATGTGTATCAGAAAGAGTATTAAAAAATTATTTAATGAAACAATATAAACAATGTATGAATCCTTCTTGTAAGTGGGATTGGACAAGTACAAATAATCCTATTTTAGAATTACATCATAAAGATGGAAATTATTTAAATAATACTTTAGAAAATTGTATATTATTGTGTCCAAATTGTCATTCTTTAACAGATAATTATAAATTTAAAAAAGGACACAAATCGACAAGAAAGTATAGAAAAAAATATACTTCTCATTATTCCAGCGTGGCTCAGTAGCGACAGCACCGACCTTGTAAGTCGGCATACAAACACCGCGGGTGCAAATCCTGCCGCTGGAACCATTTTTAATATATAACTAAGTTGTATGAGTAATTGGAGTACGGGACTGCTTGGAGTGGTCATTCGACTGTCACTCGAAATATCAGATGGGTTCAAAACCCATGTACTCCGCCAATTTCAATGCTCCGTATGGAGTCATCGGTTTTAGAAGGTTTCTCCGCTATATTAGGTTTTCATCAAGGCCTCTATAATTCAAGATGATGTAAATGAGTTTTATACGCACCTAATGCGTTAAATAAACCTTTAGTTTTTTTTAGAAAGGAAGGGAATATGAGAAAATTAAATTATAACGAAATCTTGTTAACAATTTTAACAATATGTGCTGTAAGTTATGTTACTATGGATATTTATAAATTCAAACGTAGAAATAAAGAACCTCAACAAATCAATATTGAAAATGTATTAGATGGTCAACAGGTTCAATATGAAACAGAAGAAGATATGAATAAATTTAGAGATATTATTTTTAACCTCGATGCATCTTTACAAAAAATTGAAGCAAGATTAGATTTATTAGAAACAAAAAAGGAAGTAAAAGAAGAAGTAGTAGTAGAAGTACCATAGGAGTAATAATATGAAGAAAAAGAATATTAAAAAACGAAATCCTATTGCTTATATGATGCTAACTAGTGGTATGTATAAAGCAAAGGTAATAAAGAATAAAAAACGTGAACAAAAGAAATTTAATTTAAAGAAAGAATTATCTTATTATTTAAGTACTTTATTTGGTAAAATATTTAAACAATAAGATGATTTTATCTTATGCCCCATTATATCTAGTCGCGAATAGATAGCTTAGGATGTAGATCCAAGAGAACGTGTGAAAATCATGTAGGGGCACCGTTTTTTAGGGCGATTAGCTCAGTTGGTTAGAGCATATAGAATTTTAATGGTTCTATATAATATGAAAAAATATATTTGTAAAGTTTGTGGTAAAGAATTTTTAGAATGGAGAAAACCAAAAGCTATCAAAGAAGGTAAATTTATTCCTTTATTTTGCTCTAGAAAATGCCAAGGTAAATATTCATCTAGTAAAGTAAAAAAACATATATGTAATTTTCATAATAAAACTAAAATAGGTGGATGGAAATGTACTATTTGTGGTGAAATCTTTAAAACAAGAAAGCAATTACAAGAGCATAGAAAACTGAAGCATGTGAAACAAATATGGAATAAAGGTTTAACTAAAGAAACAAATTCTAGTTTGAAAAATGCCTCTAATAAGATTAAAGAAAATTTTCAAAGCAATTTACAAAAATATGGTTGGAAAATAAATCCGAAGTCTATAGAAAAAGCAAGATTAAAACAGATAGAAAATTATAAAAAGAATCCAAGACAAATAAATCCTAGAGGAAAAGCTGGATGGTATAAAGGAATGTGGTGTGATAGTAGTTGGGAATTGGCATATATATTATGGTGTGAAAACCACAATGTATCATTAAAAAGGTGTATTAATTCACTACCCTATTATTATAAAGGCAGATTACATTATTATACGCCTGATTTTGAAATAAACGGTGAAATAATAGAAATAAAAGGATATTGTTCAGACAAAGATAAAGCAAAAATAAAGCAATATCCAAATATTAAAGTATTGTATAAAAATGATTTACAACCTATTTTAGAGTGGGTTAAAGAAAAATATGGAAAAGATTTTATAAAACTATATGAAGTAAATAAAAAAGTAAAATTACGAAAATTAAATTAAGGACCCTTGGTGAAACAGAATCACATAACCTTTACACGGTTGAGTCGGCAGGGCAGCACTGTCAGGGTCTACCATTTTAATTGAGATTTGTGTGAAAACTAGTTAGTAACACATTTAGTTTAACTCCACTGAACTTCATCAGGATTCTTATTGGAGAAAAACCAATATCAGGATAGAAAATGTCTGATTATGGCGAAGTACAAGCAAAGTTGTGATTTATCAGTGGGTTGCACATTAACTGAATCCACTACCATTTTTTATGTGTCATATAGTTTAAAAGAAAAGATTTAATTGAAGGTCATATGGAAACTGATTAAATACTTTTTTGAGTTAGAACATTACTGCTGAAGTTTATAGGTATGGTGCAAATCCATTATGACACACAATAATTTTATCGGGGTGTAGATCCGTAATCTGGTAGCGGGCTAGCTTTGGGAGCTAGTGTTAATTAGATATACCTTGGAGGTTCAAATCCTCTCGCCCCGACCATTTTATTTATTAGTTTCTTGGGCTTTCGCCAAGTGGTAAGGCAATCGTTTTTGATGCGATCATTTCCCTGGTTCGAATCCAGGAAGCCCAACCATAAAAAGAAATAAAATTCGATAGGAGGGTAATTATGATGACAGTAAATAAAATTGAGTATTTTTTTAAAGATACTAATATGAATAATCAACTTAATATGTATACTATTGGGAAACCATGGTTACGTATTTATACATCAAAAGGAGAAATTGAGTTTCCATTAGATGCTGATTATGATAATAATTTTTATACAAAGAAATTTAGAGAATTAGAAGAGTTATCAACAAAACCTAAATTAAATATTGTTTACGATTTTAATGAATAATACTTTAGGAAGCGTGGTAGAGTCCGGTTGATTACGCCAGTCTTGAAAACTGGAAATGAGGTAACTCATTCAGAGGTTCAAATCCTCTCGCTTCCGCCATTTTGGTCCTGTAGCTCAATTGGATAGAACAATTGCCTTCTAAGCAATAGGTTGTGTGTTCGATTCACGCCAGGATCGCCATTTAAATATGACCCCTTCGTATAGAGTCCTAGTACATCAGGTTTTCATCCTGGTAACATCGGTTAGAATCCGGTAGGGGTCACCAAATTTATGATGTAACTGAACTTTATTAAAAGTAAAAAGGTTATTTATTACCTACGATTATATCAAGGGTCGGTTTAATATTAGTAAAAAGGAAAATAATATGTTAGTGTCAGAAAATGCACATTGCTTCATGGAATTACGTAAGTATTCTATTGAAGAAGCTCAAGAAGCATGCTATGAAGATTTTGTAAAAAATCTAGAATTGTTTGCTGGTAAAAATGTTGATGAAGGTATATGTAATATATCTAATTATGAACGTTTTGATAATTTTTGTGGAAAACTTATACATTATAATAACAAAAATCTACAGTTTAAAGAGTTAATATCCAGAGAAATGTCTACAGAAAGATATTTTAATTATATGGATAGACTTAAAAAATCAGATCAATCTAGTGATGATATTCCAAGGATTATTAGTATGGAAGAAACAACTAAAATAGAAGGTGAAACTAGATTACTAGAAGATGTAGAAGTTCCTACATATATTAATAAAGATTTTAAAGCTATATATCCAAGATATCGTATAATTTTTGGAGTTGGAGAATTTCCATTTTTGAATTTTAAAATAGCAAGAATTGGAAATAAAGAATATTTTTGGTATACAATTACAAGATAAAAAATTTAGGCAGTCATTAATTTGG
>Ga0310696_10003315_pt1 | contig 20206 bp, 17 predicted proteins | sample AusTroGonzalo_MG_4_FD_203885 | JGI IMG/M metagenome (GOLD analysis project Ga0310696, IMG submission 203885) | Bovine rumen microbial communities from tropical cattle in Woodstock, Queensland, Australia - Gonzalo_02 (v2) (version 2) | ecosystem: Host-associated > Mammals > Digestive system >... | reverse complement strand
GTTGGATACGAGCCCCGGAGGGGCGAAGTAGACAATGGGAGGGGCCGGAGAGAGCGAAGCGAACGGAGTCCCCCGGGAGTGCATCCCTTCCTCCTGCTCTTGCGTTTTAGGAAAAAACATAGTTTTTTGCTAACTTTGCAGCGCTTTTTTATAGACAGTTAGAAGAAAGAATGATACACGGAAAGAAAGTAGTGGTGGTTATGCCTGCATACAATGCAGAGAAAACCCTGGAACAGACATACGCAGAGATTCCCCGCGACATTGTGGACGAAGTGATTCTCACCGACGACTGCAGCCGGGATTCCACCGTGGAAAAAGCCCGCGAACTGGGCATCAAGGAAGTCCTGATCCATCCCAAGAACAGAGGATACGGCGGCAACCAGAAAACCTGCTACGACAGGGCCCTGGAGCTGAATGCCGACATCGTCATCATGCTGCACCCGGACTACCAGTATACCCCCAAGCTCATCGAGGCCATGGCCTACATCATTGCCAACGGAGTATACCCGGTGGTGTTCGGTTCCCGCATCCTGGGCAAGGGTGCCCTCAAGGGCGGCATGCCCCTGATCAAGTACATCGCCAACCGCGCCCTCACCCTTACGCAGAACATCCTCATCAATCAGAAGTTGTCCGAATACCACACCGGTTACCGCGCCTTTAGCGCCGAAGTCCTGCGGAAAGTGGACTACCACAAGTGCTCCGACGACTTTATCCTGGACAACGAAATGGCCGCCCAGATTTTCTGGGAGGGCTACGAGATTGGAGAGGTCACCTGCCCCACCAAGTACTTTGACGACGCCTCGTCCATCAACCTCAAGCGCAGTTCCATCTACGGACTGGGCGTGCTGCGCGTGTCGGTGGTCTACAGGCTTTGCAAGTGGCACCTGATGCACTCCAAGCTCTTCCCCACCAAGTAATGAAGCTGGGAGAACTCATCAACAAATTACTGAAAGGCCAGAGCGGAGACATCCGTATCCAGGCCTTTCGCTATTTGGTGTCGGGCGGTACGGCCTTCGTGGCCGATACGGGCCTGCTCACCCTGCTCACCGAGCTCTTCGGCCGGGAGCACCTGCTGCTATGGACGGCCATCGCCTTCGCCGTCGGCCTGCTCATCACCTACCTGTTCAGCATCCTCTGGGTGTTTGACAACCGCAGCATGAAGAGCCGGACGGCCGAAGTCACCATCTTCGTCCTCATCGGCATCATCGGCCTGGGTCTTACCGAACTCCTGATGTGGCTCATTGCCCAGAAAGCCGGCCTGCACTACCTTCCCGCCAAGATTATCACCACGGTCATCGTGTTCGTCTGGAACTTCATGGCCAAGAAACTTTTACTTTTCAGAAGCAAATGAACAAGAAAAACATCCTCCTCATAGACAGCATCATCGTGGTGCTGGGTGCCCTGCTTTTCATCAGCGGCATCGGCAGCGTCCGCCTCTTTGACTGGGACGAGATCAATTTTGCCGAAAGCGCCCGCGAGATGCTGGTTACCGGCGACTGGTTCAATGTCCAGATCAACTTCAATTCGTTCTGGGAGAAGCCGCCGCTCTTTATCTGGATGCAGGCCCTGAGCATGAAAGTGTTCGGCGTAAACGAATTCGCCGCCCGCTTCCCCAACGCCATCATGGGCATCATTACGCTGCTCACCCTCTTCCACTGCGGTCTCAAGAACGAAGACCAGCGCTTCGGCCTGCTGTGGGCCGGGATGTACGCCATTTCTTTCCTGCCCTTCGTCTACTTCAAGACCGGCATCATCGATCCCTGGTTCAATTACTTCATCTTCCTGGGCATCTACTTCTTCTCCCGCTATGCGAACGAGATGAAGACCAAATATGCCGCCCTGAGCGGCCTGTTCACGGGACTTGCGGTGCTCACAAAGGGCCCCGTGGGCTTCCTCATCTTCGGCCTCACCTTCCTGGTGTGGCTGGCGGTGCGCAAGGGACGCCTCAACTTCCGCTGGAAGGATGTGCTGGTCTACTTGGTCATGCTGGCCCTGGCCGGCGGTGCCTGGTTCCTGGCCCTGGCCGTTACCGGTCATGCCGATGTGATCCAGGACTTCCTGGTGTACCAGGTCCGTCTGTTCCAGACCAAGGACGCCGGACACGGCGGTTTCCTGCTGTACCACTTCGTGATCCTGCTCTTCGGCGTAACGCCCGCTTCGTTCCTGGCCATCTCCACCTTCCGCAGGAAGATACTGGCCGATGAAGCCGAAACCCCCAACAAGGGCCTGTTCCGCTGGATGATGGTGTCCTTCTGGGTGGTGCTCATCCTGTTCACCATCGTGCGCACCAAGATTGTGCACTACTCCTCCTTCTGCTGGTTCCCGCTGGCCTACCTGGCTGCCTGGGCCGTTTCCCGCATGATGGACGGCAAGCTCAAGTTCACCGGCTGGCACAAGGCTGCGCTCATCGTGACGGCCACCGGCTACGGCCTGGTCTTCACCGGCCTCACCCTCTTCGACCGCTGGAAGGCCGATCTTGCCCCGCTGGTGCAGGATCCCTTCGCCGTCAGTTGCATGGACGCCTCGTCGGAATGGACCGGATACGAACCCTTCCTGGGCATCTTCCTGATTGGAATGACCGTCTGGTTCTGCATCGCCTTCACCCGCAAGAAGGCGCTCACCAGCTTCCTGCCCATCGCGGTGGGGCACGTCATCTTCGCCATGTCCTTCCTGGTAAGCGCCGTGGGAGAAGTGGAGAAGTACAGCCAGGCATCGGCCCTGGACTTTTACATCGAGCGTCAGGGAGAAGACTGCTACGTGCAGCCCGCCTATTTCAAGAGCTACGCCCAGTATTTCTATACCGACCGTCAGCCCCAGAACAACTGCGAGGACTTTGACTGGCTGGCCCGGGGTCCCATTGACAAGCCCTGCTACTTTGTGATCAAAGACGAGCCTTACTCGATTGAAAAGATTGAGCAGGACGTCCCCGACGCCGTTTTCCTGGAACGCAAACCGGGCTTCCGCTTCTATGTGCGCTATCCCGAAACCCCTGAAAAAGAATAATAATTATGGAAACCTTTATCGCCATCCTGGCCATCATCCTGGGCATCGTGGGAATCATCGGTTCCGTTGCCCCCGCCCTGCCCGGACCGCCCCTTAGCTGGGTGGGTATGGCTATATTATATATATGGGGTTCCGGCACCAACGGCGACGGAGAACCCATGAGCACCTCATTCCTGCTCATCTGGCTGGGCATCGTGATTGTGGTGAGCCTGCTGGACTACGTGGTTCCGGCCTATTTCACCAAACTCACCGGCGGCAGCAAGTACGGCGGCTGGGGCGCCATCGCCGGCCTTTTCCTGGGACTTATCTACCCGCCCGTGGGCATGATCCTGGGATCCCTGCTGGGAGCCTTCGCGGCCGAACTCCTGTTTGGCGGCAAGGGCACTGCGGAGTCCCTGAAATCGGCCTTCGGCGCTTTCATGGGCTTCCTCTTCGGCACCGGCCTCAAGCTCATCTGCAGCGCCGTGATGATGTTCTACCTGGTCATCTACGCCTTCTAAAAATTTCGCAAATTTTATTTGCAAATTTTTTAAGAATTCACCATCTTTGTATTCCGTATTGATTCAAAATCATATGGGAAATCTTAGATTTGACGTCGTGCAGGAAGCCTTCAAGAAGAAGGCTATCGTCTCTGAAAAACCTGCCTGTAAACCCTCCGACATTTTTGGCTCCCTCGTCTTCGGCCGCAGCAACATGCGCAAATATCTGGACGGCCAGACCTATGCCAAGCTCACCCGCTGCATCGATGAAGGGGATCCATTAGACGCCGCTACGGCCGACAAAGTGGCCGAAGGCATGAAGGTTTGGGCTCTGGAGCACGGCGCCACCCATGTGACCCACTGGTTCCAGCCCCTCACGGAAGGTACGGCCGAAAAGCACGACTCCTTCATGAACCCCGACGGCGAAGGCAGTGTCATCGAACAGTTCGACGGAAAATCCCTGGTTCAGCAGGAACCCGACGCCTCCTCCTTCCCCAACGGCGGTATCCGCGCCACCTTCGAAGCCCGCGGTTATTCGGCCTGGGACCCCACCTCCCCCGTTTTCATCCAGGACGATACCCTGTGCATCCCCTCGGTCTTTGTCTCCTACACCGGAGAAGCCCTGGACTACAAGACTCCCCTGAAGAAAGCCCTGAAGGCCGTGAACGAAGCGGCCGTCCCCGTGTGCCAGCTCTTCGACAGCAAGGTAAAGCGCGTTTACTCCTACCTGGGTTGGGAACAGGAATACTTCCTGGTAGACGAAGACCTCTTCGCCGCCCGCCCGGACCTGATGCTCACCGGCCGCACCCTCATGGGCCACTCTTCCTCCAAGAACCAGCAGCTTAGCGACCACTACTTCGGCGCCATCCCTTCCCGCGTGACTGCTTTCATGAAGGATGTGGAAGATGCCGGCTACAAGCTGGGCATTCCCCTGAAGACCCGCCACAACGAAGTGGCCCCCAACCAGTTCGAGATGGCTCCCGTATACGAGGAAGCCAACCTGGCCAACGACCATAACCAGATGATCATGAACGCCATGACGCGCATCGCCCGCAAGCACGGCTTCGTGGTCCTCTTCCACGAGAAACCCTTCGCCGGCATCAACGGCAGCGGCAAGCACAACAACTGGTCCCTGGGCACCGACACCGGCGTAGGTCTGCTGGCCCCCGGCAAGGACGCCAAGGGCAACCTCCAGTTCGTGACCTTCTTCGTGAACATCCTGGCTGCCGTCCAGAAGCACAACGGCCTGCTCAAGGCCAGCGTGGCCAGCGCCAACAACTCGCACCGTCTGGGTGCACAGGAGGCCCCGCCCGCTATCGTATCGGCCTTCCTGGGCCAGACCATGACCGACGTCCTGCACCAGCTGCTGGAGCTGCCTTCCGGCACCCCCATCGTGATCGCCGGCAAGAAAGGCCGCCGCGTGGGCGTGGAGATTCCCGAGATTTTCGTGGACAACACAGACCGCAACCGTACCTCGCCCTTCGCCTTCACCGGTAACCGCTTCGAGTTCCGCGCCGTAGGTTCCAGCGCAAACTGCGCCGGCGCCCTCACCGTGCTGAGCGCAGCCGTTGCCCAGCAGCTCATCGAGTTCAAGGCCGCCGTAGACAAGGAAATGGCCGCCGGAAAAGCCATGGACATTGCCGTGATGGACGTGCTGAAACCGCTCATCGCCTCCATCCTGGACACCATCTGCTTCGAAGGCAACGGTTACAGCGACGCCTGGAAGAAGGAAGCCAAAAAGCGCGGCCTGGACGTGGAGAGCAGCGTTCCCAAGATGTTCTGCCAGTTCACCGCTCCCGAGTCCGTAAAACTCTTCACCCAGCTGGGCGTGTACAGCGAAAAGGAACTGGAAGCCCGCAACGAAGTGAAGTGGGACACCTATTCCACCAAGGTGCTCATCGAGGCCCGCATGGCCGTGCGTATGGCCATCAACCACGTGATGCCCGCCGGCATGGAATACCAGCGCCGTCTGCTGGAAGACCTGGACCTCCTGCGTCAGAACTTCCCCAACGACTACCAGACCCTGGCCGCCACGCAGACCGCCTTCATCCGCGAATGCTCGGCCCTGCTGTCCGAGATTAAGGAAAGGGCCGACAAAGTGAGCGAGGCCCAGAAGGTGGCCGAAGGCAAGGAAGGTTCCTACGCCAAGGCCGTAGCCGCCGAAAAAGCCGCCGACGCCCTGAGCCTGCTGCGTGAGAGCATCGACAAGCTGGAAGAAATCACCGACAATGCCCTGTGGCCGCTGCCCAAGTACAGGGAGATCCTCTTCATCAACTAAAAGTATGGATACCAAATATGTATTTATCACCGGCGGTGTGGTTTCCTCGCTGGGAAAAGGCATTATTGCGGCCTCGCTGGGAAAACTGCTCCAGGCCCGGGGCCTCAAGGTTACCATCCAGAAGTTCGACCCCTATATCAATATCGATCCCGGCACGCTGAATCCCTACGAGCACGGTGAGTGCTTCGTGACCGACGACGGCGCCGAGACCGACCTGGACCTGGGCCACTACGAGCGCTTCCTGGGCGTTCCCACTTCCCAGGCCAACAACGTGACCACCGGCCGCATCTACTATACGGTAATTACGCGGGAACGCGAAGGCGCCTATCTGGGCAAGACCGTCCAGATTGTGCCGCACATCACCGACGAAATCAAGCGCCGCATGCTGCTGCTGGGCCAGACCGGAGACTATGACGTGATCATCACCGAGGTCGGCGGCACCGTGGGCGACATGGAGAGCCAGCCCTTTGTAGAGGCCATGCGCCAGCTGCAGTGGGAACTGCCCGAGGGCGACTGCATGTGCATCCACCTGACTCTGGTGCCCTATCTGAGCGCCGCCCAGGAAATCAAGACCAAGCCCACCCAGCATTCCGTGCAGATGCTGCAGCACGCCGGGGTGATGCCCGATGTCATCGTGTGCCGCACCGAGCATCCCCTGAGCCCGGACCTGCGCCGCAAGATTGCCCTCTTCTGCAACGTGAAACCCGGCCACGTAATCGAGAGCCAGGACGCCTGGAGCATTTATCAGGTGCCGCTGAACATGCACGCCGAACATCTGGACGAACTGGTGGTGCGCAAGTTGGGTATCGAGAATTTCAATGCTCCGGATTTGACCCGCTGGACGGAATTCCTGGACAACCTGCGTAACCCCAAGAAGACGGTACACGTGGCCCTGGTGGGCAAGTATGTTGCCCTGCAGGACGCCTATAAGTCCATTCAGGAATCCTTCGTGCACGCCGGCGCCGCCTGCGGCTGCAAGGTCAAAGTGCACAGCCTGTTAAGCGACGACATCACCGCCGAGAACGTGGCTGCCAAACTGGAGGGCATGGAGGGCGTGCTGGTAGCGCCCGGCTTCGGCGAACGCGGCCTGGAAGGAAAGATCCACGCCATCCACTATGCCCGTGAGCACGGCATCCCCTTCCTGGGCATTTGCCTGGGCATGCAGATGTGCGTGGCCGAATATGCCCGCAACGTGCTGGGCTGGGCCGATGCTTCCTCGACGGAACTGAATCCCAAGACCACGCATCCGGTCATCGACCTGATGGAGGAGCAGAAAAAAACCACGCTGAAGGGTCACACCATGCGCCTGGGCGCCTACGACTGCAAACTGAAAAAGGGTACGCTGGCCTTCAAAATCTACGGCACCGAGAACATCCGGGAGCGTCACCGCCACCGCTACGAGTTTAACGGCAAATATGCCGAAGACTTTGCCAAAGCCGGCCTGGTAGCTTCCGGAACCAATCCCGACACAGACCTGGTAGAAGTAGTGGAACTGCCCACCCACCCTTTCTTTGTAGGCGTACAGTTCCACCCGGAGTACAAGAGCACGCCCGAACGGCCGCATCCGCTTTTCGTCGCTTTCGTCAAGGCAGTGCTGGGTTAGGGAGTTCTACTCCCACTCAATCGTTGCCGGCGGTTTGGACGAAATATCGTATACCACACGGTTCACTCCCCTAACCTTGCGGATGATTTCGTTGGAAACATCCCGCAGGAAATCGTAAGGGAAGGGGAACCAGTCGGCGGTCATGGCGTCGGTGGAAACCACGGCGCGCAGGGCCACGGGGTTCTCGTAGGTACGTTCGTCACCCATGACACCCACACTCTTGATGGGCAGGAGCACCACTCCGGCCTGCCAGACTGCGTCGTACAGATTGGTAGCCATGACACGAGGGTCGGCTGCCGACGGGAAGCCCATGCCGGTGCAGTCGTAGCTGCGCAGGGCGCGGATGTAGATGTCATCGGCCTCGCGCAGGACGGCCAGCTTTTCTTCGGTGATGTCGCCGATGATGCGGATGGCCAGGGACGGACCCGGGAAGGGGTGGCGTCCTACCAGTTCTTCCTTGATGCCCAGGGCGCGGCCCACGCGGCGGACCTCGTCCTTAAAGAGCATGCGCAGGGGCTCTACAATCTTCAGATTCATCTCCTTGGGAAGGCCGCCCACGTTGTGGTGGCTCTTGATCTTGGAGGCGATGCCGGGGATGCCGGCGCTTTCGATGACATCGGGATAAATGGTTCCCTGGGCCAGCCAGCGGGCGTTTTCAATGCCCTTGGCGTATTTGTCGAAGGTCTCTACGAAGAGACGGCCGATGATCTTGCGCTTGGCCTCGGGATCGGTAACGCCCTTGAGCTCTTCCAGGAATTCCTTGGAGGCATCGGCGCCAATCACGTTCAGGCCCATATCCTGGTAAGATGCCAGGACATCCTCGAACTCGTTCTTGCGCAGGAGACCGTTGTTCACGAAGATGCAGGTGAGCTGCTTGCCGATGGCTTTGTTCAGCAACACGCCGGCCACGGTGGAGTCCACGCCGCCGGAGAGGCCCAGGATTACTTTATCGGGGCCGATGGTCTTGCGCAGTTCCTCTACCGTAGTCTCGATGAAGGAGTCCGGGGTCCAGTCGCCGGCGCAGCCGCAGATGCCCAGTGCGAAGTTGGCCAGCATCTGGGAACCTTCGGCGGTGTGGTATACCTCCGGGTGGAACTGCACGGCGTAGGTAGCTTCTCCCTTGAACTGGAAGGCTGCATTTTCGACGTCGGCCGTAGAGGCGATGACCTCGGCGCCTGCGGGGAGGGCCGATATGGTGTCTCCGTGGGACATCCACACCTGGGACTCGGGGCTCACGCCCTTGAGCAGGGGGGAATCGGCCACCACCTTGAGGATGGCGCGGCCGTATTCACGGGAGTTGGAGGCCTCTACCTTGCCGCCAAACTTGGCCGAAAGGTACTGGGCGCCGTAGCAGATACCCAGCAGGGGGAGCTTGCCTTTATAGGGGGTCAGGTCTACCTGGGGAGCGTTGGCGTCCCGCACGCTGCAGGGGCTGCCGGAGAGGATGACGCCCTTCACGTTTTCGTCGGGAAGGGGTGCCTTGTTAAACGGATAGATTTCGCAATAAACATTCAGCTCCCGGAGGCGGCGGCCGATAAGCTGCGTGACCTGGGAGCCGAAGTCGAGGATTAATATCTTATTCACCGCGGGAATAGTTAGGAGTTTCCTTGGTAATGGTAATGTCGTGCGGATGGCTTTCTGTCATGCCGCTGGGGGTGACGCGGGTAAACTTGGCCTGCTTGAGGGCTTCCAGGTTGGGAGCGCCGCAGTAACCCATGCCGGAGCGGATACCGCCCACGAGCTGATAGACAGTCTCGGCCAGGGTGCCTTTGTAGGGGACACGGCCCACGATGCCTTCGGGAACCAGTTTCTTCTGCTCGGTTTTGTCGGACTGGAAGTAGCGGTCCTTGGAGCCGGCGGCCATGGCGTCGATGGAGCCCATGCCGCGGTAGGTCTTGAACTTACGGCCGTTGTAGATGATGGTTTCACCGGGGGCTTCCTCGGTGCCGGCAAACATGGAGCCGCACATGACGCAGTCTCCGCCGGCGGCGAGGGCCTTCACCACATCTCCGGAGTAGCGCAGACCGCCATCGGCAATCACGGGAACACCGGTGCCTTTGGCGACGGTAGCGCACTCGTAGATGGCGGTGAGCTGGGGTACGCCGATGCCGGCGACGATGCGGGTGGTGCAGATGGAGCCGGGACCCATGCCCACCTTGATGCCATCGGCCCCGGCCTCGATGAGGGCGCGGGCGGCGTCTGCGGTAGCGATGTTACCAACTACGACATCCAGGTTCGGGAAGGCTTCCTTGATTTCCTTGAGCTTCTTGAGGACGTCGCGGCTGTGGCCGTGGGCGCAGTCCAGGACCACGGCATCTACGCCTTCGGCCACCAGGGCGGCCACACGGTCCTTGGCGTCCGGGGTGATGCCGATGCCGGCAGCCACTCTGAGACGGCCCTTGCTGTCTTTGCAAGCGTTGGGATAGGTCTTTTCCTTGGTAATGTCCTTGAAGGTGATGAGGCCTACGATGCGGCCTTCCTTATCTACGACAGGCAGTTTCTCGATCTTGTTCTCCTGGAGGACGGAACGCACATAGTCTCCGTCACGGCGGTCCTCGGTGATGGTGATGAGGCCCTTGGACGTCATGACGTCGGAGATGCGGCGGGACATGTCGTTCTGGAAGCGGAGGTCACGGTTGGTGACGATACCTACCAGATAACCGCCGTCCTTGACCACGGGGATACCGCCGATGCTGTACTCGGCCATCATAGCCAGGGCGTCTCCCACCGTACGGTCCTCGGTGATGGTGACGGGAGTGTCGATCATGCCATTCTCGGCACGCTTGACCGTCCTTACCTGGGCAGCCTGCTCGGCGATGCTCATGTTCTTGTGGATGACGCCGATTCCCCCTTCGCGGGCCAGGGCGATGGCCATAGGAGCTTCGGTAACCGTATCCATAGCGGCGGACACGATGGGGATGTTGAGGGTAATGTTGCGGGAGAAACGCGTTTGGAGGCTTACCTCACGGGGGAGAACCTCCGAATAGGCCGGAATGAGAAGGACATCATCGAATGTGAGGCCTTCCATGGCAATTCTGTCTTCTACAAAGGACATATATCAGTGTTTTTGCAAAGTTAACGATTATTTCTTTATCTTTGTATTCTATGAAAAGACTTTTACTCCTCCTGCTGGGGACTTTTCTTTGTCTTGCAGCTTTCTCCCAGACCAGAACTTACGCCGACAACGAGTCGGGTACTTTCGTCTTTGGGCTGGACAGCTACTTCTACGGAAGGTCGGGCAGCCTGGAATTCAAAGTCGGAGACCGGAACTATCAGGTTACGGTGGACAACGGGGATGTCTATGTAGACAATTCCGCGTTGGAAGGAGGCCGGGGAGAAGTAGTTGTGGGCATCCACGACTTTACGGGCAACCGTGTCCCGGAATTGGTCGTCGCCCGCCGGAACAACAAGTTGGTTGCGGTTTCCCTCTATAAACTGCAGGACGGGAAGTGGATTCCCGCAGACAGCATCGACCCCGTGGAGGGTGCCGAAATCCGTGTTTTCCGTCAGGTGATCTCTGTTCGTAACGCCGCTGTCCTGCACTCCTGGACCTGGCACGGAAACAAGTTCGACTACAAGAGCAACCGCTAGCCCTCGGTCACGTGGATGAGGGACTTCACCGGAGCGATGCCTTCCAGGCGTGAGCGGCCGGGGAGGTCGTCAATCTCTACCAGGAAAACGAAATCCTTCACCTTTACTTTATATTCCTTGCCGTCGATGGTAACCACCTGGGCGTTCAGGCCTTCGGCCAGTCCCTTGGCGGTACCGCCGGTGGCCAGGATGTCGTCGAAGAAGGTGATCTCGATGGTATCACCCTCGGGTTTGGACGCAGCGATGTCGGAACGGCGGAAGTACACGTGATCGGGACCGTATTCCTTCATAATTTCTACCTGGACCAGGTCTCCCTCGGAGAAAGGAAGTTTTCCCTTCTTACGCAGCGGAATCACGTTTTCGATGTGATTCTTGGCATAGAGCATGGCGGCCGAAAAGAGGAAACCGCGGGCCTCGGGGGCGGCGATGTTGGGAGCCAGGCACATGTCCGTCAGATCCTGGGTAAGATGCTGGAACAGCTCTTTGTCCTGCAGGAAAGGAATAATGTCCACGAAATTGACGCCCTTGATGGGGAAGTCCGGATAGAACTTGATGAATTTGCTGTAGTCCATGATTTTATTCTATGTTACTTAAATCTATCAGATTGTTCAGCAGGGCATATACGGTGAGACCGGCCACAGTTTTGATGCCGGTCTTGCGGGTAATGTTCTTGCGGTGGGTGATGACGGTGTAGACGGAGATGTTGCAGGCGTCGGCAATCTCCTTGTTCTGCATGCCTTTGGCTACGCACACCAGGATTTCCTTTTCCCGGGCGCTCAGTTCCTCGGACTCCTCCCGGGGCGGTGTCATCTGCTGTTCCAACTTGGTGGCGGCGGGAATGAGGACGTCGTCTTCGATGAAGGTGTGCTTACCCAGGTCCAGTTCCAGCGCATAAAGGTCGTCCAGCACCTGATTGGCGTCTTCCTGCCGGCATTCGCGGGGCAGATACTTGGTGATCAGGTTCTTTAAGTCGTCCAGTTTTTCCTGCACGTTGGTGTGGTTCTGCTCGTATTCCTCGATGGAGTACTGGCCGCTCCTTTCGTCGTTGAGCATGGCCTCGATATAGGGGAACACCACGTTTTCCTCGTAGGAAAAGTGGGTGAGCAGTTCTTCTTTATAATCGGCAAAGAATTTCCAGAACATCTGGCGCTGATGCTCCCGGCAGGGAGCCGTCATCTGCTCCAGGCTGGAGGCCAGCTTGGGCACCATCACGTCCATGTAATAGCGGTGGCCCTTTCTGAGGGAATCCAGAATATCCCGCAACCGGTCCTTCTCGATACTGAGCTCGGCCATCTGCATGGTCGGGCTAAAGGCAGATTGAGGGGCAAGGGGTTTCATTTGGGACACAAAGGTACAAAAAATTTGCACAATGAGCCCTATGAAAAGCTAGGAATATTTCCGGGGAAAGCGGAAAATGATGGAAGCCACGGCCATCAGGCCCAGGGCGAAGGGATAATACAAGTGGCCGATGATGGAAAGGGCCGATACTCCCGACAATCCGGCGGCCATAAGCATCTGGGCACCGTAGGGCAGGATGCCCTGCACCAGGCAGGAGAAGGTATCCAGGATGGACGCGGTTTTGCGGGGGTCCAGGCCGAAACGATCGGTGATGTGCTTGGCCAGCGGCCCTACCGTGATGATGGCGATGGTGTTGTTGGCCGTGCAGAAATTCACCAGGGAAACCAGGCCGGCAATGGAGAAGGCGGCGGCGCGGCGGCCTCCGATGCGGCGGGTGAGGCCGTCGATGATGAACTGCAGGCCGCCGTTGTAGCGGATGATTTCCAGCAGTCCCCCGGCCAGCAGGGACACGATGATGAGTTCGCCCATGGAACCGATGCCGCTGCCGATGGATGTCATCCAGCCCACGAAATCGTAGGCTCCGGTGCACCAGCCGATGATGCCGTTCACGCCGATTCCCAGGGCCAGCACCGTAATCACGTTCATGCCGGCCAGGGCCAGGCCGATGACCAGCAGGTAGGGGATGAGGCCCATCCACTGAACCGGGCCGGCTTCCGGAGTGGCCTGGACGGATAGTCCCAGGACTATATAAACAATAGTAATGAGGATGGCCGCCGGAGCGGCGATCCACAGGTTTACGCGGAACTTGTCCTTCATGGAGCAGCCCTGGCTTTTGGTGGCCGCAACGGTGGTATCCGAGATGAAGGAGAGGTTGTCTCCGAAGAAAGCGCCGCCCACAACGATGGCCGTCATAAAGGGCAGGCCGATGCCGGTCCCGGCCGCGATACCCGAGGCGATGGGAACCAGCGCCACGATGGTACCTACCGAGGTTCCGATGGCCATGGAGATGAAGCAGGCCGCCAGGAAGAAACCCGCATAGATGAGGTTCCCGGGCAGGATGTGCAAGGTGGCGTTGACCGTGGCGTCGATGGCGCCGATATCCTTGGCCGTGGAGGCGAATGCCCCCGCCAGCACAAAGATCCAGATCATCATGAGCATATTCTTGCTGCCTGCACCTTCGGAGAAGATGGCAATCTTGTCGTCGGTCTTCTCTACCCCGCGCGTGATGAACAGGGCATAGGCCGATGCAATGATGAAGGCCGCCGCCACCGGCACCTTGTAGAAATCGTGAGCCACCAGCGAGCCGGCGAGGTAAACCGCCAGGAATACGAAAAGCGGGCTCAGGGCCAGCCAGCCGTTCATCCGGTACTTGCTGGGGGCACGGTGCTGTTGGGGTTCGGTCTTGATGGCCATATACTATTGTTCGTTAGGGGTTTGGGGCTTGGAGAATTCGCAGCCGCAATAAAGCTGGTTATAGAAGTTCTCTTCTTTCAGGATTTCGTTGCGGCGTTCCTGCAAGCCGCCTTTGCGCCAGTTCTGGGGCCACCAGGTAACGCCCTGCACCTGGCTGCAGGCCCAGAAACCGGCCTCGTTCACCTGGTTCAGGTTCTTCCAACGGGAGCTGGCCAGCGTAGTGGTGAGTACCTCGAAGCCGTTTTCGGCCGCGTACTTCGCCGCCCGAAGCAGGCGGAACTTGAAGCACTGCAGGCATCGGCCACCCCGTTCCGGCTCCTGTTCCAATCCCTGGATGCAGCCGCCCCAGGCGCCGTGGTCATATTCGTCGTCCACAATCTCCAGTCCCCACTTTTGGGCGTAACGGATACACTCGTCAAGCCGGTGTCCGTACTCTTCCTGGGGATAGATGTTGGAGTTGGAATAGAAGATGACCGGCCGGATGCCCCTTTCCATAAGGCATTCGACTATGGCACTGGAACACGGGGCACAACACGCATGCAGGAGCACGCGCGCGGCCCCGCCGGGTACTTCCAGTTGTACGTTGGTTTTCAAAGATTAGAAATCAATTCCCACTCCCACCTTAAGCTGACCGCGGGAGGTGATGCTGTTGTCGGCCTTATCCACATCCAGCAAGCTGTGATCGTAGCCGATATGGAAGATGATGTCTCCCAGCTGTACGCCTACGCCGCCGCCCAGGAAGATGTTGAAGCGGTTCATAAGGCCCTCTTCAAAGTTGTCCACCTTTCCGCTGAAAGAACGGCTGAAACCCAGGATAGAAGCCGAGCCACTGAGGGAAGTGGTGTTGGTAATACCCATCTGGAAAATGGGACCCGCATAGGCGATGAGGCCCTTGTCGTTTCCGAAGTCAAGGGAATAGGTAAGCTTCAAGGGCAAGTTCAGGGAGAACTGGCGTTTGTTACCATCCAGGGAATAACCCAATACCCTGCCTCCCTCGTCGGCATTCTCATTGTGTATCAGGTAGGTAGCATAGAGACCGGGTGCAAAACCAAAACCCTTGCCCAACTGAATGTTATAGGATCCTCCTACGAAGAAACCGTGGAAGGGAACTGCCTCCGAATTGCCGTTGGACTTCTCGGTAGTCTTTTCGGAAGAATAGATATAACCGGCGCTTCCAATGAACTGGGCGTTGGCCTGGATGCCCACAAGCAGGAGGGCGAGAACAATGATCTTTTTCATATTACTATAGTTTAATGTAAATCTTTTTCTTGTAAAGGGGCAGGACTATCAGGTAGATGAGCAGGACACCTCCCACCGCATACAGGAGCGAAGTCCATTCGTTGTTGCCCAGGGCTGCCATAATGGCCCGATGACCGCCGGTGAGGTGCATCACCCAGATCAGGACGTCACAGAGCAGGAAGCACAGGATGGGGTTGACACCGAAGGTTTTCCAGAAACCGATGTGCTTCCAGACGCCTTTTTCGTCGATGAGCCAGTGGAAAAGGCTCAGGATTAGCGTAGCGGCACCGCAGCAGACCAGCACGAAGGTCGGAGACCAGATCTTCTTGTTCACCGGGAGCAGGTAACTGAATAGGAAGCCGCCCACCAGCATGAGGGTGCCCACGGCGTCCATCTTGCGGAAGTCTTTCTCGACGAGCATCTTTCCTACCAGGAAGCCGATGATCGTGTGCGCCACGGCCGGAATGGTGGAGAACAGGCCCTCGGGGTCTATTCCGTTTGCAGCCTTGTAGATATGGTTGGGACCCAGGATGGCGGCGTCCACCTTGGCCAGGATATTCTCGGGGCCATACTCGTAGCCGTTACCCAGCAACAGGACGGCCGAATAGGCCACCAGCAGACCGCCGGCCACCCAGCCCAGCCATTTGTGCTTCACGGTGCACACCAGGAGGGCCGATACGCCATAGCACAGGGCAAAGCGCTGCAGCACGCCCAGGATTCGCAGGTTCTCTACCCCCACGATGGTTCCGTTCCATACGCACTTGCCAATCCAGTTGCACAGCAGGCCCAGGCCGAAGAGCAGCGCAAAGCGCTTGAACACCTTCCAGGAAAGCCGGAACTCCTGCTTACGCAGGCTCAGGTACATCGAAACACCCATCACGAAGATGAAGGTGGGGAATACGAAGTCGGTGGGAGTAAAGCCGTTCCAGGTGGCGTGATTCAGGGGAGCGAAGGCTTTGCCGCCGGGGTTGTCCACGATGAGCATGAAGACCATAGTCAGGCCTCTGAAGACATCGAGGGATTCTACTCTTTTATTCATGGGTGCAAAGTTACAAAAATCCTCATTAATGGGGATTGCAAGCTGCAAAAAAGCATCGTACCTTTGTAGCGTTGAATTAGCAGAAGAATGATACTGGCAGATCTTCCCACCGGTGAGAAAGCCCTTGTTGTGCGCGTGCACGGCCACGGCAGTTTCCGTAAGCGGCTCATCGAGATGGGTTTCCTCAAAGGGAAAGAAATCCGGGTGGTGCTTAACGCTCCGCTCAGGGATCCCATTGAATATGAGATCCTGGGCTACCGCATTGGCCTGCGCCGGGAAGAAGCCCGCCAGATCGAGGTCGTTACCGAGGATGAAGCCCGCGAGGCTCTCCGGAGCGACGAACACCTGCAGGCCCTGCCTGGAGATCTGGAGGAAGAGCAGCGGCTGGCCCGTGCCCTGGCCCATCTGGCCGAGGAACGCAACCGCAACATCCGCGTAGCCCTGGTGGGCAATCCCAACTGCGGCAAGACTTCCGTCTTCAACATCGCCGCCGGCGCCCACGAGCACGTGGGCAACTACTCCGGCGTCACCGTAGACGCCAAGGAGGGGCACATCCATTACAAGGACTACGACATTACCCTGGTGGACCTGCCGGGCACCTATTCCCTGTCGGCCTACTCCCCCGAAGAACTGTACGTGCGCAAGAATCTGCTGGAGACCATGCCCGACGTTGTCATCAACGTGGTGGACGCCTCCAACATCGAGCGCAACCTGTACCTGACCACCCAGCTCATCGACATGAATCTGCGGGTGGTGATGGCCCTGAATATGTACGACGAACTTCGGCACAAGGGGGACAAGCTGGACATCAAGCAGCTGGGTTACCTGCTGGGTATGACCATCTGCCCCACCGTGGGCCGCACCGGAGAAGGCATCCCCGAACTCCTGGACACGGTCATCGCCATCTACGAGCAGGCCGACCCCAAACTGGCCCGCCACATTCACATCAATCACGGCAAGGAACTGGAGCGCACCATCCGGAGCGTCCAGCCGCTCATCGCCCAGAACGAGGAACTCAAGGCCCACTACTCTACCCGTTACCTCACCATCAAATACCTGGAGGGGGACAAAGAGGTGGAGGAGATGCTGGCCGGCATGCCCAACAGCCTGGACATCGCCTTTGCCCGGGCCGACGGCGCCGTGAACATCTGGGAAATGATGGAGTGCTCGCTGGAGAGTGCCATCGTGGATGCCAAATATGCCTTTATCCAGGGTGCCCTGGCCGAAACTTACGAGCAGTATCACGCCGCCCGGCCGCGGCGTACCCTTACCGACAAAATCGACGCCCTTGTCACCAACCAATGGCTCGCGTTCCCTATCTTCCTTTTGTTGTTGTGGTTTATCTTCTGGGCTACCTTTACCATCGGCCAGTACCCGATGGACTGGATTGACGCGGGGGTAAACTGGTTCGGTGGCAAGGTGGCAGGATGGATGCCCGCGGGGTGGTTCCGGGACCTGCTGGTAGACGGCGTCATCGCCGGCTGCGGCAGCGTGCTGGTGTTCCTGCCCAACATCCTTATCCTGTACTTCTTCATTTCCATCCTGGAAGACAGCGGGTATATGTCCCGCGCAGCTTTCATCGTGGATAAACTCATGCACAAGATTGGCCTGCACGGCAAGAGCTTCATCCCCATGGTGATGGGCTTCGGCTGCAACGTGCCTGCCGTCATGGCAACCCGCGCCATCGAAAACCGCAAGAGCCGGCTCATCACCATCGCCATCATCCCCTTCATGTCCTGTGCGGGACGTCTGCCCATCTTCGTGCTGTTTGCCGGCGCGTTCTTCCCGCACAACGCCGCCACTGCCCTCATGGGTATTTACCTGCTGGGTGTGGTGATGGCCATCCTGTCGGCCCTGGTGCTGGACAAGTTCATCAAGGACGACGAACTCCCCTTCGTGATGGAGCTTCCGCCCTACCGCATCCCTACCGCCAAGGCCATCGGCCGGCATACCTGGGAAATGGGCCGGCAGTACCTGCAGAAGATGGCCACCACCATCCTGCTGTTCTCCATCGCCATATGGTTCCTGGGTTACTTCCCGCACCACGAAGGCGCCACCGCCTCCTACCAGCAGGAGCACTCTATCATCGGCACTATCGGCAAGACTGTCGAGCCTGCCCTGGAGCCCATGGGCTTCAACTGGAAGATGGACGTGGGACTGCTCACCGGCATCGGCGCCAAGGAACTCGTCATCAGCTCGCTGGGCGTGATGTACGCACAGGACGGGCAGGAAGCACAGGTGGCCGAAGTTGCGGCACAGGACGACGAAACCGTCCTGCAGGCCGCGCTCCGAACCTCCATCCCCACGGCCACCGCCCTGGCCTACATGGTCTTCGTGCTGCTGTACTTCCCCTGCATCGCCACCTTCGTCGCCATCAAAAACGAAACCGGCGCCTGGCGCTGGGCCATCCTCCTGTGCCTCTACACCATCCTGGTGGCCTGGATCTGCGCCTTCGCCGCCTATCGGCTTGGCCTCCTCTTCTTCGCTTCGTCGTAATCTCCTGATTATCAGCGTGTCTGTGATTTTTCTTTAGGCTGAACAGCCTAAAGAGAATTTTCGTTACCGCTGATTATCAGCACGTTACGGCAAAACGAAAAATCCCGGGAGCTTTGCGGCTTCCGGGATTAACAGTTGACTGTAAGTTCAGATTACAGGTTGGGATTCTCTTGGTTCCAGTCTTCCACGGGGGGAACGATGCCCAGGGAGACAATCTCGTCGCGCATCTTGACCAGGTGCTCGTAGGAAGCATTGAGGGCAGCCATTTCTTCGGCGGTACCCGTGGGGTTGGTGAAGTGGCAGCCGGTGGCGTCAATAACGGTGGGCATAGCCATCATCACGTTCTTGTACTGGGCGTTGTTCACGTACGTGCCGGCAGGCCAGGTGAACTTGTCGCCGCCCATGGCAGCTTCGATCATCTTCACAGCCTGGTAAGCGGGGCTCTGGAAGGAGCTGCGGCCACGGAGCTTGATGATGTTGGAACCACCCTGGATGGTGTTGTGCTTGATTTCCTCGAAGCGCTCAGCGCTCAGTTTCATGTCGGCCAGGGGTTTGCCGTCAATCTTGACCTCGGAGGCGAAGACAGCCATGGCCTCGCCGTGACCACCGTAAGTGTGGGCGCCGGTAACCTTGTACTGCGGTACGCCGAACTCCTGGGCCAGGGCTTCCTGCAGACGGGTGCTGTCCAGAGCGGCCAGGGAAGTGAGCTGGCTGGGCTTGAGGCCGGAGTGGATAAGGGCGGTGAGAGCGGTAACATCGGCCGGGTTGAAGATAACGACCACGAACTTGGCGTCGGGGCAGTACTTCTTGATGTTGTCACCGAATTCGGCGGCAATCTGGCAGTTGCCCTTGAGCAGATCCTCGCGGGTCATGCCTTCCTTGCGGGGTGCTCCGCCAGAGGAAATGATGTACTTGGCATCCTTGAAAGCGACGGCGGGGTCGATGGTGGCAGTGAGGTTGATACCCTCGAATGCGCAGTGATCCATCTCGGCCAGTACGCCCTTGAGACCGGGCTCGAAGATATCGTACAGGCAAATGTTGGAGGAGAGACCGAGCATGGCAGCAGTCTGGACCATGTTGGAACCGATCATGCCGGCGGCGCCGACAATCAGGAGCTTTTCATCAGTAAGAAATTTCATGATGTGTGTGTATTTAATGTGTTCTCTTTCGTTTGAGCCCACAAAGATACGAATTTCCGCGCAAAGATTCGTTGGAATTTCCAAAAATGAGTTATCTTTGTGCCGTAAAATTGTAACAACCAATATGGAGCCTCCCAGTCAGGTTAAATCCAATCAGTTAACGGGCGTCGGTTCAGACGACCCTCTGTCGCGATTATACACCTTAAATAACTGAGAAACCCGGTGCTGCCAGGCATTCGGGCGCTTCACTATTGCTGTTCGAAAACCTTTATAATGGGACTTTATTTAAAGAAGAAACTGGACAACGAAGCCACCATCGGCGTGTGGCAAATCACAGAAACCGAACAGGAGCTCATTGCCTTGAGCGCCACCCCCACCGACGAGATGGAAGAAATCTCGTTCATCAAGAGCGAATCCCTTCGCAAGCAGCGGCTGGCCGTGCGTGCCCTGCTCAACACCCTTTTTGACGAAAAGGTATACCTGAGCCACCACGACAACGGCAAACCCTACCTGGAGAACAACGCTGTCAACATTTCCATTACCCATACAGAAAAATACGTGGCCGTCATCCTGCACGAGGAAGAAGACTGCGGCATCGATATCGAATCCCTGGACCGCGACTTCAGC
>Ga0310696_10003314_pt1 | contig 20206 bp, 19 predicted proteins | sample AusTroGonzalo_MG_4_FD_203885 | JGI IMG/M metagenome (GOLD analysis project Ga0310696, IMG submission 203885) | Bovine rumen microbial communities from tropical cattle in Woodstock, Queensland, Australia - Gonzalo_02 (v2) (version 2) | ecosystem: Host-associated > Mammals > Digestive system >... | reverse complement strand
CAGACACCTTCATCAAAGACCTGGTAGAATACATTGAATATTATAATAACGAGAGAATAAAACTGAGGCTTAATGGCATGTCGCCCGTACAATACAGGAAGATGCTTACTGCTTCGATTGTTTAATCAGTCCAAACTTTGGGGTTCACTTCATTCGGGTGTCCCTTTGTTTTTCATTTCTCAGTATATATTCTCTCGGTAGCCTCCGTGGCAGCATCTATCGAGGAGCCATACTTCCTCAGCGAATACGCCATATATCCAAACATGCCAACACCGGCAAATAGCAACAGGGTGTAGGGCAAGAAATGTGTTGGGAAGATTGCCGTGATAGCAATGCTGGAGATGCCAAAGAGAACAATCATGTCGCAGCACACCTGCATCCAGCGCACAAAGTCTATCACGTTGCCATGCGATAGTTGTATCATCCTGTAGCTCAACTGGTTGTATGTGCGATAGAACACCAAGACCGTCCAGATGGCATAACCGAAGAAGATGCAGAACGAGAGGGACGTGAACAGCGGAGCATGCTTCCATATCAGGGCCACCGTCCAGTAGACGACAAGGGCAATGAGGAAAAGGAGTCCGTCGCGCTTCAAGACGCACCGTGTCAGATAGGAAGGATTCATCAGCGACGTGTAGCCCCAGTTGAAACAGAGCGCACCTAAATGGAAATAGCTTGCCGTGAGTGCCGAAGCCGCCGTGGGCCACGTTTCGCGCAACATAAAGATGCCATGAATGATGTAACCCACGCCAAACACGGACATCCACAAGGTGGTGAGCATACGCGTGCGATGATACGTCTTGTATGCTCGATAGGGCTTACTGTCAAAATACAGCTTAGCAGCCATCGCGAGATTAATCAATCCCGTGAGGAATAATGACGCCCTATAGATAGTCTGTTCCATAACCGGTTATGTAACTATTTCTTCACATGATATTTCGACAGGACCGGTATCTCTTCGCAGAGGGCTTCGGCCAGAAGGCCTGCCACGACATGCGCACCATAGATATTATAATGTGTGTTGTCCTGCTTACCCTTAGGCTCACTGGGTTCCTCGCCGGGGCGGTACCACATGTGGAGTTTCTTGGATGCCTCGCGGCCCAGTCCCTGCTCTAGGTCGTGGGTAATCTTGTTGGCATCAACGAAATGAACATTCATCCGCTGAGCCACATCACGAGGGGCCACGCGATAGAGACCGTGAGTATCGATGAGCGAGTCGCCCTCCACCATCTTCACACCATCCTTGAAGGTGGTGGTGCGTAGCAGTTCATCATCCTCAATCTCGGGCGCTTTGACAAAGAAATTGCGACGCACCACGCAGTTCATCAGCACGGGGATGCCGCCATGCTCACGCGTCTCGCGCACATAGCGAGCCAACATATAGTCGAACGTAGAACCGGGATCGGTATGTCGGTCGGCCTTGGGTTTCTCGTCGTTATGTCCAAACTGGATGATGACATAGTCGCCGGGCTTCATCTTCTCCAGCACCTTGTTCCATCTGCCCTCATTCATAAACGAGAGCGACGAGCGACCGTTGACGGCATGATTGTCCACCACGATGTATTCCGGGTCGAAATACTCCTGCAGGGCCATGCCCCACCCTCGTTCCTGCTTGCCATTGGAGATATCCTTCTGAGCAGCTGTAGAGTCGCCTATAATAAATATTGTAGTAGTTTTCTGCTTGGTGGCCGAGGTGCAGAGAAGCACCAAGGCCATCAAAACAGTAAGTAGTTTGATTTGCTTCATATTACGACAGTTTCGTAATGAGTTCGTCGGGCGATACGAGTGTCTGCTCACCCGTCTCCATATTCTTCAGCGTCACCTTACCCTCAGCAATCTCGTTGTCGCCAGCAAGAACGACGAACGGAATCTGCTTGGCATTGGCATACGACATCTGCTTCTTCATCTTCGTGCTGTCGGGGAATATCTCGGCACGAATGCCTGCCTGACGCACTTTGGCGATGACGGGCAGACAGTAGGCCGTCTCTTTCTCACCGAAATTGATAAAGAGCACCTGGGTGGTATTGAGCGAATCCTTGGGATAGAGGTCGAGGGCATTCAGCACGTCGTAGATACGATCCACGCCAAACGAGATGCCTACGCCCGAGAGGCCTGGCATGCCGAAGATACCCGTGAGGTTGTCGTAACGGCCACCACCAGAGATACTGCCCATAGGCGTATCAAGGGCCTTTACTTCGAAGATAGCACCGGTATAATAGCTCAAGCCGCGAGCCAGGGTCAGGTCGAGCTGAATCTCGTTGTTGAGTGATGTCAGGTAGCCAAGGATATATTTGGTTTCCTCGACGCCCTTCAGTCCGGTCTCACTTGAAGCGAGCACCTCAGCAATGGTATTCAGTTTCTCCTCGTTGGTGCCTTCCAGCATGATGATAGGCTGCAGTTTTTCTATCTGCTCGTCGGTAAGACCATCCTCACGCAGTTCAGCATTGACGTTGTCGATGCCAATCTTGTCGAGCTTATCGATAGCCACGGTGATATCCACAATCTTATCGGCAGCACCAATCACCTCGGCGATACCGGTGAGAATCTTGCGGTTGTTTATCTTGATCTGCACACGCACGCCGAAACGGGTGAATACGGTATCCACGATCTGCATCAGTTCCACCTCGTTGAGCAGAGAGTCAGAACCAACCACATCACCATCAAACTGATAGAACTCACGATAGCGACCCTTCTGAGGACGGTCGGCACGCCACACGGGCTGTACCTGATAGCGCTTGAAAGGCAACTGCAGTTCCTCGCGGTGCATCACCACATAGCGGGCGAAAGGCACGGTGAGGTCGTAGCGCAGACCCTTCTCGCAAATTTTCGATGCCAGGCGCAGGGTGTTGCGCTCGGTCAGTTCCTCGTCGGTAATCTTATTCAGGTAGTCGCCTGAGTTCAGAATCTTAAACAGCAGTTTGTCGCCTTCCTCGCCATACTTACCCATCAGCGTCTGAAGGGTTTCCTGCGCAGGTGTCTCAATCTGCTGGAATCCGTAGAGCTCATACACGCTACGGATGGTATTGAAAATATAGTTGCGCTTGGCCATCTCTACGGGGCCGAAGTCGCGCGTTCCTTTGGGAATACTGGGTTTCATATTTTTTAATTAGGAATTAGTAATTAGTAATGAGTAATTATGAATAGAAACGAAGCGCTAAACTGCAACAGATGCATAATTCACAGCCCCATAAAACTAATCATAATTACTAATTACTCATTACTAATTACTCATTAACGAATTATTGTCTGTTCTCTGTCCGGACCGATTGAAATAATGGTGATGGGCGTCTCGAGCTCCTTCTCGAGGAAGGCGATATAGTCGCTGAAGGCCTTGGGGAACTGGCTCTCGCTGGTGAACTTCGTCATATCGGTCTTCCAGCCGGGCAACTCCTGGTATACTGGCTCGATGCCTTCCTCAATGTTGTAGGGGAAATCGCGTGTCTCTACGCCGTTCACATTGTATGAAGTACAAGCCTTGATGGTGTCGAAGCCATCGAGTACGTCGCTCTTCATCATGATGAGCTGGGTAACACCGTTAACCATGATAGAATAACGCAGGGCGACGAGGTCAATCCATCCGCAACGACGCTCACGACCAGTCACGGCACCATACTCATGACCCAGGTCACGAATTTTCTTGCCTGTCTCGTCAAAGAGCTCTGTAGGGAAAGGACCGGCACCAACGCGGGTGCAATAGGCCTTCATGATACCAAACACCTCGCCAATCTTGTTGGGACCGATACCCAGACCGGTGCAAGCACCAGCGCAGATAGTGTTTGAAGAGGTGACAAAGGGATAGCTACCGAAGTCCACATCAAGCATAGTGCCCTGAGCGCCCTCGCACAGCACACTCTTGCCAGAGCGCAGAATCTGATTGATCTCGTGCTCGCTGTCCACAATGGGGAACTGACGCAGGTACTCGATACCCTCCAGCCATTTCTTCTCTACCTCGGTGATATCATAGTCGAAATTGAGCGACTTCAGGATAGCCTCGTGACGAGCCTTGGCTGCAGCATATTTCTCGGGGAAATTCTCCAGGATATCACCAACACGCAGACCCGTGCGACTTACCTTGTCTGTATAAGTAGGACCGATACCCTTACCGGTGGTGCCCACCTTGTTCTTACCTTTCTGTGCCTCATAGGCAGCATCGAGAACACGGTGAGTAGGCATAATCAGGTGAGCCTTCTTTGAGATGTGAAGACGCTCTCTCAGGGGATGACCACTGGCCTCAAGCGCTTTTGCCTCTTCCATGAAAAGATCGGGAGCCAGCACCACACCATTACCGATGATGTTTACCTTGCCACCCTGGAAAATACCTGAAGGGATAGAACGGAGCACGTATTTCTCGCCGTTAAACTCCAATGTATGGCCAGCATTAGGACCACCCTGGAAACGGGCTACCACGTCGTACTTCGGTGTCAGCACGTCAACAACCTTTCCTTTACCTTCATCGCCCCACTGCAAACCGAGCAGGACATCAACCTTACCTTGTTTCATTGTCTTTATGTTTTTGTATTCTAACTTATTTCATATTCTTCTTACTCTTCCTGGTGATAGCACCCTGACAAACAGAACAGATGCCATAGACATAGAGGGTGAAGCCATCCTTGCGGAAACGCTTTAGATGCAGAGTCTCGATAGCCTCGGCCACCTCGGGGGCCTTGACCTCTGTAACCTTGCCGCAAACGGTGCATATCTGATGACAGTGGTTGCTGCCAGAACTGCATACTTCGTATTTCGTGGTGCCCTGAAAACGATGACGAATCACCAGGCGCAATTCCAAGAAGAGATTCAGCGTATTGTAAAGCGTGGCTCGAGAGACTGGGAATTTTTCCTTTTCTGTAAGTATCTCGCTCAGTTCATCTATGGTGAAATGTCCTTCCATATTATAAACTGCACGGAGAATCGCATAACGTTCAGGCGTTTTGCGATGATTATTCATTTCCAGATAATTATCCAGAATCCGTTCTACTGCAGAATATGTTCTTTCTATTTTCTCAATAGTCTTCATAAACCGCCCGCAAAGTTACAAAAATATATTGAATAATAGCTATAAAAGGTATAAAAAAATACGCTATACGGATAAATATGCAAGAGGCTATTAATTAGACACAGTCAAAAATACCCGTAGGCTTGGTGCGCTTCAACACTTCCAGTTCTAAATCCTTGCCTGCCACAATACCATAGGAACGCAGAATCGACTCAACGGTCTTGCGCGCCAGCTCAGGATGATTATTCTCTTCCGAGAGGTGGCAGAGCCACACATGGCGCAGCTGCTCACACATATTGTTGGCTATAGCCTCGCCACAAGCCACGTTGTTCAGATGGCCGAAACCATTGGCGATGCGTTCTTTCAGATACTGGGGATACGGTCCGCGCTGCAACATCTCGCAATCATGATTGGCCTCAATGACCAAGTGCTGGGCGCGACTGATATATTGCGCCATCTCGTCGGTCACCTTGCCTGCATCGGTAATGATACAGAAGGTAGTGTCCTGGACTTCAATCATATAGCCCACATTATCACTACTGTCGTGGGGCACCGTAAATGGTGTCACGGAAAACTCGCCCAACTGCACCGTGACTCCAGGTTCCAGATACTGGCGCAGTTCGCCACTCACCTTGCGCACCACACAGAAATTACGGTCGATACCTTCGTGGACGGTGCGGGTGGCAAAGACGGGCAACTGGAAATCATGACTCATACTGCCCACGCACTTGATGTGGTCGGCATGATCATGGGTAATCAGGATGCGATGCACCTTGTAGATATCAAGTCCGTAGTCGCGAAAATATTTCTTCAGCGAACGGATACCCACACCGGCATCAATAATGAGACTGTCTGTCTCTGTGTATAAATAGTAGCAGTTACCACTGCTTCCGCTTCCAAATGATATAAATCTCAGCATCAATTATATATAGTTCTTTCAATTATCAATTATTCAAATTTAGCAAGCTCAACTTTTTTGAGCAAGGAACCCTTAACCCCTAACCATTAACCCTTAACCATCAGAACGGCAGTCCCACGGCAAAATGGAACGCGTAGTCACGCTTGAAGTTGGGATGAAGTATGGGATAGTGTTCATCGTCCTCAGCTTCGTAAGCCGGATTGACCGCCTTCATACCCAAATCGAAACGCAGGATGAAATAGTCGAAGTTCAGGCGCAGGCCCAAGCCATAGCCCACAGCCAGTTGGCTGGGGAAATCCTTGAAACTAAACTGTCCGCCAGGTTGTTCATTATATTGTCGAATCGTCCAGATATTACCGGCATCCACAAAGAGGGCACCACTGAATTTCCAGAACAGGTAGGTGCGGTATTCGGCATTCAAATCGAGTTTCATATCACCCGTTTGGTTGATGAAGTTGATACGCCCGTCCTGTTCCTTATATTTTCCTGGTCCCAAAGAGCGCACAGTCCATCCGCGCACGCTGTTGGCTCCACCAGAGAAATAGCGCTTCTCAAAGGGCAACACGGTGGAATTGCCATAGGGATAGGCTATGCCAAGACCAAAGTGGAACACCAGTTGGTTGTTCTTGTCAATCACCAAGGCGTGACTCAGGTCAAAATCGCATTTCACATACTGCGCAAAGGAGATATTGAAGACCTTATAATGCCCCAGTTCGTCTTTGTCGGCATGCCATAGGCGCGAAGCCAGCGACAGAACATTACCGGAGGTCTCGATATTCGACTTAAACGCGGTATTGCCCTTGGTATAGGAATAGCCGAAACCTATCTTGGTGATAAACAGGTCTTCATAATTATAGCGCAGAATGGCATTACGATTATTGTCGTTCTTCAGATACTCATTATGGAATGTCTCTGATATCCAAGGCATGAAGACATAGTTGAGGTCAAGGAGATCCAACTGATATCGGTCGTGACGATGGGGGAAGTTCCATTTATAGCGCCAGGCTGCAGAGAGAAGGCGGCGATGGAACTCAGGACGGTCCTGCATATCGTAAAGCAGGGACACCTCACTCGTGGCATTCACCTGCTGACGGATTCTACTATTGATAAAGGGCGAGATGAAGCGGGGAAACTGCAACTTAGCCTCAGCGCTATATTCCACGAAGTTCTGATTGGAATAGCCCTCCAAACCGCGGATGGCCTCGTAGGCACCACGCAACTGAATACTCAGCACCTCACTACCACGAAACAGGTTGCGATTCTGATAGGTCAGCGAGGCCGCAGCACCCAAGTCGCCTGCCGTATTCGTGCCTTCCGGCTGAAAACTCAGAGTTGAGGGCTTATTGGTCTGCAGTTGGATATTGCAATCCAGCGAATCGGCATTGGGCACCTGATTAAACGTGATATTCGTATATTTCACAGCCTGCAGGCGACCGAAATGATTATATGTGTTCTGCAAGCCTGTGGCTGAATACGGGCTACCAGATTTCAAATGCGTGCACTCGCGAAGCACATGCTGGCGAAGATGAATCTGCTTGTCGGTCATGTTGCCGCTGCCAAACGAGATATTTCGCATCCAGTAACGCGTGTGAGGTGTGTATTCCTCATTAGGCTGCTGATAAGGAGCCAGGCGCAACGTCAGGTTGATAAGGCGTGAATGGGCTATGGAATCGGCCTGATAGGTGATATAATCCTTATGAAAGCGATAATAGCCGCTATCAGAGAGGAGCGTCGTGATACGCTTACGCTCGGCATCCAGTTTGGACACATCAAACTTCATGCCCTTGTATACCAAACTGTTGGATGCGTCTTGCTGATCCAGGATACGGGCAATGGTGGTGTCCTGAATCACGTAACTGATACTATCCACGAAATAGGGTTCACCAGGTTGCAGGAGGTAGACCACACTTGCCTTTCGTCCTTTTTTCGTCACCTGCATCTTCACCTGTGCATCGAGAAAACCTTCGTTTTTCAACTGTTGGGTTAGGTCGGTACAAGTCTGAACAGAACGAAGACTATCAAATATCACAGGAGCCTCGCCCATTGACTTCAATGTGCGATTGATCCATCTCGTACTGTCCCTGCCCGACAAGGAATAGACGGCAAGGGGAAGTTTATAGAGCGAGAACCATCGGCTATTGGGCATCTGACGCACATAACTGCGTAAAGCCAACGTATTGATATCGCGATAGTTGCTCTCCGACTTCACCTTTACGCTATGCAGAAGATACTGATCCTTAGGTACATATTTCGTACTGGAGCACGATGAAAAAAGGACCATCGCACTCAATAAAAAAGAGATCAGAAAGTGTACGTTTCGCATAATCAGATGCAAAGGTACTAATTTAATAAGAAAATCTGACTTTATTTTAAAATTATTTCGTAACTTTGCAATATGATTAGCAAAAACCAGATAAAATTTGTGCGCCAACTGGAGCAAAAGAAATACCGCAAGAAGGAAGGTCTCTTCGTGGCAGAAGGTCCTAAAGTGGTTGGCGACCTGATGCGTGCAGGATTCAAGCCTCACACGATATTTGCCACCAGCGAATGGGCAAGTCAAGGACAGGCCTTTCAGGAGGTCAGCGATGATGAACTGCGCAGAGTGAGTTTCCTGCAGCACCCACAAAAGGTTTTGGCTTTATTCTTTATGCCGTCAAAGTCTGTGCCGTCGGTATCGAGTTTATCGCTTGCTCTTGACGACGTGCAAGACCCGGGCAATCTGGGCACAATCATCAGGATTGCCGACTGGTTTGGCATTGACACTATCTACTGTTCTGAGAATACGGCTGATGCTTGGAGTCCCAAGGTGGTACAGGCCACGATGGGCAGTATAGCTCGTGTAAACATTGTTTATACTGATTTGCGGGAACTGATCAGTAAGGCTCAGGTGCCTGTTTACGGCACGCTGCTCGACGGACAGAATATTTACACAGAGGAACTGACGCAGGAGGGTATCATCGTGATGGGTAACGAAGGAAACGGCATCTCGGCAGAAATTCGTAAGATGATAAGCAGGAAACTGCTGATACCACAGTTTCATGAAGGACCTGAGAGTCTGAACGTGGCCATTGCCACAGCCATCACATGTTCGGAGTTCAGACGGCGTTTCCCGTTATAACACGCATTGCAGGACAAAGGCATCGTGATAGGTTTTTCCATCGAAAAGCCAATCACTCAGACTGCCGGTCTGACGATAGCCCAGGCACTTGAACAAACTCAAGGAGGCTTCATTTTCCGTAGCTACAACAGCATATAACTGGTGTAAATGGAGGGTGTTACAGGCATATTGATGAAGGAGTTCTACAGCAGCTTTCGCAAAGCCCTTACAGCGATAGGGTTTGCTGATAATGATGCCTATCTCAGCCTTCTGATTCTTAGGATCAAACTTCATGATATCAGCAAGTCCGATGGGCAGATGCTGTTCGTTCTCAACAATCAGGCGTACTTGTTTGTCGGTATAGATATCACCTGTGGTCTCTGACATGAACTCATGCAACACAAAACGGGAATACGGCACGTTTGTAAGGCTCATGCCCCACATCGTCTCGTCGTTCTCTATGCGATAGAGCAAATCCAGATCTTCTGGCTCCATCGCTCTAAGTGATATCTGCTGAATCTGTTTCATCCTACAATCTCCATGGGGGTAATGATAACGCCACTTTCTTTCGTATAAGTGCCTAATACGCAACCTGTATTCTTGGCCATATCGGATATGATATCTTCATAGGAGATGGTACTCGTATCATAAACGATGCATCCCTTGCCACTCGTAGCCGTGGTGAGTCCCTTACGCTTGACGACAGCATTAAAATGAGACCTCATCTTCTTTCCGCCCTTATAGATATAGATGATATCATATCTGTGTTTGGGGAAGAAACCCAAGGACTTGCGCAGACGAACATAGAACATCTGGAACAAGGCAAGGAAAGCACGGAAATAGATGGCCATTTTGATAGGCAACGTAACCAGGAAACTCAGATGACCATAGTGCTTGCGGAAAAATATCAGCATGGCCTGATAGAACACATGCACATAGCGGAAACTTGACTTCTGGGTAGATTCTCCCTTGTAATGAATGATGCGGGCAGGCACATACCAGTTCTCATAACCGGCTTTCAAAATCCTATAGGACAGGTCGATATCCTCGCCATACATGAAGAAGTCTTCATCCAAAAGACCAATCTTATCGAGTGCCGAACGGCGCAGCATCATGAAAGCACCACTCACCACCTCAATACGGCCAGGCTCGTCCCACGACAGATGACTCATGTAATAGCGTTTGGTGAATCCAAGCATCTTCAGGAATGATACAAACGGGGTGGGAAGACCTCGACGAGACTCGCGTGCCACACGACCAGCACCATCAAACATCTTCACACCTGCCCCACCCGACTGCGGATGGGCATCCATGAAGTCGAGCACCTGACGGATACACTTCTCGCCTACAAAGGTATCGGGATTCAACAATAACACATATTCGCCACACGACTGGCGGATAGCGATATTATTGGCCTTGGCAAAACCTTGGTTATGACTGCATTCTATCAGGTTGATACTATCCTTGAAACGCTTCTTGAGATATTTCACAGAATCATCACTTGAATGATTGTCCACAACAAAAATCTCGTACTCCAAGCCTTCTGCAGCACGCTGGACGCTGTAGATACATTGTTCAAGATAATAGCGAACGTTATAGTTGACTATGATGACTGACAGTTTCATACTTCCTTCTCAACTTCTGTTTCTTCGTTTTTCACAGCCGGTTCTTCTGTTTCTGCCTTACAACGTTCCATAGTGGGGAGTATGAAAGGCATTGTCAGCATAACCATAACAGCCAGATAACCATAACTGGGTTCGAAACCGTATATATAATATAATAAGGTATTGGCAACTAAGAGCAGTCCTAAGATAAGAACACGGATACTACCCCACTTCAACAGGGCATCAGCAGGATGAGACATTAATGCGGCATGGATGCTATTGAACTTAAACAGGCGCAAAGCCAAGGGGACAAAACCGAGTGTCAGAAGTATCATCACCATCTGGACATAATAGCCTGACTGTCGGGATTCGTCAGAGGCAAGGATAGCCATATCCATCTCCAGATAGTCGCCACACAAATAGATAGCTGCAGCTACAAGGAGCATCAGCCAATAAATGCACATCAATATGTTACGTGTCTTCTTCATCATCTTCTCTTATTATTTGCCATCAAAAGGTGTACGATTCAGGATAGAGCGTCCTAACGTCACCTCATCAGTATATTCAATCTCATTGCCCACAGCTATACCACGGGCTATAATGGATATCTTAACATCATAAGGGGCCAATTTGCGAAAGATATAGAAATTGGTGGTGTCTCCTTCCATCGTGGAACTCAACGCCAAGATAACTTCCTTCACATGGCCTTCTGCCACTCGCGTCACCAGCGACTCTATCTCCAAATCACCGGGACCTATTCCGTCCATTGGCGAGATGAGTCCGCCCAGTACATGATACAAGCCCGTGAACTGCTGGGTGTTTTCTACTGCCATCACGTCTTGTATATTCTCTACCACGCAGATAGTAGAACTGTCACGACGTTCGTTGGAACAGATAGGACAGACTTCCTGATCACTAATATTATGGCAGACCTTACAGAATTTCACTTCTTCCTTCATCCGACTGATAGCATCTGTGAACTGATAAACATCATCGGCATCCTGACGCAACAGATGAAGCACCAGTCGCAAAGCTGTCTTGCGCCCGATGCCAGGCAATTGGGAGAATTCCTGTACTGCCCGCTCCAATAGTCGTGAAGGATATTGTTGTATCATGCTAATTCACTTAATTCTAACCAGCGCATAGACTTCTCGTCAAGCTCGTCATTCAACACTGGCAGACGCCTACTCATCTGCGTGATATCTTCTACTGACAGGGTGCCGGAACTTAGGGCATCCTCTATCTGTTTCTTCTCGTCTTCCAGCGCTGCGATATCTTTCTCCAACTGCTCGAACTCACGTTTTTCCTTGAACGACATCTTACGCTTCGTCTCGCGTTCACCCCTTGTATCTACTGAGATCTTATTGGGTTTCTGACCAGCTGATGTCTCCTTGGGTTGAAGAGCCTGCCATTCACGATACTGCGTGTAATTGCCGGGGAAGTCTTTTATTTCGCCCTCTCCCTTGAAGACCAACAGGTGGTCTACCACTTTATCCATAAAGTAGCGATCATGGCTTACCACGATGACGCAACCGGGGAAATCCTGAAGGTATTCTTCCAGAATCTGAAGGGTTACGATATCCAAGTCGTTTGTTGGCTCGTCGAGTACGAGGAAGTTGGGATTACGCATCAACACCGTACAAAGGTAGAGTTTGCGTTTTTCACCGCCCGAGAGTTTATAGACATAGTTATGCTGTTGTTCGGGTGTGAAAAGGAAATGCTGCAGGAACTGGCTGGCCGACAGGCGACGCCCACTTCCCAAGTCTATCTCTTCGGCAATGTCACGAACCACATCTATTACTTTCTGCTGCTCATCGAATTTCAGACCTTCCTGTGAGAAATAGCCGAAGCGTACAGTCTCGCCAATGACGATTCGGCCATCATCGGGCTGTTGCTGTCCTAACAGCATTTTCAGAAACGTAGATTTTCCTGTGCCATTATTGCCAACAATACCCATTTTCTCAAAGCGCGAGAAATTATAGTAGAAGTCTTTCATGATAACGGTATCATCAAATGCCTTGGAAATATACTGGCACTCAAAAATCTTGGAACCGATATAGACATTGGATGCTTTCAAACGAATAGCACGCTCCTCAATACGCGACTTGGCTAATCGCTCTAAGTCGTAAAAGGCATCCTCACGATATTTTGCCTTATGTCCGCGAGCCTGAGGCTGACGACGCATCCAGTCTAGTTCTGTACGATACAGATTATTGGCCCGTGCTATCTCTGCTCTTCGGTTATCTATGCGCTCTTGGCGTTTCTCTAAATAATAGGCATAATTTCCACGATAGGTATAGATCGTTCTATCGTCAATTTCAAGTATCACCGAACAGACACGATCCAGGAAATAGCGATCGTGAGTGACCATCAACAACGTCTTATTGCCTCGATTCAGGAATCCTTCCAACCACTCAATCATTTCAAGATCCAAATGGTTGGTAGGCTCATCGAGAATCAACAGATCGGGTTCTGTTATCAGCACGTTGGCAAGTGCCACTCGTTTCTGCTGTCCGCCACTCAACTGTCCCATGGGCTGTTGCAAGTTGCGAATCTTCAGCTGCGTCAGTATCTGCTTGGCTTTAAGGACTTTTTCTTCATCACCCTGATGATTGAAACAGGCATCCAGCACAGAGTCGTCTGGATCAAACACAGGCGATTGTTCCAAGAAGCCTACTTTCAAATCACGCTTATAGATGATATCACCACTATCATAACCGTCTTTGCCGAATAGTAATGATAGAAGTGTGGACTTACCTGTACCGTTTTTGGCAATCAGTCCGACCCTCTGACGTTCAGCAATAGAAAAACTGATATTCTCAAAAAGAACCAGCGAACCAAACGATTTTGTCAGGTTCTGGACTTCCAAATATGGGGTTTCCTTAGCCATCTACTACAGGGACTTATTGATTTGGTCAATATAGTCTAATACCTCATCACGTCCACGTGCTTTCTCTGATGACGTAACAAAATATGGCGGCATCTCTTCCCATGTTTCCAGCATTGTCTTCACATAAGCGTCGACACTGGCCTTCACCTTTCTTTCCGACAATTTATCGGCTTTTGTAAAGATGATGGCAAAGGGGATTGACGACAACCCTAACCAATTGATAAATTCCAAGTCAATCTTCTGGGGTTCTAATCGGATATCAACCAACACAAATACATTTACCAACTGTTCGCGCTCCAAGATATAACTGCGAATCATTTGGTCAAGCTTTGCCACTTCTGTCTTAGAACGCTTTGCATAGCCATAGCCTGGCAGGTCCACCAGATACCATTCACGATTAATCAGGAAATGGTTTATCAACAGCGTCTTACCTGGTGTTGATGATGTCTTCGCCAATTTCTTATTGCGCGACAACATATTAATCAGGCTCGACTTACCTACATTTGAACGGCCTATGAAAGCATACTCGGGCTTCGTGTCATTAGGACACATGGAAACCCTTGGGGCTGAAAGTGTGAATTCTGCGGTCTTGATATCCATACGGTTGAGGACAAAAGAAGGGGCGACTCGCCTTTTTTCTGTGCTCGACGCCCCTCAATAAAATATTTCTAATTATCTAATCCTATCGAGCGATTTCACTAATTTCTCGTCTTTCAGAATCCCTTTTCTAGCAAGGAACAAGAAGAGAACTGCCACCATCGGCATAGCGACAAACCACTCAAGTGATGGCTGCATCACAGCTAACGCGACATAATAGACAATACCTATTGCCATAAGCACGGTACAGATATTTGCCTGAAATGTTCTGTTCTTATACATAAACACTACAAGCAACGTCAGGAGTGCCATGCTTCCCGTGAGACCTTTGTTGTAGCCCATTGGCTCAAAGACACATCCCACGATTAAAGCGATAACTGCCAGCAGGAGATAAACGGTCTGTATACGTTGAATCATGCTTCTACTGTCTGTGACTCCTTAGCAGGATCGCGCCAATATACCTTACCTTCTACAAACTCCTGAGTAGCGAGCAGAGAGGGTTTTGGCAATTTCTCATAGTAACGTGATATCTCGATTTGCTCGCGATTCTCGAAAACCTCCTCCAAAGATTCGTTATAAGAGGCAAATTCTGCCAACTTCTTAGAAAGGTCCTCCTTAATCTGAACTGAAATCTGATTAGCGCGCTTAGCAATGATAGCTACACTTTCGTAAATGTTTCCAGTCTCATCGCAGAGATCCATAATGTTTCGAGTCACGGTATTAACCGGTGCTTTTGATTTCTTGTAATCCATCTTTGTATTATAAAATTAATCTTTCGTTATTTTCTTGCATTTCTCAATATACTTCTCGGCCAAGGCTTTATCCTTGGACTCAGGATACTCATTCAGGAATCCATAACATTCATCCTCTGCATCCTGATAGCGCTCCAATTTTCTGTCGGCACTGGAATTCTCGGCAAGCTCGAACTTACTCTTCATAATCAGCAGCGAGAACTCCTCACGATGATTGGTATATGGATATGTCTTCAAGGCATTCTGAGCCACAATAATGCTCGAGCTATAATTACTCTCGCTATTGGAATTGATATTTCCGAAATAGCCACCCAAATTGTAATAAAGCTGGGCAGACAGCAGCTCTTTCATCACCAACTTATCCTGCAACTCATAAAGTCTGTCCTGAGCACGTTCACGCAACTTGGAATTAGGATAGAAATCCATGAACTGCTGATAGGCATTGATGGCGCCAATAGTTGGTGTCTGATCAAGACGTGGCTCTGGAGCACTTTCGTAAAGCGACTGACCAACATAGAACATGGCCTGTTCTGCATAAAAGCCTTTGGGATAAGATGAGAAGTACTTTCTAAAGGTTGAAGCTGCCGACTCAAAGTCGGCATTCATATATTGCGACATAGCCAACATATAAAGAGCCTCTTCAGCCTCGTCAGTACCCTTCTTCAATGTTATCAGGTCTTGCAGCAACATTTCTGCACGGCTAAACTTACCTTCTGCAAAACATTGCTTGGCATATTCGTAACGATAATCATAATCGTCACTCTTGATAACCCTGTTAAACTCTCCTGCGCATCCAGTCAACATGGCAGCGACGGAGCACAACACGATGGTTCTAATTTTCATTAATTACCGATTTTGGACTGCAAAATTACAAAATTCCCCTTAAAATGCAAAGCGTTTACATATTTTTTAACCGCTGATTATACACATTTCACAGATTATTAGTAACTTTGCAGGTCGAAATGGACTTCAAACTGACTTCTAAATACAAACCTACTGGTGATCAACCAGAGGCTATTCGCGAACTCACCGATGGAATAAATCGTGGTGATCGGGCTCAGGTATTGCTGGGTGTTACTGGATCTGGAAAAACGTTTACGATGGCAAATGTGATTGCCAACGTGAATCGGCCCACGCTGATTCTCAGTCACAACAAAACCCTTGCAGCACAATTGTATGATGAGATGCGAGGCTTTTTTCCTGATAACGCCGTAGAGTATTATGTCAGTTATTATGATTATTATCAGCCTGAGGCATACCTTCCATCCAGCGACACATATATCGAAAAGGACCTTGCCATCAACGAAGAGATAGACCGTCTTCGACTTTCTGCAGTAAGCAGTTTGCTTTCAGGAAGAAAAGATGTCGTCGTTGTATCTTCTGTTTCATGCATTTATGGTATGGGAAGTCCTAATGCGCTATCAGAAAATGTGATAGGAATCCATCAAGGACAGAATATTGAGCGCAACGCTTTGTTAAGAAAATTAGTACAGTCCCTGTATATTAGAAACGACATTTCTCTTGAACGAGGAAACTTCCGTGTTAAGGGTGACACCGTTGATATCTACATGGCCTATAGTGAGAAGATTCTGCGTATATCTTTCTGGGACGACGAGATTGACGCGATTGAGGAATTAGATCCTGTCACCATGTTGCGAATGGGACGTTATGCGGAATATAAACTATATCCGGCTAACTTGTTTATGACCACGCAGGAGCAAACTAACAAAGCCATACATGATATTCAAGACGACCTCACCAAACAGGTGGCTTTCTTTGAGGAACTGGGTGACGAGATTAAGGCTCAGCGCATTAAAGAGCGTGTGGAATATGACATGGAGATGATCAAGGAGTTAGGTCATTGCTCTGGTATAGAGAATTATTCACGCTATTTTGATGGACGTCAGCCTGGCGAACGACCATATTGCTTACTAGACTTTTTTCCTAAAGACTTTTTGCTCTTTATAGACGAGAGCCATGTGTCTGTTCCTCAAATAGGTGCGATGTATGGTGGCGACCGTGCACGCAAGACGAATCTTGTGGAATACGGCTTCCGTCTGCCTGCCGCCTTCGATAATCGTCCGCTGACATTCGACGAGTTCCAGAAGGAAGTCAATCAGGTGATCTACGTTAGCGCCACGCCTGCTGATTTCGAGTTAGGGGAATCGGAAGGTGTTGTCGTAGAACAAGTTATCCGACCAACTGGTCTTCTCGACCCAGAGATAGAGGTGCGTCCCAGTGAGCATCAGATTGACGATCTCTTGGATGAGATCCGCATCCGCATAGAGCGTCATGAACGTGTCCTTGTAACCACCCTGACAAAACGGATGGCTGAGGAACTATCTGAATTTCTATTGAATCATGGTGTAAAGACAGCCTACATCCATAGTGATGTGGCAACACTTGACCGCGTGCAGATTCTAGAGAAACTGCGTCAAGGCGAATATGATGTGCTGGTAGGCGTCAACTTGCTCCGTGAAGGATTGGACCTGCCAGAAGTATCATTGGTGGCTATTCTCGATGCCGACAAAGAAGGCTTTTTGCGTAGTCGTCGTTCGCTGGTGCAAACGGCAGGTCGTGCGGCACGTAACATCAATGGTAGAGTGATTATGTATGCTGACACCATCACCCGTTCCATGCAGGAAACAATTGACGAGACGAGTCGCCGTCGCATGAAACAATTGCGCTATAACGAGGAGCATCATATCACACCAAAACAGATTCAGAAGTCACTTAAGAGTTCACTTTCTCGTGATGATCGTCCTGATGTGAAGGAATTGAAGCTCGCAGCTGCAGACAAGCAGGGCCCTATCAGTATGGCTGCCGATCCTATCGTAGAACGTATGACGCGCCCGCAGATAGAAAAGTTGATTGCGGAAACCACGAAGCGCATGAAGGAAGCCGCCAAACAGTTGGACTTCCTACAAGCTGCCCAATATCGCGACGAGATTATCCGTCTGCAAAAGGAAATAGAACTCAAATAACTCCCAGAATCCGTGCTTCAATATTTTATGGCACGGATTTTGCTCTTAGGCATATCGTAGAAAATAAAAACATTAAAAGATATGCAAAAAGGTAACATCGGGGTTACAACTGAGAACATCTTCCCCGTCATCAAAAAGTTTCTCTATAGCGACCAAGAGATTTTTCTGCGCGAGATGGTGTCTAACGCTGTTGACGCTACGCAGAAGTTGAAGACCCTGCAGGAAAAGGGCGAATACAAAGGTGAACTGGGCGACCTCACCGTACGCGTGAACTTCGATGCCGACAAGGGCACCATCACCATCAGCGACCACGGTATCGGCATGACCGAGGAGGAGATTGACAAGTATATCAATCAGATTGCCTTCTCAGGTGTCACCGACTTCCTCGAGAAGTACAAGGACAACGCCAACAATATCATCGGCCACTTCGGTCTGGGCTTCTACTCTTCATTCATGGTTTCTAAGAAGGTGGAGATTATCACCAAGTCTTGGAAGGAAGGTTCTAAGGCTGTGAAATGGAGCTGCGATGGCTCACCTGCCTACGAGATTGACGATGCCGAGCGCGAGGACCATGGTTCTGACATCATCCTCTATATCGACGATGACTCAAAGGAGTTCCTCGACAAGTTCAAGCTCGAGGGCCTGCTCAATAAATACTGTAAGTTCCTGCCTGTACCCGTGGCCTTTGGCAAGAAGACTGAATGGAAGGATGGCAAGCAGGTGGACACCGCAGAGGACAACATTATTAATAATGTAGAGCCCCTGTGGACCAAGACTCCGTCGACGCTGAAGGACGAGGACTATAAGTCGTTCTATCGCACCCTCTACCCCATGCATGATGAACCTCTGTTCTGGATTCACCTGAATGTGGACTACCCCTTCAACCTGACGGGTATCCTCTACTTCCCTCGTATCAAGAATTCACTGGAGTTGCAGAAGAACAAGATTCAACTCTACTGCAACCAGGTATTCGTAACTGATCAGGTGGAAGGCATCGTGCCTGAGTTCCTGACCCTGCTTCATGGTGTCATCGACTCACCCGATATTCCTCTGAATGTAAGTCGTTCTTATCTGCAGAGCGACCGTGAGGTGAAGAAGATTTCTACCTACATCACCAAGAAGGTGTCAGACCGTCTGAAGGCTATCTTCAACGAGGACCGCAAGGCTTACGAAGAGAAGTGGGACGACCTGAAGCTCTTCATCAACTACGGCATCCTGACCGAGGAGAATTTCTACGACCGCGCCAAGGATTTTTCACTTTTCAAGGATACAGAAGGCAAATACTATACCTTTGACGAGTACAAGACACTCATCGAGGCTGCCCAGAAGGATAAGGACGGCAACCTGGTATATCTCTACGCCACCAACAAGGACGACCAGTACTCTTACATTAAGGCCGCTCAGGACAAGGGTTACTCTGTGCTGCTCTTTGACGGACAACTTGACGTACCTTGCATCCAGACCTTGGAGCAGAAGTTCGAGAAGAGTCGTTTCACCCGTGTAGACTCTGACACCGTGGACCACCTGATTCAGAAGGAAGACAAGCCAAAGACAGACTTGAGTGACAATGAGCGTGACAATCTGTCAGCCGTATTCCAGTCGCAGATGCCAAAACTCGACAAGGCTGAGTTCCTCGTTGAGGTCAATGCTCTTGGTGCTGAGCAGCGTCCTGTAGTCATCACCCAGAACGAGTGGATGCGCCGTATGAAGGAGATGAGTCGTTATCAGAGTGGCATGGGCTTCTATGGTCAGATGCCTGACACCTTCAACATCGTGCTCAATAGCGACCATCGTCTCATCAAGGACGTCCTCTCAAACCTCAAATCTCAAACCTCAAATCAACTTCAGCCCATCGAGGGCGAGATCAAGGGTCAGGAGGCTCGTCTGGCAGCCCTGAACCAGCAGACCGAGGGTAAGAAGCCCGAAGAAATCTCACAGGAAGTGAAGGATGATAAGGCCAACACACAGAAGGCTATCGACGAGCAGAAGGACAAGAAACAGCAGTTGATCAGCGACTATGCCAAGGGCAATGACATCGTTCATCAGCTCATCGACCTGGCTCTGCTCCAGAACGGCATGCTGAAGGGCGAAGCCTTGGATAAATTCCTGCAGCGCAGCGTAGAGCTTATCAAGTAATCATAAACGAGAAGTTCCTGCAACGCAGCATGTAACTTATCAAGTAAAGATAACAAAATGACACGAATAGAGAGGGACGGAATTATTTCCGCCCCTTTCTTTTGTGTATTACATAAAATTTTTCTCCCCTTTTTTAGGTATTTACGCGATATTTTTGTAACTTTGCAGCCACGAAAGTAAATTTACTATTTTAAAATAGGTAACAATGATTTATTCTAAGGAAGTTGAAAACAT
>Ga0310696_10003312_pt1 | contig 20217 bp, 23 predicted proteins | sample AusTroGonzalo_MG_4_FD_203885 | JGI IMG/M metagenome (GOLD analysis project Ga0310696, IMG submission 203885) | Bovine rumen microbial communities from tropical cattle in Woodstock, Queensland, Australia - Gonzalo_02 (v2) (version 2) | ecosystem: Host-associated > Mammals > Digestive system >... | reverse complement strand
CTGATACTTCACTGGATGAGCATAAGACCTACTATGTAGCTAACGCTTCCGGCGGCTTCACCGAGGTTGATGTTCCCGATGTAGACGATATCGCAACCTACTATGAGAAAACTTCTGTAGGTGCAAAGGCGTTCATCATCAAGCCCGAGGCACTGGCTATCTACATGAAGAGAGACACTCTGGTAGAAGTTGACCGCGATATCATCGCTGAAGTTAACTACATCAAGGCAAGCAAGCTGTTTGCTCCTTACCTGTACGATCAGAGTAAGTGTGTGATGATTAACCTGTCATAAGGAGGTGGCGTTATGGGATTTATGACCAGACGCAACTTACAGCGGAGGGCGGCTGCTAAAGTCGCTCCCCGTGTTTCTGAAAAGGAGGAAGTCGTGAAGGAAGCAAAAGAGGAGATAGTAGAGACTGTTTCTGAAGATGTTTCCCGTGAAACGGCTCCTACATTGTCGCGTGAAGATGTAATGTCGATGCCGTTCTTTAAGGTGAAGTCCGTAGCACAGGCTAACGGGATAAACACCGATAAGAAGAAAACGGCAGAGTTACGTGCGGAAGTGATTGAAAAGTTGGGGCTTTAATGGAGAGGTAATGGAATGAACGCTATTGAAACAGAAGTATATGAGAGCTTAAAAGCGGAGATTGAGATTACCGAAGGCGATAGGTTCAATTCCACTCTTCTTGAATCGAAAGTTAAAAATGCCTATCGTGAGGTAAAGACCGCGCGGAGATACCCTGTAAGCTATTCAGATGCGGCTATAGAAAATGATATGGAAAACTATTATTCGCAGATAAGGGCTGTAGCACAGTTTGATTTTAATCAGGCAGGTGCAGAAGGACAGACACAGTTCAGCGAAGATGGGGCAAGTATTCATTATGTAGATCGTGATAAATGCTTCCAGGGCGTTCTTCCGATAGCAAGAAGGGGGTAGGATATGCGCACAGCTTATCGCGTGAAGCAAAAAATGTTCTACTCAAACTTCACAAAAGAGATACCAGTATATGAAAGAGATTCCGAAGGCAATATCATTTATCGTGAAATGCCGGATGGAACTTCCGTACCGTTAACAACAGGCGAAACTATAAGGGGTTATGAAGAACCCACTGAGTTTTTTAACTCGATAACAGCCACGTTGACGGAGGATGAGATACAAGCCTTTGGTGGTGAGAAAAAGGCGGTAGCCAAAATCACTTATCACAAAGGGGATTATCCCTTTGTTATCGGTACTCTTATTTGGAAGAACAGCAAGGTTGAACATGAGGGCGAAGTAGTAGATTCAAAGAGCGCTGATTATCGCGTTGTGGGCTTACTGGATGAAGGACAGCACTTTTATAGGGCTATCTTGGAGAAGGTAACGAAGGTAGAGAAAACAACGAAGGAGGGCGTATGACGATAGAATTAACTATTCTCATATCCGTAATTTCCGTTTCTGCCGCTATCTTCTTTGGTATCAAGTCTCAAAAGAGGGCAGATGCCGATGATATCCAAGAACGCACGCGGCAGAACACAAAGATAGAAGTAAAACTGGATGAATCGCTTTCTTTGCTGAAAAGTATGCAGGATGAACTAAAGAATCTGGGAGACAAGATCACCGCGAATGAAAAGAAAACGGATGTTTTGTATGAACGATTCGATAGTTTAGAAAAACGTGTTGAGAAAATAGAGAAAGGAGGCAATTGATGAATATTCTGGATGTTACACAGGTAGTTGCTATCGTAGTTATCTGTTATCTCATAGGACTTGCTGTAAAAGCTATTCCTGCGATTAAGGATGAACTGATACCCGTTATCGTAGGAGTGTGTGGCGGCATCCTTGGGGTAATAGGAATGTTTGCTATGCCGGACTTTCCCGCTGACGACATATTGAACGCTATCGCAATCGGTATTGTTAGCGGTCTTGCCTCAACAGGCGTTAATCAGGCATACAAACAGCTTGCGAAGATGAAAAAATGAAGCCTATATACATATCACTGACAAGAAAAGGGGATATTGATAAGGCAATCAAAGAACTGGAAAAGTTTAAGAAAAGCCTTATTGATAAAGACGAGATTTTTGTCAGAAGGTTGGCAGATATAGGTGTTAATGCGGCTATGATGACACTTGCATCTAAAGGACAGGGGGATTCACCGCGAGATGCTCAATTTTCTGTTGAATTTGAGGCTGATGGAAACACAATCAAAGGCGTATTGAGCATTACAAGCGAACCTAAAGTGACTAAAGACGGAAGAGTATTTTACCCACACTTGGCGTGGGAATTTGGTGCAGGCAATGCCTTTAACGGCATGACAAGCCCTAATCCGCACGCTAAAGAGTTGGGTATGGGAATAGGTACTTTTCCTGGACAGACGCACGTACCCGTTCCTGGATGGTGGTATTACCGTGATAAGTACGGTGATCCTGTAAGGTCATATGGTACACAGGCCACAATGCCTATGTACAATGCAAGCCTTGAAATAATACAAAGCATAGAAAGCGTAGCTAGAGAGGTTTATGGAAATGGATGAAACATGGTACAGCAAAATTGAATCTACGGTTATAAGTCAGGTTGAATATATGCTCAAAGCCCGTGCAAATGCTCCATATCCTAACCTTAATATTACCTCAAAGAATCAGGAAACAATACCTGCTTCCTTCCCTACGATGTACATACATGAGTTAGACCCGATAGAGAGAGGGCAGGACTTAAACAATGTAACTGTTAACGCGATACTGCATACGATGGAAATACAGGTCTGGACGAATGAAGGACAGAGTAAATGTAAGTCTATTCTGACAGCCGCGATAACAGAACTGAAACGGATGAGGTACAACATAATCATGTTCCCCACTGTTAAGACTAATGAAGGAATAGCATGGGGAGTATTCCGCGCCAGAAGAACGATAGGAGCGGGTGACAAACTTTGATTTAACCGCATGGTTTTATCATAAACATAATGACAGGCGAAAGCCTGTTTTTTTATGCCAAAAACTTACAAGGAGGAAAATAAAATGGCAGTAAATTTACCCGGTTTAAGTACTCTTGGAGTGCTTTTTAGCTATGGTTGTGAGACTGTAGCAAACACCAAGCCCGAAACCTTTAAGTGGTTAGAGCGCTGCAATAACATAGCAGGTATCTCACTCGATACTGAGACCATAGATGCTAGTGCTTTGGAGGACTATACCACAAAGAACGTAGCAGGTCGTCAGGACAATGGTGGCTCTTGGGCTGTTACCTTTAACCTTACTGAAGAGGTTACTGCACAGCTTGAAGGAATGATCGCTGAGTACGTTGCTGCAAAGGCACAGGGACTTAATACTTGGTTCCAGGTATATCATCCCGAGATGGACAAGGCTTTCTTCGTGGTAGCTGAGCCTCCTCGTGTGCTTCCTATGCCCGAGATGGGACAGAATGAGCTTCAGACTATAGAGCTTACCTTTACGATCGTTGAGTACAAGGGACAGCTTACTGCTGTAGAGCCTACTGCTATTGATGCTGTAGCTGTTACAGGCATTAGCCTTAACAAGTCCTCTACTAGCATTTCTGTAGGCAACAGTGAGACCCTTGAAGCAACCATCACTCCTGCAAACGCTACTAACCAGGGCGTTCTGTGGACAACCACTGATTCTTCCGTGGCAACCGTAGATCAGAATGGTAAGGTAACTGGCGTTTACGCAGGTTCCGCAGTTATCGTTGCTACTAGCAAGGACGGTGGAAAGACCGATACCTGCTCAGTAACCGTTAGCTAAAGTATTTTAAGGGGAGGTTTAAAAGCCTCCCCTTTATTTTTGAAAGGAGAGAAGAAATGAAGTTTAAAGTTAATGGGAAAGAGTATGAGGGTGCGAAGTACGATTTCAATACGCACTGTGAGTTTGACAGCATGGGTGTTAATCCCCTTATGCTGAAGGATAATCCGCTTCCTGTAATAAGGGCATATCTGGCAATTAGTTCTGGTATGACGCTTACGGAAGCAGGCAATGAACTTGAAAAGCACTTCATAGGTGGCGGTGACTTTACTGAGATTATTGTGAACTTAGCAAAGGAGCTTAATGAATCTGATTTTTTTACAGCGATCATGAAGATGCAGATGCCGGAGACATCACAGACAACAGAGACCTCGACAGAGAAGTCCGAAGCAAAGACGAAGCGCGGGAAAACTACGAAGAGGAGCGTAAAAAGTACAAGTCTCTAAGAGATATGTACTTGGACACACTACTACCAAAATGTATAGCACTAGGAATGACAGCCGATGAGTTCTGGCATAGTTATCCTAAAGAGATAAAGCCTTATTTTAAGGCACAAAGTATTCGATGGAAGATGAAGGATGAGGAGCATTATTCGATGTATCTCTACTTCACTAACGCGATTGAAACGGCACTGTACAATGCGTTCCGTGGCAAGGGAAAGAAAGCCATAGATCATTTACAGGAGCCTATGCTTGAAAAATACGAAAAAGAACACAGAGAACTTACTAAGGAAGAGAAGAAGGCACAGGTGGCACTTCTTTTTGCAAACCTTGGTAATATGCAAAAGAATTTTGAAATATCAAAGAATGTGGCGGGGTGAAAATCCCCGCCTTTTTGTTTATGAACACAACCTCAATGGAGGATTAGATAAATGGCAGATTTAGATTCCCTTTCGATTGTTCTAAGAGCTTCTTCTAAGGACGCTGTAGATGCCGTAGACGCGATACAGGACGCTCTTAAACGTCTCAATGGAGCATTAGAGAACTTCTCATATAGCAGTAAATATATGAGAGGTCTTGAAACTCTTTCCGCAGGTTTAAAATCTATCCGTATCTCCCTTAATGGTCTGGATGCTAAAAAAATCGAAGCAGTTTCCAAAGCACTGGACAAACTATGCACAGCCACAGAAAAACTTTCTGGGCTTACTAGCTTTGCTCCTGCTGTTGATACAAAGAGTACTACTAAGATAGTTGCAGCGTCTCAGAAAGCTATTGCTGATGCACAGAAAATCGGCAAAGAGTTTAAGTTTGAGGGTGAAGATCAGGTCAATGACCTTGCAGAAGCGATAGAGAGATTATATGCGTCTGTAGGTGATGATAACGCTGTCCGTAAGGCAATGGAGGATATAGATAACCTCGTACTTGCGTATGGGCGTTATGAAAATGAACTTCATGAAACCGCTAAAGCGCAGAACGATGTTGCACGCTCATCACATACAAAACTGTCTAAAGACTGGGTAGACGTAATGGGCGGGGACTATGAAACTGCCCGTAAGAATCGTGCCTTTATGGGTATACGCAATACTTCCAAAGAGGGCGGCTCTACTGCTGATATTGTCAATGAAAATCAGATTCTTGGTTTACAGGAATTAGCTAATGAGGGTGAAAATGCCGCACAGGTTTTAGACTTGATGAAGCAGAACGCCTACAACGCTACTCATGAGTTGGTAGACTTCAGCAAAGCGTCTGAAACTATTACAGGTGGTATGGAAGGCATACAATCTGTAGCTAATGAACTTGTAAATTCATTGGGTCTTGTTGCCGAAAAAATCCGTGAGGTTAAGACTGCTTCGGCAGGTGATGATTTATTAGGTGCGGCAGACGATGATGATTTTGTTGATATCTTCAGTGATCCGGCAGAAGCAGTAGAACGTCTGAGAAATAGCGCACAGCAGGCGGCTCCGGCAGTAGAACAGCTTAATACTGCTGAAGAGAATGTCGTAACTCATACTCCGCAGTTAGAACAGGTAGAAAATATCTTTTTGGGGATATCTACTGCTTTACAGTCATTACAGGGGATAACTCTGTCCGATTCTCTCAAAAATATAGAGTATATTTCGGGCGCTTTAGGAAAGTTTGGCGGTCAGTATGCGGCTCCTGCGGCTGATAATATCAGAAACGTAGCAGAAGCACTCAGAGGGTTTGATGTACAGATACCCAATATGGGCGATGAACTTACTGTTTTTGCTAATGGTCTGGCACAGCTTGGTAAGAAGAAAGTTACAGATGGATTCACTAACCTTATCAATCTGAAAGTAGGTCTTGAAGGCTTTAATACCTTAAAGATTGACCCTACTGTAACTGCAAGCATACAGCAGTTGGGCGATGGTCTGTATAGGTTCGGCCTTGCTAAAATGGATAAAGCTGTAAGCAATATCCCTCAGTTAGCAACTAATCTGTCTCAGCTTATAACGTCATTATCTAACCTTCCGGCAGTCGGAGAAAGCACTATTCGTCTGGTAGAGGCTCTGGGCAATATGAACGTCAATGCAAGTACTCTGGGGCGTTCTATGGGCAATATAGGCACTGGAATGAAGAGATACACAGGCCACGCCATAAGTGCGCGTAAAGCGTCTATGTCGCTTGCACAGGCGTTTGGTAAGATGTATGCGAACTTCTTTATCTTCTTCCGTCTTGCTAGGCGTTTTAAGAGCGATATTGACCTTGCTTCTGATTTAACCGAAGTACAGAACGTAGTAGATGTAGCCTTCGCTGACATGACAGAGAAGATGAACGCTTTCTCAAAGTCTGCCATAGATGCACTTGGTATGGGTGAATTAACTGCAAAGCAGATAGGCTCAAAGTATCAGGCAATGGGTTCTGCTATGGGTATTTCTGATGCGATGGTCAAATCGACTAATGACTTCGTACAGAAAGCTACTAGCGGTTATGCTGACGTTGCGGACAGCATGGCTGACGTATCAATCAATATAACCCGTCTGGCAGGCGATATGGCATCGTTCTACAATCAGGACTATGCAGATGTGGCTGAAAAGTTGCAGGCTATCTTCACAGGCCAGACGAGACCGTTAAGAGCCTTCGGCATTGATCTCACACAGGCAACGCTCGCTGAATGGGCAATGCGTAACGGCATGGAAGCTAATATAAAGACCATGACGCAGGCTGAGAAAACCTTACTGCGCTATCAGTATGTCATGGCACAGACTACAGCGGCACACGGGGACTTCATTAGAACTCAGAATACCTGGGCTAACCAGATAAGAATCGCCACTGAGAAACTGAATCAGCTTCGTATTGTCCTTGGTAAAATCGCAATCTACACCTTTAAGCCTTTAGTCCAGAACTTTAATAAAGCTATGGATCAGATACTTAAAGGTGCTGAAGGTCTGCTCAATGCTCTTGGAAAAATCTTCGGGTGGCAGGTTGAATGGTCTGACGCAGGAATTATTGATGATGAGGCTGAAGATGCTGAAGATTTGGCAGATAACATGGGCGATGCTGCCGATAACGCAAAGAAGTTTAAAAACTTCCTGCTTGGCATAGATGAACTGAATCTTCTGCCGGATAACTCTGATAAAGACAAGGGCGGTGCAGGTGGCATAGGTGATTTGTCAGGTGATCTTGGTGAACTTGGCAAGTTTAATGTTAAGCCTATTGAAAGAGGTTTTGAATCGCTCTATGACACACTGTATAAACTTGGTAAACGTATAAATGAAATACTAAAAGGTATATTGCAAAGCATTGACTGGGATAAGGTTTATAAGAAGGCTCGAAGGTTCGGTAGAGGGCTTGCAGAGTTTTTGAATGGATTCTTATCTGATGCTGAGACTTTTTATGAGATTGGTAAATTCTTTGCAGGCGGTATCAATACAGTTGCTAATGCTATAGATGCTTACCAGAGAGAATTTAACGGCTTCCAGAAGGGCGTTGATATCGGAAATATTATCAACGGTTTCACTGAAAATCTGGACTGGGCAGTTATTAAGAGTGCGGCTTACGAATGGGCGCATGATATTGCGCAGACAATCAATGGTGCATTGTTAACTACGGACTGGAGAATGGTAGGAAGTACGTTAGCAGAGGCACTTAATACTGCTGTTATATATTTCCATACATTAGGAAGTGAGATAAACTGGGGACTTCTTGGAGACAGTATAGCTGAAGGAATAAATGGTTTCTTTAGTACTTTTGATATCGGAAGGGTAGCAGAAACTATCAATGCTTGGGCTGAAGGAATACTCGATGCGCTTTATAATGCTTTAGATAAGACCGATTGGAGCAAAGTAGGCAAGAAGATAGGTGAGTTTCTTCGTAAGCTGAATGTGACAAAGATCGCGTCTGGATTATCTAAAGTATTTATTAAGGCATTGGGCGCGGCGGCAGACATATTATCTTCGTCACTTGCGGCGGCTCCGCTTGAAACTATTTTGTTGGGAGCAATAGCATTTATTAAGCCTCAGACAATAGGAACTGCTTTTAACTCTTTATTCAAGTCAGCTTTCAACTTTGTTGACAGCAAGGCATTATCAAGTGCAATAAGCGGTCTAATATCAAATCTTCCTAAGTCACTGTCTACATATACATTGGCTTTAGGAGCAGGATTAACAGAGTTTGCGGCACTCAAAAACATCTTTAGAGATATAGCGGCAGGAACAGAAACAGTAAATGGTGCAATCTTTAAGATGGGAACTACTACGCTTGCAACAGGGGCAATTCTTACGGCATTATTTGGCCCGGCAGGAGCTTTAGCTACTGGGTTGATAGGCGTTGCAGGTGGATTCACAGGCGCAATGCAAAGCCTTATAGAATTGCAGGCAGAAGCGGATAAGATATCTTTCGCTAATATGCTTTCTAACGGTGGCGTAGGCGTTGGCGAATACTTTGAAAGTGCCGCTAATAATATGCGTACTGCCTATGAAAACTATGGGAAAATGGCTAGAGAGATTGAAAAGACCGATTTTTCCGAGTTAAAGGGCAATATAAAAACAGATATGGAAGAGATAGGGCTTGCAATAGAAACCCTTGGAACTAATCTGGGAGATACTTCTAAAACTGTTGAAGAAAAACTTGCAGATTTGGAAAAGCTCTTTGAAAACTTTAAGAATGATATATCCAGTCTTTTTGCGGGTGAGATATCTGTTATTGAACAGGCCGCTATGAATGGCATTATTGATAATGGTGCGCAGGCTTTGGCGGCAGCACATAACCTTGATTTGGGAGTACAGAAACAGATAGATGCTATTAAGGCAAAAATGGATGAAGCAACACGGCTCTTCCAGGAAAACGGCAAGAATGGCGTTATGACATATTCATATGAAGAATATGAAAAGATCATGATGGGTTACTGGAATGAGATGAACGCTATATATGCTGCTACGGCTGATAATGGCATGAAAAAGATAGCGGAAACGGCATCAACTATAGACTTCAGTAAATTCTTTATGGGAGAAGAAAATATTGATTCCATACAGGCGAATCTTGAAGCGTTTGGAGTTGTATACCAGGATGCTATAAATGATATGCAGACTAGCTATGATGGACTTTATGAAGCGTTAACATCACTTGGACAGCAATCAGAAGCATTAGGTGATAAACCTGCGGCGTTAGAATTTGCTAAACTGATACAGAACGCGCAGGCAAAGGAATTAAGTGCTATAGAAGAAGCTAACACGGATTATATTTCCAAAATAGAGGATTTAGAGACGCAGGCTTGGGAACAGATAGCTTTAATAATGTCAAATCCCGATCATCTTTCACCTACGGATGTATCAGATCAGTTATATAGGTTCGTAAATGATTATTATGCTCCTGTAGAGGATGCGATAATCAAGGAAACTGAAAGAGTAGGCATTGCATGGAGCAGTGAAATGAAAGACCTTGCCTTCCAGTTGGTTGATGAATCTAACGCTGTTCTTAGTGGTAATGCTTTAGACGGAAGAGTATATGATACTTTGTTTGATCTCTGGACAGATAGGTTCTCAGAAGCAGCAGGAAAAGCAAAGTATGAAATTACAGGATTAAGCAATACTGAATCTGTGGCTCAGAAGAGTGCGCTTGAATTTGCAAAGTCACAGGGCATTTTGAGTAAAGCATTAGAAGCGACTAATAAGAGCGCGGCAGAATCAGAAAAGACAGGCAAAACTACAGCATATGGATATGGAAATGTTAATCGTGCTATGCAGGATGTTACTGCTAGTGCCGGACTTCTCACAAGTGGTGTAATAGACTTTAACAGTGTACTTAAAGAAACAACTAAGGATGGAGAGAAAGTAAAGGATATTTCTACAGGTTTTTCATCACTGAATACTGTGCTTGGCAACGTAGGTACTGCTTTAGCCCCTGTAAAGACTGGCTTCTTAGAGTTCACAACACAGGCACAAACAAACATGATGAATATGTCTCAGATATTCAACCAGGCGTTTGGCTCAATAACCAAGTATGGCAACCAGACAATTAGTTGGATGAAGAGCAGTTTTATACCGTACTTCTCTGGATCATATTGGAGTAGCATAACTGCAAGCATACCTAACGCTTTCGGAAACGCATTTAGACAGGCCATAAACATTATGGTCAATCTCTGGAAACAGTTTGCTCAGTGGGCAAATGAAAACATGAAGATAAATGCGCAGGTAGCAAAGAATGGTAACGGTGCAAAGGCAGAAGTCAAGATACCGCAGTATTCGACAGGGGGCTTCCCTGAAGATGGCCTCTTCCAAGCGAACCACGGCGAATTGGTGGGCAAATTCGCTAACGGACAGACAGCGGTAGCAAACAATGAACAGATAGTTGAAGGCATCAGACAGGGCGTGTATGAAGCGGTTTCAGCGGCTATGGCAGGAGGACAGGGAGTAACGGTAGAGCTTGTAGGTGACACAGCAAACCTGTTTACCGCAGTAGTCAAAGAGAACAATCGTGCAATAATGAGAACAGGCAACAGTCCTTTAAGGAGATAAAAAAAGGGAGGCTTCGGTCTCCCTTTTCTATTTGGAGGTAGTCAATATGGCTATAGCAAAATTAGACGATGGAACGCATTGGGCGATAAGTACGGATGGAAGTAGTTGGACACCTATTTATGTGCCTGCTCCGAACATAAAGATAGAGCATACGAACGTGGCTTCTGCGGATTCTGGACGTACTGAAGATGGCGTAATGCACATTAACTGGGTGCGTAGAGATATAAGGAAAGTCAATCTTATGTACAATGCGATATCCGGCGCTGAGAAAGCAAAGATGGAACAACTCATGCAAGGTAAAGAATTTTGGTTCCGTTATCGTGATCCGCATTATGAAGTCGTTAACAACGTAGAGACGTTGGTTGAAGTGTCCAGTTTCTATGGCTATACGGGTGAAAGTAATTATCAGTTTTATTCATCGGTTCATTATGAGAATGAGGGCGGCATATTCACTAACTTTTCTATTAACGTGATTGAGTTCTAAGAGGTGGCTTTATGTATGATTTTGGAACGCCGGAAGCGTTAGCAAAATACCAGGCGGAGATAGCAGGAAGGACAGTTGAATACGAATGGCACGGTAATATAGTCTTTAATGGTAGTAGTGAGGCAGTGCCGTTCGATATGACACAGATAGACCAGAGTAAATCAAGGCTGACAAGGCAGGTTGTATCTGGTGAGAATCTGGAAGTAGGTAACGTATTCTCGTCCGAGTTAAGACTGACGTTGCGTGACAAAGCAGGATTTCCGATATCGTCTGAAAGCTACAACTATATTAGCGCTAGGATTGATATTTATTTCAAGCTCAATTATTCAGACGGTACTAATCAGTCGGTTTATATTGGGCGCTTTTTCATAAATGAAGCGGAGAGAACGTATCACACGGTTACTCTGATTGCTTATGATAACTGCAATAAGTTTAACCAGAAAATGACGCAGAAATTCACTGGTGACTATACTCCGTATCAGGCGTTAACAGCGGTATGCCAGTCGTGTGGCGTGACGTTTGGCATGACTGAGCAGGAGTTGACTGATTTTCCTAACTATGACTTATCAGACCTTAAAATGTCTGTCTATAAGAAGGGAACTTCCTTTAAAGAGGTTCTGGGAAATATCTGTACAATTCTTGGTGCTAATGCAGTAGCGAATAGAGACGGAAATATTGTACTTGCGAAGTATGGTTCGTCCAGTGTTAGAACTATAGATGCGGGTAACAGATACAGTTCATCCTATGTTGATTATATAGGCCGCTATAACACTATATGCGTTGTCAATAAGAAGGGCGAGATTGAAGAATACATGACGTTAGAGCCAGAGACAGAATATCGTCCTTTGGTAATGAACATAGGCAAGAATACCTTGCTGAATAAGTATACAGGAAATACCCGTGAGACTATCATCAGAAACATTCTAAATTATGTCTATGAGATAATCTATGCCCCCTGTAATATCACGATGCCGTGTGACCCATCGTTAGATTGTGGGGATATGGTCACAATAACGGGCGGTGAACTGGAAGATGATATTAACCTTCTCTGCACAAAGATAGAGATGCCTTTGTTTGGACAGATGAAGATCACTTCTGAAGCCGGAAGCTATGACTTGGAGACTGACCCTTATGCTACTGAGGCAGAACAGCAACAGCAGCAGGATAACAGCGATAATCAGGATGCTTGGGAACAGCAGGAAGAGTGGAACGGAGAACAGGAAGAAGCGTGGGAAGAACAGGAACAGCATAACTCTGATACTGATGAAGCAATAGGTGATATGGGGGATGCGATAGACAGTCTAGCAACTAAAATGGCTGTCAATTATATATTCCCTTATGAGACTAATCTTAACCCTATATCAGATGGCGGTAGTGCATATGTAATGAGGTTCAGATTTAAATGTGACAGAAACGGTGATACTGTTTCATTCTATTCTATGCTTTCTTTTGTTACTTCGACTACCCTTGCAAGCGATAACTATAGTGATTGTAATTTGTCGGTCAAATACTATGTAGACAACACTTTAAAATCTACGGCTGTACATACCTATGGGGATGGAAACGCAATACTCACGCTTAATGGATGCTTTTCAGAATTGACAGCAGGAGATCACACGTTTGATGTGCAGTTTTCGTTAAGTGGTGGCGGTATAAGTTAAGGAGACGTTATGCAGAAAACATATAGTGGTGCAGATAAAAGACTACAATATCTTTTCCAAAATGCAAAAGAAGTATCGTTCACGCAGACCTTACAGAGTGGCACAGCAATAGGAACGCTTACGATAGATGGTTCGGCTTTGGTTCTGTATGCTCCGTCTGGTGGCGGCGGTGGAAGTACGGTAGTAGTAACGCCAATCATACAGACAGGTACGGCTATAGCGACTATTACAGTGGATGGTACGCCAGTCACGATCTATAGTCCTTCTGGGGATTATGATGCCATAGTTGAAAGCACTATGGAGGTCACTGAAGAGAATGAACAACACGTAGAGGTTACTGTTTATGACGAGCCTACGTTACGGATAGGCTCCATAGGTGCGGAACCTGTATACGTTCCTGCGGGTACAGCGGTTGATTATGTTTCAGAGTATCAACAGGGTATAGTCTTAGGGACTATGTATGTTAGGTACTTTGGAAATAATCCAGACTATGACCCAGACGACCCTTCTTCAGAAAAGTATGCGGTAATAGATAAACAGCCTTTTGAAATAATAATGCCTTCTGGCGGTGGTGGCGGCTCGGTAGTTTCATGGACGCAGATTGAAAATGCAGGAACAAAGATAGCACAGATAACCATAGATGGGCGTGTGCAGGAAGTATTTGTTGACCTAAGAGGATATCAGACTTCGCTACAGGCTGATATAGACAGGATATATAACGTCTGTGTGAGTTTAGGTTCTACGCCTCCGTCTCATGGATTTGCGGATGTAATGTTAACGGCTATGTTTGCTATAAAGGCAGGAACACAGTACGTGGAAGTAGAATCTGAAATGGAAATGAATATGAGATACTTCGGACATGTAAAGGAGGTTAACTAATGGTTGGCAATAATGCTAAAAACTTAATCAAGCAACTCCTAAGTAGTTGTGGAACACAAGGTTTGCTTGAAGCAAAGGATGTGGGCGGTACTACTAGGTATATTGCCGACTACAGCGCATATCCGGCAGTAGTGGAAGATGATTTCACACTGGTAGCGGCAGACGCAGGAATCAGCGTAGGTAGCGGAAGTAGTTCACCTTCTGTTTATAACTATCAGCTTGGGAATACGATAACAAGTGGTTTGACTGGCACGGTAGTTACATCTAAAGATGTGGATGCTGATGGTAATGCGTCAATCACCTTTACCATAACACTCAGCAACACTTCTGGTGCGGATATCACGATATCGGAAATAGGATATAAGCAGGAGATAGCCGCTTCCGATACGCAGGATGGAACTACGGCAACGGACAGGGTGTTTCTTCTGGATAGGTCTGTGTTTGATTCTATCACTATTGCGGCTAACGGAAGTGCGGTTATTGAGTACAAGCTGAAAGCAGTAGTCACTAACAATGGCGGTGCGGAAGGTTCTAAGACCATTACAGCTAACGGCACATACAACGCACAGGATGATGATTTGGATGGTTATTCTACTGTTACTGTTAATGTGCCTAGTGCTACGTTAGGAACTAAATCCATAACCCAGAATGGCACGTACAACGCTTCCAGTGATAGCTTAGATGGATATTCACAGGTCACTGTTAATGTAAGTGGCGGTGGAGGTGGAGGTAGTATCACAAAGTTACGTGAAGGGGCAGGAGACACATATAACCTAAATGTTAATGAGACAATTACATTTTCATCAAACGGTACGGTTATAATTGACGGTTTTACCTATGCAGACGGTGGAAGTATTACAATAGATGGTGGTACTGAATTACTTGAACATTGGAATGGATATTATTATTATGCTCGAACAAAACAGGCGGTAACAGCAGGACAAGAATTGACTATCTATCTACATGGTAGCGGCAGATGCTATGATAATATAATAGTTTACCTTGTAGATGGTGCTAGTGGCGGTGGTGGGAATTTTGATTTTACTACAACCGCTGTAGAAGGAGTTTTAAATAAAGGTTATGCTACGGCAACCTTAATATTTGATGATTTATCATTTACAACAAAAGCAGAGGAGGGAATCTAAATGGTTACTAATTGGTTTAAGAACATAATGAGTGCTGTATATTTCGGTGGCATGTTACAAGGCTCTGGCGGTAGTGGATATGGATATAATAAACCAGTAAAGGATAGAAGCAATACCACATATTATCCTTCACATGACCCCAAAACGTCAACCACTATGGGTTTCACTACCACAACGTCAGGCGTTATTATAGGTACAGGCAATACGGCGGCAACGGATGAAGATATTGATTTGGAAAGCCAGATAACATCAGGCATAACAGCATCGAGTCCTGTTGTTACTAAAGGTATGAACGGAACAAAATGTTCTATTATGTTAAGGTATGTGTTATCTAATACTACTGGCGCTGATATTGTAATAAAAGAAGTAGGTTTGAGAGGAACCGCACAGCTTGCATCTTCAGCAGGAGCGACTTCCACTTCAACAAAGTATGTCTTGTTTGATAGAACAGTATTGAGTTCTCCGTTAACTGTACCCGCAGGCAATAGTGCAGCTTTGGAATACACGATTGAATCTGACTGGGATTTATCATAATCCTTCGAGGCTATCCTTTAATGGGTAGCCTCTTTTTTTGTGTCTAAAAATCTAACGAAAGTCTAACGAAACTCCCCTGTTTATCAAATTTTATCTTTCCCTTTTCTGGATTATCATTCTCTTATAAGGAGAGGATGATATGTATAAGTATATAAACCCTAACCCCTGTAGACGCATAGTTGATGATTGCGTTATAAGGGCAATATCAATCATACAAGGGATATCCTGGAAGCAGACATACGTTGATCTCTGCAACAGAGGATTGATGATATGTGATTTGCCTAACTCAGCTTCAACTATCAGTCTGTATTTAAAGGAAAAAGGGTTTGAACGCAAAGTTGTATCATCAGACTGTCCGGCGTGCTACTCCATAAGAGATTTTTGTGAAGAATACTCTTATGGCGATTATATTTTACTCACGGATGGTCATGCTGTTGCAGTCATAGACGGAAATTACTATGACACAACAGACAGTGGAGATTTAACACCGATTTATTATTGGGAGAGGAGAAGAGAACATGGGAACGTCTTATAATGATTATCTTGCATGGTTAAGTCAGCAGGAAAGAGCAAATCAGCCACAGAACATACCACAGGGATATATGCAGCCTATCTTATCCTACGTGGCTAATAGGACTGCGGCAGACCTGTTTAACGTCAATTTTGGACAGTCTGCTATTCTGGTGGATATGGATGCACCATACGTCTATAGAAAAGCTAGGGGGACAGATGGCAAATTGCTCCCTCTGGAAGTCTATGATCTTGTAAAGCATGAAGAAAAGCCTGTTACACCTGCCGTAAATCTGGATGGATATGTGCGGTATGAGGACATAGACAGGATAGTTGCTGAAGAAGTAGAGAAGAGGATAACAGAGGCTTTCAGCAAGCCTTCTAAAAAGAAACAGGAGGACTAATCTATGAATCCTTTACTTGGAATGATGATGAATGGTGGAGGCCGTGGAATAGGTGATGTGATCCGCTTATATCGACAGGCAAAACAAGACCCGTCTATATTAGGCAATCTGCTTTATCAGAATGGCAGAATAGACCAGAACCAGTTACAGGCTATGTCCGGCATGAACCCTCAACAGATGGGGCAGTATATGAGCCAGAATGGGATAATGGGACAGAACTTTCTACAAAACGGGGGTCAGTACGCAAATACTGTTAGAAATAATATGACATAGTTTAACTCGTTTTGAAAATCTAATTGAATTAAAACCGAATTAAAAATGAGTTAAAGTTTTTAGGCTCTAAAAGTTTAACTCATTTTAATAACTAATATTAAAGCAAGTGCGCATAGCTTTGATATAAACGGGTGTCGCATAGGGCGGCATCTCTAACCTTATAAAATTAAAGGAGGATAAAATCATGGCATTTAACACAGATTCAAATCTTGTAATGCCCGTAGCGCCTACTGGCTTCGGTGGTGGTTTCGGTGGTGGTTTTGATGGTGATGCTTGGCTTATTATCATAATCATCTTCGCACTGTTTGGAAACGGCTTCGGTGGATGGGGCGGTGGCTTTGGCGGTGCAGGAAACATGATGCTTGGGTATGATTTTCCCTGGCTGTTACAGGGACAGAATGGTATCAATAGCAACGTAAATGACGGTTTCCGTGACCAGATGCTCAACTCTTCAATTCAGGGCATCCAGAGTAGCATAACCAGTGGTTTTGGTGATACCGCACTTGGCATTGCCGGAATCAATCAGAATATCTGTCAGACAGGTAACTCCGTAGTATCTGCGGTTAATGGCGCTCAGAACGCTATTACGGCTCAGATGTACGGCAACCAGATAGCAGATATGGAGAGAAGTTTCGCGGCACAGACAGCGACAGCACAGGGCTTTAACGGCCTTACTAGCCAGATAGCTTCCTGCTGTTGCGAGAATAGACTCGCTACAGCTAATCTGTCAGCAGATTTAGCACGCGAGGCTTGCGCTACACGCACTAATGACACTCAGAACACACAGGCTATTCTTAACTCTGTCAACGCAGGAATCCAGTCCATTAAGGATCAGATTTGTGCTGATAAGATAGACGCTAAGAACGATACTATAGCACAGCTTCGTTCGGAACTGCTTTATGCTCGTGGACAGGCTTCACAGGACGTTCAGACAGCGGCTATTCAGGCAGGACAGAGAGGACTTGCTAATGAGGTTGAGCAGTATGTAGCACCGAGGGCAATACCCGCTTATGTGGTGCAGAACCCTAATTGTTGCTATCAGGGTGGTTGCGGATGTGGCTCCTTCTATAATTAAGGGGGTGACATTATGGCGGCAGAATATTCAACTGTAGTATCACAGATCGTGTCTGCTAATCAGCCTATTGTTTTCAGCGAAGCGCCAGTACCTTGTAATGAAGGTTTGATATTTCATCGTGAAGGAACTGGAATATTCTTGTTAAGCGCTCGTGGATTACAGTGTTACAGGCAGAATTGCCGTGTAGTCGTTCCACAGGCGTTATACCAGGTAGAGTTTCATGCAAACGTGCAGATACCCGCAGACGGGGAAGTAGGAACTATTACCCTTGCCCTTGTACTGGATGGTGAAATAGAACCTGCGGCTGTTATGTCGGTTACTCCGGCAGCGGTAGAAGAGCCGTTTAACGTAGGTACGGCTTCCATAGTAAATGTACCTGCTATTTGCGGATGCTCTAGGGTATCGGTTCGTAACATAGGTGACGCAGACGTAGAGGTGCTTTCAGCAAACATCATATTCAATCGCGCAGGCGTTAGAAAGGAGTAGGGCTATGAAAATGATGCAGGAATTAGAACGCACAGAGGAAAATTTACATAAAAGCCTTAAAGAGCTTAACGACAGGGGAGATATCAACAACAGTACTATTGACCTTGTGGGAAAGACCCTTGACGCTATAAAAGACCTTTGTGAGATTAAGGAAAAGGATAACCCTTCCTATGGTCGTGGAGGATGGGTAGCAGAAGGCTCATATAACGGTATGTATGGTCGTAGAGACGGTGACGGTGACGGTAGATATTATGAAGGCTATGGTCGCTATGATCGTGGATATGGACGCATGGACGATATGCGCAGAATGTAACACGATGGAGAGGGCGGGTAAAACTGCCCTCTTATCTTATGTCAACAAAATGCGTGGGTCTGCCGTGGGTTTTTCCGTGGGTTCGGCGTGGGTTTTTGTGGGTTTACAAAGGTAATTTTAGCTTTACAATTTACCTTTTCCAAAAGTCCTGAAAAGCCTGTAAATAAAGGAAAAAGCACTGTTTCCAGTGCTTTAAAGTATAGTGAGCCACGGGGGAATCGAACTGTCGTGGAAATTGCCTTTAAAGCCAGTATTCATGGGCTTTTGAAAATTTCGTGGGTTTTTTCGTGGGTTCGGCAAGCCAAAATTTTGATTTTAAAAGCCAAAAATTTGTGGTTTACAATAAATCTTTTTCACGTAATTCTGACAGCTTATCTGACATTTCTTTTTTCTTCTTTTCAACGTCCATAGCATGAGTATAGACTGTTTTGAGAATGGAATCTGAGCGCCATCCTCCCATTTCTTGAATAGCTTTGTCACTGAATCCTAAGTCATGAGCGTATGAGGCAAAAAAGTGACGCAGTTTGTGTAATGAGAACTGCGGTATGCCTAACTCCCTTTGAGCGCGGTGTAAGTCCTGATTGATAGTGTAGGGCATCTTATTGTAGATTGTACCTCTTTCACGAATCATATCTGCTATGTCGGAAGGGATAACCACAGTTCTGGTACTGTCTGTTGTTTTCGTACCCTTTATAACCCATTTCTGGGCTTCGTCTTGCACCATAGCTTTGTTAATGGTTAATGTATTGCCTTCTAGGTCAGAAAGCGTTAGAGCGGCAATTTCAGACCTTCTGAGGCCATATGCCGCCAGTATGATAGCTATTTCCTCTTCCTTGCCTTTTATATGAGCGAATATCCTTTGTACATCTTCCGTAGAAGGGATGTAGGGTATCTTCTTTTCTTTCTGGGGGGTCTGGGGGTGTTTTACGTCTATTCCGGCACTTTCTAACACGGTTACGATGAATGAGGCGTAGTTTTGTAGCGTTTTGGGCGATTTAAGCCCCGCCATATCGTTTATGGCAGATTGTACCTTTAAAGAGGTTATATCGTATATATGCGTCTTTAAGAAGCCTTCTGGAAGGTTCCTGCGGATGTTATTATAGCCTCGGATGGTAGCGGGAGACAGGATGTTAGATTTAGATTCTATGTATGCCTTGGCAGCATCATCAAAAGTCATGTTTGAAGAAGTGACAGGGGCTTTGTTTATAATCTCTGCCAACAGTTTCAACGCTTCAGAGTTTGTAGGTTTATGATCTAGCGTTATCCGATAGCGTTTGCCTTTTTCTGTTTGAGTTATTCTGTAGTTGCCGGATTTCAGCTTTTCTATGTACATTATTTCTCCTTCTTATAAGGACAATTTAAAAGTGTTTCGGTGAATTTGTCGTTGAGTTGGTCATAACGTGCATCTTTGGCCTGCACAGCGTTTAAAAGCATATCCATTCGCTTATCTTTTAGTTCTATCTGATTCTTCAGAAACTCTATGCTCTTATTGTGTTTCTCACGTTCGGCTTCCAGTTTTTCATGGTTGGATAATTTGACCTTCACTATATCCGTTTCCAGAGTTTTGACCTGCCGTTCCAGTTCTGCTATGCGTTGGCTCTTATATCTCAGCATAGCTTTCATGGCTTTTGTGTCTAAATCGTCCGTTTCTTCATCACCGTAAACATCTAGCAGTACATCCGCGATGGGTTTTATTGTTTTCTCAAAGTCAAAAGAATTTTCTTCACTTCCTTCAGCAAATACACGTTGTACTGAGGATTTTGATACATATGATCCGTTCTCTTCAACCAGATTGACTATATCGTTATAAG
>Ga0310696_10003311_pt1 | contig 20227 bp, 17 predicted proteins | sample AusTroGonzalo_MG_4_FD_203885 | JGI IMG/M metagenome (GOLD analysis project Ga0310696, IMG submission 203885) | Bovine rumen microbial communities from tropical cattle in Woodstock, Queensland, Australia - Gonzalo_02 (v2) (version 2) | ecosystem: Host-associated > Mammals > Digestive system >... | reverse complement strand
TTTCATTCGGGTCCGGATAGTTTTTCAAACGTTTGGAAAGCTTTTGTCCGCCTTCAGCCATCAACAAACCGGTACAAATACAGTTTTTAAATGCTGGGCGATTATGCAAAGCCGTCGAAAGTACGGTCAAGGTATAGAACCAACCGCGGGTTTGGTCGATAGCTTCCACAATGAAATCCGCCGGGAAGTGATTTTCAAACCATTCTTTATTGTCGAACGGATAGTGTACCTGAGCATACGGCATCGAGCCGGATTCAAACCAGCAATCGAACACATCACTGACACGACGCATCATGGTTTTGCCGCTCGAATCATCCGGATTCGGATAAACCACATCATCAATATACGGCTTATGCAAATTATCAACATCAAAACCGGTCTTAGCTTTAATTTCGGCAATCGAACCGAAAACATCAATCCGCGGAAACTTCGGATTATCCGATTTCCATACCGGAATCGGTGTTCCCCAAAAACGGTTACGAGAAATCGACCAATCGCGAGCACCCTCCAACCACTTACCGAAACGTCCGTCTTTAATATGCCCCGGAATCCAGTTGATTTCTTGATTGTTCTTTACCATTTCATCGCGGAAATCGGTAACTTTCACAAACCAGGAACTCATTGCTTTATAAATCAGCGGAGTATCGGTACGCCAACAATACGGATAGGTGTGAGTGTATTGTTCTTTTTTAACCAGCAAACCGTTAGATTTCAGCCATTGCATAATCGGCTCATTGGTATCAAACACCTGTTGACCTTCGTAATCCGGCACTTCGGCAGTGAATTTACCGGCTTCGTCAACCGGGCATACAACCGGGAAGTTTTCATCGTAAGTACGGCAAACATCAAAGTCATCCTGACCGAAACCAGGAGCAATATGCACTACGCCGGTACCGTCTTCGGTAGAAACAAATTCACCCGACAATATCTTGAAAGCGCCTTTTTTCTTCAAATCGGCAAAATACGGGAACATCGGTTCATATTCCAAACCGAGCAAATCGGAACCTTTTATTTCCTTTACCAATACGGCATGTTCCAACTGCTTTTTATAGCTGCCCAAACGGGCTTTGGCAATGATGTATTGTTGTCCTTCTTCTTCCATTACGGCATAATCGATATCTTTACCTACGGCTAACATCAAGTTCGAAGGTAAAGTCCACGGAGTTGTGGTCCAAACCAAAATCTTACGACCGTCTGCCAATTTGAACATAACCGTGATGGCATTATCGGTTTTATCACGATATCCTAAATTTACTTCAAAGTTAGAGAGCGGAGTTTCGGCCGCCCAAGAGTACGGCAACACTCTGTAATCTTCATAAACCAAACCCTTATCGTAAAGAGCCTTAAAGTTATGAATAACCGATTCCATAAACGAAAGATTCATGGTTTTATAGTCATTATTGAAATCAACCCAACGACCGATTCGCTTAAACATATCAACCCAAATACCGGAATATTTCAACACATCGGACCGACAGAAATTGTTAAATTTCTCCACTCCATAAGCTTCAATTTGCTTACGACCGGAAACACCCAGTTGTTTTTCGGCCGACATTTCAGCCGGCAAACCATGACAATCCCAACCTAAACGGCGTTCTACCTTTTTACCGTTCATGGTCTGAAAACGAGCTACCACATCTTTAACATAGCTCACCATAATGTGTCCGTAGTGCGGAGTTCCGTTGGCAAACGGAGGGCCGTCATAAAATACAAATTCCGCCGCACCGTCACGATTATGTACGGATTTTTCAAATGTATTATCTTTTTCCCAAAATTTCAGGACTTCTTTTTCCAATTCCACAAAGTCAGGCTTTGCCTTCACTTCAGCATAATATTTCGTCATGTTTTAATACCTTAAAGATTGATAAATTTAATTTTTGATTTTGTTAAAAATTTTTATAAATGAAACCGCAATCCCCTAAGGGATAATATTTAGAATCTGTTGTATATAAAAACGGTACATTTTTTGCCCTCTTAAATCAAACTTTTTGCAATTTATAACATCTTTTTACCTGCGTCAAGACATAAAAGTAATTCTCAGAGGTTGAAATGCCTGATTTTTATATTTCTTTAACCAAAAAATAACGCTTGAATGATAGTTTTATTACAAAGGAATAAATATGCAGGACAATGTTTTTTTAAATCAGGCTTTAGAGCAGTCTTTTTTGCACCCGACGGTCAACGCGACCGAAGGATTATCGATGAATGACTACACTAACGTTACCGATTGCCTGCGTTTTGGCGACGACAGTCATCATCTGCTTCTGCCTTATGCCCTTGCCAATCAGGAAATTAAGAAATATGCCGCCATGTCTCATCGTGCCGTGCATCAAAGGCATAATCCGCGACTATACGAAGAGTATGAAACCTATAAACACGACATATCCGAAAATATAGTAATGCCGGACTATCCGCAAAATGACACCTTTCGTCAACAACTTAACTTACCGGAAGTTAATCGGCAGGCCGCTCAACGCAAAAGGATTACCGCAACGATATTTCCGCATGACTTTATCGAACAATATCTGAAAATTCACCAACAGTATCGGCAAGATGTTACGGCGGCGGAAGAAATCATGCTTAAAAATCAGGAAGCCTACGATGTGTCATTGATAGTCGACTTTGCGGCCAAATATACCAAAATAATCCGTCAGTTTAATATTTCAAACTTTATCTTATGGATTAATAAAAAGCGCTTTCGCTTTTATTTGAATGAAGCAGCGCAACTTTTGAAATCACATCAGGTGGTATCAATTGATTTTTATGAAAATCATCCTTTTCGCGGTGAAAACCATAACATTACCCGCTATAAGGTAATGCAGTGCAAAAACAATTTGAAACAACTGTTGTTTTTATTGCAAAAAATGGCGCACAATCCCGAGCTTTTGAATATGGTACAAGCTATTTTGGCCAAACCGCAAAACCACTCGCAAATTGTCAATGAATATCGCCTCAAACATAAAAATTGCAATGCTCAACTCGTCGGCACGCTCCGTCACAATATGCAAGATTTATTCAATAAATATGCCTTTTTAGCTTATCTTAACGGAGTTCGTTTTGCTTTTGAAAACAAATTTTTGCGTGAGTGTCCGATACAAAAACACCCTCCTTTGCCGACTGTTTCCCCGCAAAACGAAATCAAAAAAATCATCAAAATCGTCGAGGAAAGCCGAAAGATAACCGCAGGTTCCGGCAAGGTAACACAAATTTACACGCAAGCCCTGAAAGACTATAATGATGCACGTCAAAAACTTGTTGCCACCATGCGTAAATTTTCCTGATTTTAGCACAAAAGACTAGACAAAATACAAAAAGCATGTTATCATGCAACACAAGGTGGAATGATTGATAACCGACGAAAACGGGAGGCACGGATATGACTGATAATAACGAAGTAAATACCGAAAATGAATTTTCACTTACCGACCAACAGGTAGGCATCTGTCGTCTTCTTGGCATTCCGGATAACGGTTATAAAGATAATGACAGTTTTATATCAGCAATAAAAGAAGCTGTTTCTAAGCGAGATGATGTCAGATTTGAGGATGGTAAATTAATTACCGCCGGAAACGCGGCCTTTTTGATTAATGAAGAGCAAGATACTAATCCGAATAAAAAAGATAAGCAACAACCGACAAATGAAAATGACGAGGTTGTTTCGGATGATAAAGACAGTAAAAATAAAGACGATGAAGAAAAGAGCCTGAATGTTGACGGCGAAGAACCGATCGCTCCGACCGCACCTTCCGACGAAAACAGCGATGAATTGCCGGATTGGGTTAAAAAGAAAATTGCCGATTACCAAGAAATGGCAGAGGGCAAAATAGACGTATATCCTAAACTGGAAGGATATGAACCTGACAAAGGTTTGACTGACAGTTTCGGGGCTTCCTTTAATGGCGGACATATTCATTACGCTGATAAATATAATGTAACGGTATCTGAAGAATCCAATCTGAGTGTATTTGAGATTTTAGTTTCCGAACCAGATAACAAAGGACGAGTGGTAAATTTCGGTCCGAACCTGAACCATGAGCAATCCGTTAAATTATTGGCCGCTTGTTTGCTTCATGATAATCCTCTCGGAGAGAATATACCTCAGTTATCTCCGGAAGATGTCAGAAGTATTGAAACCGAGTTAAAAGATCGTCCGGACGATTTGCATAAATTCCAAGAGAAGGTTGCACCATATGCTCAATCTATCCAACAAAATACCAACGGTCACGAAGAAGATATGGAAAAATCTTTTGACGACCAAACAAGAAAAGACATTAAAGAAGCTTTGGAACATCAATATAAATTATCGGCTTTAGAAGCTAAGGGAGTGGTGGAAAAAGATGCTGATAAAAAAGTCATTACCGATGATGACGGCAAACCACAGAAATCAGCCACTGCCAGTCAACGTGATTACGACGAATATATTGAGTTGCGCGAGAAAAAAGTAAAGGTCGGCGACAACGAAATCAGCGAAAAAGAATTCTTAGCTCAGAAGTTCATGGAAAATCCTGGAGAAATCAGAGCGCTCGTCAATGCAATTGTTGAGGATATGCATAAAGAAAAAGTGGCAGCCATCAGAGAAAAAATGGCTCAGATGAACAAAACCGATGACGGCAAATCTAATGATTTACTGGAACATGACAAACGTATTCTTGCATTGAGCGGAAGACTTGCCGAAGGCGATAAAGCGTTTGTAACTAAAAAAGAGGGAAAACAAGAAGTTCAGGCGCTAACCGGAGAAAGATTAGCTAAATTCGAAGCTTTAAATAAGGAAGCCATTGCTCGAGCAATGGATAATTATAAATCCAATAACAAGTAAAGGAGAATTGTTATGGCAGATTTCAGCGCTAGCTTTATGGAATATTTGAAAATCTATAATCCAGGAGCTTATGACAAGGTAAACTCCGGTGATATTAAACCGGAAGAACTTACCAGTATTTATAATGCCAATGTCGCTAAATTTGAAATTTGGGAAAGTATTCCGGCGGCAATTCGCAATCGTTACCTTGGACAACCGGTTCCGCAAGATGTTTGGGATGCGGCAACGCGCGGAGAAATTTATACTTTGCGTGAAATGGAATACGATCCGGAAATTAAACAGATATCCGAAGCTCGTGATAAAGCTGCGCAAGAATATAATATGCCGGCAGATATTGTTTCGGATATGGCAGCTGCTTCCTTTATTTCGGCTTTGGCTGCCGGATATGCGGCAGAAACCTGTCATCAATTGGCATTAAACCGTCAAGACCGTGAAAGAATGTTGAAATACAAGTCGGAAAACATGACGGATGAAGAAAAAGAACAATGGATGAATAACTGGCGAGCCGTCCGTCAAAAAGACTTCAACGCCATCAAGAAAGATTGGATGGAACATCAACCGGAAAAGATGCTTATGTATTTATTGGGCAAACATAATCGCGGTCACTTGAATAACGAGGAAAAAGCCAACTTCCCTCAAATGATAGAAGATTTGATGCAGCGTATAGAATCGCCTGATAACAATCGTATGCAGAATTTATTGGCTTATATCAAAACACCTCGCATGCAATCCCGCATCGGACGGTTCAATGAAGAAACCATGAATATATTGGTTCATACCGTATTGCGTAAAATTCCGGAGAGCGACCGCGAACAATATTTGGCCAAAGATTTTGCCAAACGTCGTGAAGAATTGCGCAACATGTCAGATGATATGAAAGCATGGCGAGTTTCCGAAAATATTGTTCAGCGTGCCGTAAACTTACCGGAAGAGCGCACTTTGACCACTAAAGAGCGTTTCGCCAATATGCCGTCGGCACTAAATCAGGGACGAACAATGTAAAAGAAAAAAACTTATAAAAAAGCCGAGTTTCTCGGCTTTTTTTATTACATATTTTTTGACGGCGCAATCGACATGCATAATATCAAGCCAAAGCTCGCCATAATAGAAAACATAACGGTTCCTCCATACGATATCAGAGGTAACGGCACGCCCACCACCGGCAACACTCCCATAACCATCGCCATATTTATAAAAACATACAGAAAATAATTGGTATTAAGCCCGATAATGGTCATGCGAGCAAAATAATTACGCGTGCGAAACGCAAAAACATATCCCATTGCCAACAGCAATATATTTAAAAACAACAAACTTAAACTTCCTAATAAGCCGAATTCCTCCGAAAACATCGTAAAGATAAAATCGGTATGCTTTTCCGGTAAAAAATTAAGATGTGTCTGGGTTCCGTGTAAAAATCCCTTACCTAAAATACCACCGGAACCGAACGCTATTTTTGACTGAATAATATGATAACCGGCACCCAGCGGATCACGTTCCGGATTCAAAAAAGTCAATATTCTGTTTTGTTGGTATTCATGTAGAAAGTTCCATAATATCGGCAAACTTCCGGCAACCGAAGCGGCAATAAGAGCAAATTTCCACCATTGAACTCCGGCCACAAAAAACATGACTCCGGCAGTAATCAATACCATTAACGAAGTTCCTAAATCCGGCTCCGTGGCAATCAAAATTACCGGTAATATCGTCATGAATGCCGGAATAATAATTCCTCTTACAGACCTTATACCTTGCACCGTGGCCGAACTGAAATAACGAGCCATAAACAAAACCATTCCGATTTTCATCAATTCCGACGGTTGTATTTTAAATAGCTTCAAATCTATCCAACGTTGAGCACCCATTCCGATATGCCCGCTTATCTCCACAACCAATAATAGCATCAGCGTTATGAAATAAAACCAATACGCCCCTTTATAATATTTTCTGAAATCGACCAAAGCCAAAGCAAACATCAAAACCAAAGACACGGCAAAGCGCAAAATATGTTTAAAAGCCCAAGGTTGCCAATTTCCGTTTGCTGCCGAATAAAGAGTAAAAGTACCGATTATCGCTAATAATATAATCAAAAAAACGTATATAAAATTCAGTTGCGAAATTTTATTTCTCCAATCATCTTGGCTACTGCTTTCAAATCTGTACATCTTTTTACCCTATTTTATATCCAATTTAATTGCCTCTTGCAGTATTGCACCGGCAATCGGTGCCGCCACTCCCGAACCGGAAGAACCGTGTTCCACTATCACCGCAACCGCATAGCGCGGATTATCGGTCGGAGCATATCCCATAAACCAAGCATGATTACGCAAATTCCACGGTAAATTTTCATCTCGTATAATTCCGCTTCGGCGTTCTCGCATGGAAATACGTCTGACTTGCGTAGTTCCGGTTTTTCCGCCCATCCTTATGCCGTCTAAATTAAATCTGGCACGTCGGGCCGTTCCTCCCACACCGTTTACCACTTCATACATACCCTGTTTGACCAATTCAATATTACGGGTAGCAATTTTCAAACGTTTGGTTTTATTTTTTTTGCTGACTGATTTTCTGATAAATGTCGGCTTAATTTCATACCCTCCGCTTACAACCCGAGCCAACATTGTAGCCAGTTGCAACGGAGTCACCAAAACGTAACCCTGTCCGATACCGGAATTTGCACTGTCACCCTTAGTCCACTGAACTCCTTGCACCGCCTTCTTCCATGATTTTGACGGTATCAATCCGCTCTTTTCATTATCCAATCCGACATTCAAAGGCATTCCCAATCCCAACTTCAAAGCCATATCATGAATTTTATCAATACCGATGCGCAGAGCCGTTTCATAAAAGAAAATATCGCATGAATACTTAAGAGCTTCCACCACATTTAAGCTACCATGCCCCACATGTCGCCAACAATGAAAACGCGAAGCTCCCACTTTCATGGCACCGTTGCAGTAATATCTGGTATCTGCATTAATAATTCCGCTTTCCAGAGCCGCCAGTGCCACCACGATTTTAAAGGTTGACCCCGGAGAATACTGACCGGAAACCGCTTTATTTATCAGCGGATTTCGCTCATTATTCAAAAGCTCGCTCCAATGCTTATAACTTATACCGTTGGTAAATAAATTCGGGTCGAAAGACGGAACCGACACCATTGCCAAGATTTCTCCGGTTTTTACATCCAAAACAACCGCCGCTCCGCTATTATCACCGAATGCTTCAATTGCGGCTTTTTGCAATCGGGAATCAACAGTCAAAATTAAACTTTCTCCTTCAACGCCGGCTTGTCTTTCGATTTCTTTCATTACTCTTCCGAAAGCATTTACCTCCAACTTTACGGTTCCGCTTTTACCTTGCAACTTATAATCATAAAACTTTTCCAGACCTGCTTTACCGATTTTAAAACCCGGCACCATATATAAAGGATTATCTTTTTTATCATTATCGGAAATCGGTCCGACATACCCTAATATATGGGCGTATATATCTCCCATCGGATAATATCTGCTCAATCCTTCGTTAATTTCCACTCCCGGTAAATCCGGCGCATTCAGCAAAATTTTCGCCACCTCTTTCCATTTGAGATTATCTTTCAGTTTTATGGGAATAAATTTTTTGTTGCCGTTTATCTCCTTCATAATACGACTTCTCTCAGTCTCGGTAAGCGGTATGATTTCTTCAAACTTTGTAAGTGTATCTTCGGCATTTTTTGTTTGTTCCGGAAGCAGTAAGGCCTGAAAATTCTGCACATTTTTAGCAACAATCTCGCCGTTTCTGTCATAAATCATGCCTCGCGGCGGCAATAAAAAACGCGTCGAAATACGATTTTCATCCGACATCATTTTATACTTATCGGCCTGTACTACCTGAAGATAATATAAACGAGTTATTATCACGACAAATGCCAATAAGTTGGCAATAATAATGAAAATAATTCGCCGACTCAAAATCTGATTTTTTTCCGCATTTAAATCATTCATTAACGTACTCCTGCGGCAAAAATCTATTTTGCAGTTTAATATTTATCAAAACAATCAACGGATAAAACATTACTGTAGAAAGATAATTGAAAAAGGCCTCGGTTGCCGGCAAAATTCTGCCGAAATATATCATCAGTAACAACCATTTAAGCAGCATCATGCCCAAACCGACCAAGCCGAAAATAAACCATCCGGCCCCAAACGACGCCCCTTGAAAATAATGTGCCAGACGATAAGTGATTGTCGTAACACATAACATCAATAAAATATTTAATCCCAACGGAGATGAACTGTAAATATCAATAAAAAATCCGACCATAAAAGCCGAACAATAGCTGAATAAATCACTGCGCTTTAATGTCCAATAATAAACACACAGCAAACCGATAAGCGGACGAAAATAATCTAACTGCACAAAGTCCATCGGTACAAAAGAAATAAACATCAAAATCAGAGTTGATAAAAGAGGTATCCGCTCGATAAAAAACAAATTAAACTTCTCTGACAGGCTATCGCGCATTTCTACTCACTTTCGGAAGATTTTTCCGCAACACTGTCATTTGTCAGTCCGTAATCAACAATTCTGACATATTCGATACGACTTATGTCTGACATCGTTTCAACCGTTATTTCTCCACCTTGTATCGAATTTACGAATCCCAACGGCAGTCCGGCCGGAAACATTCCGCCCACACCGGAAGTTACTATAACATCGCCTTCTTGTACATCGGTTGCCGAACGCAAAAATATCAGCTTCGGCATCATTGTATTATCGCCGCTTAAGATTGCACGCGCACGCGTTCTTTCAACCACAACCGGAATTTTGGAGTTAATATCGGTAACCAAAATAACTTTGGCATAATGCTCACTCACCTCGTCAACTCGCCCTATAACACTTTCATCGCCTAATACGATTTGACCTTTTTTTACTTTTTCGTTGCCGATAAAAACCAATAAAATATGAGTAAAGTTATCTCCCGACTCGGCAATAATTTTCGCACTTATAAAAGTTGCACCGGCAGGAGGAACATAATTTAGTAAGCGACTTAAAAGTTGGTTTTCCACCTCTAAGGCGCGTACTTTGTTTTGCAACAGCATCATTTGTTTGTTTTCGGAGCGTAATTCTCTATTTTCGATATATAAATGACTGATGTCATAAAAAAAAGTATAAATACGATGAATAATACGAGACGGGTACTCTATTACCTGCATTACCGGACCGGTAACATCAAGTGCGGCTTTGTTGGCAGTTTCAATAACCACACTGTCAACTTTACTGAAAAGTATAAAGAAAAATGCCGTCAAAAACAAAAATACGATTAAGAGACGGCGTGCCAAAACCTTAAGTTCAGCAGTTTTGATTAAAAAAACTCCACGCCGCCCCATTTGTTTTTACCTTTTTATAATTAATCCATACTGGATAATACATCTTTCAAGCGGGCAAATTCATCTAAGGCCATTCCCGAACCTCTGGCCACGCAAGAAAGCGGATCTTCTGCAATCGTAACCGGTAATCCGGTTGCTTTACGTAATACTGTATCTAAATTGGCAAGCAAAGCTCCGCCGCCGGTTAAAACAATCCCTTTATCCACAATATCCGCAGCCAATTCCGGAGCGGTATTTTCCAAGGCAATTTTAACTGCTTCGACAATATCGGCCACCGTTTCCATCAAACTTTCGGCAACTTGTCTTTCGGTTATGGTTATTTCCTTCGGTACGCCGTTAACCAAATCGCGTCCTTTAACTTCCACACTCTTTCCGTCTCCTTCTTCCGGCAAGCTTGCGGAACCCACTTCTTTTTTAATTCTTTCGGCAGTGCTTTCGCCAATCAACAAATTCATATTACGGCGAATATAGTTAACAATAGCCGTATCCATCTTATCGCCGCCGACTCTGACCGAACGAGCGTAAACAACTCCCTTTAACGAAAGAACGGCAACTTCGGTAGTACCTCCGCCGATATCAACCACCAAACTGCCGGCAGGTTCGGTAATCGGAAGTCCGGCACCGATTGCCGCCGCCATCGGCTCTTCAATTAAAAATACTTTATGCGCACCGGCATGATAGGCAGAATCCTTAATTGCCCGTTTTTCAACTTCCGTAGCTCCCGAAGGTACGCAAATAACAATCATCGGAGTAACAAACATACTGCGGTTATGCACTTTGCAAATAAAATATTTAATCATTTCCTCGGCAATTTCGAAGTCGGCAATAACGCCGTCTTTAAGAGGGCGTATGGCACTTATATGTCCCGGTGTTCTTCCCAACATACGCTTAGCCTCATTTCCTACCGCCAAAACTCTTTTGCGACCTTTGTATTCTTCTATCGCCACCACTGACGGTTCATTCAACACAATGCCACGACCGCGAACATGAACCAAAGTATTAGCTGTCCCCAAATCTATTGCCATATCGGCAGAAAACATATTCAACAATTTTGCAAACATCTGCATTTACTCCAATTTTTAACTTTATTTTTACCTTTTATATCACTTCGATTCAATGTGCAAGTGATATTTTTATTGATTTAATGACTTTTTTATAAGTTCGATATACTCTTGTTGCCCATGATAAACTTCCGAAAAAATTATATCTGCCGATAATTTATTTCTGAGCCATGTCTGTTGCCGTTTGGCGTACTGTCTGGTATGCAGTTTAGCCAATTCCAAAGCTTCCGATAACTCCATCTGTCCGCGCACGAATAAACTCAACTCCGGCACGCCCAACGCTTTCATGGCCGGCAAATCTTTCCCTAATTCACGCTTTACCAGATTTTCTATTTCTCTGATTACGCCGAGTTCAAACACCATTTTATCCAAGCGCTGACGGCAACGCTCGGCAATTTCATCTATTGAAGGTACAATTTTTGCTACCGTAAAATTTGCTTCCGGTATTTTTTTTATCATCGGTTTCTTATACCAATCGGAAACTTTTATTTTTGTGTATTCATATATCTCGATTGCACGCACAATACGGGTTTTATCGTTTGCCCCGATTTTCAAAGCAATTTCTTCGTCATTTTGCAATAAATACTCATATAATCCGGTAAGACCTTCAAGTTGTAATCTGTGTTGCACCCTATTTCTGATATCAAGAGGAACTTCCGGTATGGGAGTTACACCGTTTATCAACGCATCTATATAAAATCCGGTGCCGCCGACCACTACCGGTAAACGATTTTCTGACCACAGTTTTCTTATTTCTGCCACACATAAATCAAGCCATTCCACAACATTGCCCCGTTTGGAACAATCATAAAGTTCATACAAACGATGTTCGACCTTTGCTTTATCTTCAGGATTCGGCGTTGCGGCTATAATCGGAATGTCTTTATATATTTGCATGGCATCGCAATTAAGTACCACACCGTTAAAGTCTTGCGCGATATCTATGGCTAAAGCGGATTTACCCGAAGCAGTCGGTCCGGCAATAATTAAAACTTGATTTTTAAGCATTTCATTCTTCAAGCGGGCAACCTTCAATTATCTGATTAAATTCGGCTTTTTTGCGATTGTACATTTCTTCGTTTTCGCCTTTCAGACCTTGTAATTTACGGGCAATCACATATTGCGGTAAAAGCTTTTTGATTTCGGCTATAGGCTTATCCCAGCTCTGCGGACGAATACGAATTTTTTTACCTTCTCCGGCCGAAACTCGCGGAGTAATTTCACCGCTGACGGCATCTTCAAACTCGCTTAAAGTCAAACAGATATTATCCATTGTGTTCGGAATCAAAAATTCTATCGTTTCACCCGAATTAATATAGTTACGAATTTCAAAAATTGCCTCATCGCCCTGCCATTCGACAATCGAACCGGCAAAAATCCACTCGCCCAAGGTACGGGTATATTCGTAATTTTGACTGATATTGGTTAACTTTCCGTCATGGAAACCCAAACAATAACCGCGATTTTGCAAAGCATATAAATCTTTCATATACTTACTAAAATCCCAACCTTGCGGATTCGCATAATAATCATCGATAGCCTGTCTGTATGCTCTGGCCACGGTTCCGGCGTAATATTCCGTTTTATTGCGTCCTTCTACTTTCAGAGAATCCATGCCGATATCCAATATTTCATTCAAACGCGGCATCAGACACATGTCTTTAGAGTTGAGTAAATAGCCGCCGTGTTCATCTTCAACCACTTCGTAATATTCACCCGGACGAAATTCTTCTTCCAATAAGAACTCAAATGCTTTGGCATTGTCTTTATCGATTTCAATTTCTTTTACGGTTCCGTCTTTCAAGCGCAAATGCATTTTATAATGCCAACGACAACAATGTGCACACTTTCCCTTATTGGCACTGCGGTCTGCCATAAAATTGGAAATCAGACAACGACCGGAGTAAGACATACACATTGCTCCATGCACAAAGCATTCCAATAATATATCCGGACATTGCCGGCGAATTTCTGCCATTTCCCGATATGTTACTTCGCGTCCCAAAACGCATAAACTTGCCCCCATCGATTGCCAGAATTTTACGGTTTGCGCCGAACAAATATTAGCCTGCGTCGAAACAAAACGCTTTAATTCCGGTGCATGCTGTTGCAAATAATAAAACACGCCGGGGTCAGCCACCAAAACTCCATCCGGTTTCAACTCTTGCAATGTCTTAACAAATTGCGGTAATTTTTCGGCTTCTTCGTTATGAATATATAAATTCAAAGTTAAATAAATTTTTTTACCTTGAGCGTGTACAAACTCTATTCCTTCGCGCAAATCTTCCATCGTAAATTTTGACTGTGTACGCAAACTCATATCCGGTGTACCGGCATATACGGCATCGGCACCATACAAAATCGCCGTTTTTAACTTAACCAACGAACCGGCCGGTAACAGTAATTCTGCTTTATTCATTATTTTTTTACCTCCAACTTTGTAGTAGTCGCCTGCAATTTTCCGAACGGCGTACTCGGCACTTCTATCTTAGCCACAAAAGGGGCTTTGGTATTTTTATCTCTCATTATCCACATATATACCGGCGAATCTTTATTGATTAAAAAGCCGGCATCGGGATTATCGACAACCTCTAGAGAATATTGGCATTTATCGGCTTTTCCCTCAAAAAATCCCGTATTAATCTTCTCCGATTTTATTTTTTTAACCGTCGATAACGAATATTTTTTTCCGTTAAAAGAGTAACTTTGAAAATCGCATTCTCCGGTACGAACAATCTGTTCTATCAAAACTCCGAAAACCGAGAGTAAGTCAATAGAACGGTTATATTTCGGATTAATGGTTATCAGCATAACCGCTTTTTTCCCGTCTTTAACGCTTATTCTTTCCTGCGGAACACCGTTTTTATATGTAATTTCTTTGGTGCGATGACTGAAACGAGATTGCGTTTCATAAAAATAATCTTGCGGTTTGAAATCGCTTTTATTATAGGTTCCCACCGCATGATACGTAGCCGTAAACGGATAAAGAGCTCCGAATGTTCCGGTAGTTGTCAACGTTGTTTTTACATCGTAATCCTTATCGTTATAAAAACTGTATGCCAAACTCTGATCACAAGCATCAAACAATCCTATTTTGGTTTTCATATATTGCGTAACCTGCAATGCGGCGGCTGAATTTACCATCATAAAATAACCCGTCAAAAATATTATTAAACGCTTCATTTCTTTAGTCATTCCTTAAACAATTTTTCCTACAATAACAGAAATTTTGCGATAATAAAGGAAAAAAAACAATGTCACGGAAAATTTTATTTTTATATGGCGGTTTCTCGGCCGAACGAGAAGTAAGCATCGCTACCAAAACTGATATTGAAACTGCCTTAAAAAGTAAAGGATATGATGTGATAAGTTTTAATTTATCCGACACCCGAGAGTTATTGGAAACCATAAACAAAGTTAAACCGGATGTTGTTTTTAACGGTTTGTACGGAAACTGGGGAGAAGACGGCGAGCTGCAATCGCTGCTTGATATGTTACAGATTCCTTACACTCATTCTTCCGCAAAGGCCTCTATGTTGGGAATGGATAAAAATTTGAGCAAAATAATCGCCGAACAAAACGGTGTTAAAACCGCAAAAGGAGAAAAAACAACATATGCCGAATACTTAAAAAACGGCACCGAAATTAAATATCCTTATGTGGTCAAACCCGTTGCCGACGGCTCCAGCGTGGGAGTATTTATCGTTAAAAACAAACAAGATGAAAGTAAGGTAAAATACGATGACCCACAAGCCGATATTTTAATCGAAAAATATATTGCCGGACAAGAACTGACGGTTATGTGTCTGGAAGGAAAAGCCTATTTGGTTACCGAGCTTAGAGCACAAAATGAATTTTATGACTATTCTGCCAAATATACTTCCGGAGTTACACAGCACGTATTACCGGCACCATTAAGCAAGGAAATATCTGACACTTGCCTGCACTATGCGGAAATTATGCATAAAGCCATAAATTGCAATACTCTTTCCCGTTGCGATTTTCGCTATAATCCCGAAGACGGAGTCGTATTTTTGGAAATCAATACCAACCCCGGAATGACTAAATTATCATTAGTACCGGAACAAGCAAAATATATCGGAATTTCTTATGCCGATTTATGTGAAAAACTGGTGAAAAACGCCACCTGTCGCAAAATATAAAATATTCAATCAAAAAATCACACTGCCGCCGAGAAATCATAGGTACAAATATTGTTTGACAAATTTCAAAAAAAGAATATCCTGTTTCCCGAACAAGAATTAAATACATATAAATTAAAATTATAATTATGACACAAAAAGAAATGATTAAGCGTGCTTTCAAAGAAGCTACGCCCGTTGCCCGCAAAGTTGCCGTGCAACGCTTGCGAGAAGGTAAATCTTTTGATGAAATCGAAGATGAGTTTATCACTATCATCCGAATAGAAAGCTCTCTTTACGATTCCATGAAAGATGCCTTGGTTGAACACATCCATCGACACGGTTTGGATGCGGTATCTCTTTCTTACTTTGAAGAGTTCATTGATGTTGAGTACTTTACCAAACATGCTTATCAGCGCGTTTTGAAAAAAGTTCGAAAAGCTTACGTATCCACGGAACGACAGATTCATCATACCGATGCGCTGCTCAAAAAATACGATACGAGCGAAATCGTCAATATCTCTCGAGCCGAACAGGAGAAAAGCAAACTGGACATTTCTTTGAAAAGTTTGGAGTATCTTATTTCTAAGATAACCGAATACTTGAAGAAAGTCGATGACTTATCGGCAGTTGCTTACGACATGATAATGTCCGGTAAAAACCCTGATTTTGACGCATGGCGTAACAAGGTAATTGTTCAAGATGTGCTTTTTGAGGAAAATAAACAATTCTTAAAGCAATCTTTACATCACCTTACCGTTTTGGAAAAAAACAACTGCAAACTCGGAATCAATGACTTGCGCATGCTTCTCTACAACCGACAGGGATGCCGTCGTGAGAAACTGTATCGCAAAGTAGAAGAGTGGATTATCAAAATCTATTATTCTCTTGATACCGAAGATGAACGACGGGTGGTTTATAAAGATATTTGTAACTTTATCGAAGAAGTGGTACCGATGGCCGGTTACATTTCTCCGATGATTATCAAGTTTATCTTTGACCGCAACTTCTTAAGTGAAGACAGCCGCAACCTGTTGATTAAAATCAAACCGGTCGTTTGTAACCTGACTATGACGCCGCTGATTATGCTTCCGTTGCATGATATGTACAACAAAGCCGTCAAGAATTTGGATAACCTGGATGTATCGGATATTTACGTAATTGAAGTCATGAAACATTACAGTCCCAAGTCCATATCCGATGACGTGCTTTCATTGCTGGATGCTACTAAGAAGCCTTAACAAAAAAACGATTGCCATGTACTTTTCGGTACATAAGCAATCGTTTTTTTTATCCTTTATGTCTGGTTTACTTGAAAATAACGTATTTCTCTTTATATATACTCTGTTCTTAACGATAACGATGTTCTTTAAGCAATTAAATTCTAAGTTATCCGTTAAAAACCGGCACAAAAAAGCATCGTAAAAGATTAAATAATCATATGTGATTATTTTACCGAGTATGCTGCGTGTTCGGCCTTGTTTATGTTGTTATTGAGATAAAATTTGGTATATTTTTATCATACTATCTTTTTTACCATAAAAAGGCGGAAAAAGGGAGCAAAATATTTGTTCCCTTTTTTGTATTATATGTATAAAACGTAAAAATCATTTTATTTTATTAATAAAACGATATATCCTTGTTTAAACAAGGAGAATAAAATGAGATTAGGATTATTTATTACCTTATTGTTATCTGTATTTATATCAAATGCTTTGGCTCAAGGTGTCGATATTTCAACTGAAAATCAAAATTCGGAATTAACTATCGAAGCAAAGGATGCTTCGGCTACTCAAGATGTTCTTCCGCCAAATTCTGAAAACAATTCACTGCAATTTCCTCAATATGTTGAAATATCCGTATTTACTCCGCGATTTATGAAAAGTTTACTTGCCTGTAAGGCCGATGTGGAAAGTGACGGAGAACGTCAAATCGAAGTCATAGGCACCGAAAAAGATATTTGTCACCTGAAATATGCCAATTTCGACCTTAATATTCCCATGGATATTTTAGGAAATATTCATAGTTTTGATGATGTGGAAACTCTGCTTAAAAATAAAGATTTTGCAACTTACAACTATCGTGCGGATTATATCTACGACGGTTTAATGTATGCTTTAAATGCCTGTTCCGAGAAAAAAGATTATGATGGAGAAACCGAAGAACTTGTCGATAGTTATGTTACCGTTAATCGTGGTTTGAGTGCCGAATTTATCAACGGCAACTGCAAAATATATATCTACAATCAACAAAATATTGAAGGAGTTATAACCGATTACGGTGTAACCTGCACTCTGCCTTACAAAGCAGTTGACAGCCTGAAAGGTTATTTTAAGGACATCGTTGAAAAATATGGCGAAAAACGCAGTTTCGGCAGTCATGGACGTATTATGGTAAAGCGGGAACAACAAAACAGTGAAACCCACGATGCGGATGTTGCATTAATGTACTATTTGCAACAAAACGGATATTGTCAAAGAAACAATCCTTAATCTATAAACAGTGAATTGCTTCCAAGGCCGCCTTAGCGCCGCAACCGGCAGCTATTACTGCCTGTCGATATGGTGTACACACATCACCGGCGGCAAAAACACCATTTATATCAGTGGCACAACTATGAGCTTTGGTAACTATATACCCGCCCTCATCCAAATGCAAATAGCGCCTGAACATTTCAGTATTCGGATGGTGGCCGATGGCAACAAACACACCGGCAATATCTAAATATTTTCGCTTATCGCTCTTAACGTTGCGAATTCTGATACCGCTGACCTCGGACGGATTATCCGTACCTATGATTTCATCAACCACATTATTCCAGAAAATAGTTATTTTCCGATTTTCAAAAATACGCTGTTGCATGACCTGTTCGGCATTAAAAGAATGGCGCCGATGCACAATATAAACTTTTTCCACATAATTGGTAAGATATAAGGCCTGCTCTAAAGCTGAATTTCCGCCCCCGATTACAGCTACTTCCTTACCGCGATAAAAGAAACCGTCACAAGTAGCACACGAGGATACTCCATGTCCGATATATTTTTGTTCACTGGGCAGTCCCAACCACTTTACCGAAGCTCCGGTCGCGATAATAATCGATTTCGAAATAAACGAATTTCCGCCCGCCGAACTGCAAACAAACGGATGGTCGTAAAAATCGACCTCGGTTATTTCATCGTCAATAATTTTCACTCCTAAATTTATGGCCTGCTTATATATTTTATCCATCAATTCAAATCCGCTTATCGGCTCCGTAAAACCGGGAAAATTTTCCACCCAACTGGAACGCACTAATTGCCCGCCTTTATTGGCGCCGCTGACAATCAAAGAATTAACACCGGCTCTGGCAGCATAAATTCCAGCCGTATATCCGGCCGGTCCCGAACCTATTATCAACAAATCAGATTTAAATTCCGCCATTTTGCCCTCCTTCCTTTAGGCAGAAAATAATCGCCTTCGCTCTTTTTTCAATGTTTTACGGTTTATTTTAAATCAGCCGAAAAAAAAACTTGCTTTTCTGATTAAATTGATTAGATTATAGCCTAAACTGTGGTTCAAAAAAATTTTTAAGGAGAAATATAATGCCTTCAGTTATTAACGATTCTTGTATTCAATGCGGTACTTGTGCCAGCATTTGTCCGGTTAGCGCTATGCATATGAGCGAGAGCCAAATGGTTATCGATCCGGATACTTGTATTGATTGCGGTGCTTGTATTGCCGAATGTCCGGTTAATGCAATTTGCAATGATGCGGAAGCCACTCCGGAGGCTATCAGTTTTAATGCTGAACAATCAAAAATATGCCCTAGCGCATAATTTGATTCCTAACCTTAAAACTCAGGCCATGTCCTGAGTTTTTTTATATGGACGAGTTATCATGCCCGAAAATTACACTAATGATTATCTGTTGGATAAAAAAGTAAAAATCTATCAACCGATTGACGGTTATCGGGCTTCGAGTGATGCCGTCCTGTTATCGGCAATGCCGGACAGCAATTTGCGTAATACCCGTATTCTGGATGTGGGCTCGGGAACCGGAGCCATATCGCTTTGTTTAGCTCACCGTTTGCAAAATAACAATGTACAAATAATCGGCTTGGAATTGCAAGAGGAGCTTGTCGAACTGTCTGATAAAAGCGCAAAAGATAACGGATTTAGCTTTTTAAATTATTATCAAGCGGATATAAGACAGAAACTCAAAACCGAATTCTATAAACCATGTTCATTTGATGTTGTAGTCAGTAACCCGCCATATAGCGAACACGATATGCCGTCCCCTAACAGTTCTAAGGCCACCGCTCATAATCATCATGATTTTGACTTACAAAGTTGGCTGACTTTTTGCCTGAAATCCTTAAAGCCGTTCGGAAAGTTGTATATGATAAATCGTGCCGAAGCACTGTCCGACATTTGTTGTATCTTGCATGGTAAGGCAGGTAATATTAACATTCTCCCGATTTATTCGAAACAAGGTCAGACGGCCAAAAGAATTATTATTTCTGCACAAAAAGATTCAAAAACTCCAAGTCGAATATTACCTCCGATTTTTGTTCACGATGATAGTGGAAAATATTCGGAAATCGGTGAAAAAATTTTACGTCAGGGATTATCCGTTCGGGAATTACTTAATATTTAATTTTATATTTACATTTTTTATGGTATTTTGTAACCTATATCATAAAGGGGAATGTCATGTTGAGATTTTTTTTCGTTTTATTGTGTTGTCTTGTATATAATATCAACGATTCTGTGGCTAAAATGCCGATATATGATGCTTCTGATTACTATTATCAATGTTTGGAAGTCAATCGGGATCCGGAAGGTTGTGCCAAACAAG